>Ga0316218_1002260_pt1 | contig 18200 bp, 17 predicted proteins | sample TBH18003metaG_FD_203634 | JGI IMG/M metagenome (GOLD analysis project Ga0316218, IMG submission 203634) | Freshwater microbial communities from Trout Bog Lake, Wisconsin, USA - TBH18003 | ecosystem: Environmental > Aquatic > Freshwater > Lake > Hypolimnion/Profundal zone | place: USA: Wisconsin...
TTTGAGAGGTAGGATTCCAGTTTGTCCCGGAGTTTGTTGCCGCGAAAATCAAAAACATCAAAAGTCACGTATTTCTGACCCATCACGAGCATCTGTTGTTTTTGAACCGGAAATCCCGGATCGATAAATAGTGCGGTATCGCGTTCTTTATGGCAACTTCCTGAGACCAAAAATGCGGCATAACTTCCTTCCATCGAACCCACAGTTGGGATACAACCTTCAGGGTTCACCTCAATATCCATAAAAAGTTTCAGGAAACGGGATGTCTCATCCTTAAGTGGCTGAATTCCATCGATACGGGGGTAGGCTGAAGCGACGTTATTTTTCAGAGCCTCAATCTCTGCCTCCACCCCAATCCGGGCAGGTGGCAGGCCGGGAACTCCCATTTCCATACGGATATAACGTACCCCGGTAGCGGCTTCGATGCTGCTAACCAGTTGAACGATCTCCCGAATAGAGGCATTCCCGATCTCGGGAACTTCAAGTTCCCCTATTTTCTGTTCAACAATCTCGTAGTTTATTGGCGTGTTCATTGGACTGAACGAATTCAAAATTCGCGGTTTAACTGTTCGACCCAGCCGTTCAGCCGACCGTCAGTCAGTTCAGGTTCGAAATCTTCATCTACAGGCAATCCAAGAAACAGACCGGCTTCGAGAGCTTCTGAATCCTGAAAATCGTAGCTTTCCGGACTTACCTTGCCAAGTAGTTGCCCCCCGTTTTTGACAATTACCCGGGCCAGAATACCCATTGAATTAACAAAATGGTAGGCATAGGTGATATGATCACCCAGTCCAAAGACCGCAACCTTTTTCCCTGTAAAATCAAAAGAAGAGACAATTGGCATAAATCTGGCCCAATCGATATTTCCGAATTTCTGATCCCAGGTATCCCGGCCAATGGTTGAGATTCCAAAGATAATATGATCGTAACGTGCCAGATCGGACGCGGTTGCTTCATTGATTAAGATAAGATCCGGTGCCTGGGACTCCATTTTAGCGGCCAATGACCTGGCAACACGATGAACAGATCCCCCTTCGGGTCCGAAAAAAATAGCTATATTTCCCATAAGTCAGTATTTATTCGTTATGTATTGCAACTTCTCCCCTCACATATTCCCCGAGGATTGCCATGCTTGAAACATTTTTTAAAACCATATGGATGGCCTTTTCATAGTTTTCGATCGAGTCCCACTCCACGTCCACATGGAAGGAGTATTCATTGGGCTTTCCAATAATCGGCAGCGACTGGATTTTAGTCAGGTTAATCTCATTTTCTGCAAAGGTATTTAAAACTTTGGCCAAAGCTCCATGAAAATGGCCAACCTCGAAACATAATGAAGCTTTATTTGGGACCTCTGCTGAAGTGGCATGTTTGGCCAGGATAAGAAACCGGGTGTAGTTCTTTTTGTTACTTTCTATCCCTTTGTCAATCACTTCAAGACCGTATAATTGGGCAGATCTCAGGTTACTGATCGCTGCCGCATAGGTGATCTTCTCTTTAGCAATCAGTTTAGCCACTGCGGCATTATCCCCAAGTTCTTTCGTTTCAACATTTGGAAAATATTTTTCCAGATATTCGGCACACTGAAGGAATGAAACCGGATGCGAATAGATCTCTTTAATATCCTTCTTGCGCACTCCGGGAAGGACCATCAGATTCATCTGAATGTGAATATAGATTTCGCCGATTACCCGAAGATGGTAATCACGGATCAATGAATAGTTTTGAAGGATGCTCCCTGCAATTGAGTTTTCAATAGCCAGCACGGCAAAGTCAACCTTATCTTCATCAATTTGTTCACAAACTTTGCGGAACGATTTACATTCAACAATTTCTACCTCATCGCTGAAATATCGCCTTGCTGCATCCTCATGAAATGACCCTTTTATCCCTTGTATTGAAACTTTTTTCACGCAACTGATTTATTTATTCTGACTGACTTATTTTGGACGCAATGTAAAAAAAATCCCTGAAATAACTTCAAATCATTCGTCATATACCGAAAGAAACACGCTAATTTAGGATCAGAATTAATTTGGTGGGGTTCATTTCAATATGTAATCCCCTTTCTGAATAGTTAAACACGCCCTCTGAAAAGTATAGACCAGCTTCTGAAAAGTGTACAGTGCCCTCTGAAAAGTATAGACCAGCTTCTGAAAAGTGTACAGTGCCTTCTGAAAAGTGTAAACCATCTTCTGAAAAGTGTGACCTGTCTTCTGTAAAGTGTATAGTGCCTTCAGAAAAGTACATCCTCTCTTCTGAAAAGTGTATGGTGCCTTCTGAAAGGTACAAACTGTCTTCTGAAAAATTTACTCTTAAAACCTTATTTTAAAAAGAAGCTGCGGTCACTATTGCAGTATCCGCAGCACCTGATTCCTAAGAAGATTTATATTTCAATAAAAAATGGTTGATTACATGATGTTTTTATAGGTTCCAAATTTAAGTTTCGAGATCTGCTTATATTCGGGGCTATTGGCGCCAAAGACAGATTTGATATAGCTTTTCGAGTCGTTACCCATGTGAACCAACCCGGTTATGGGTTGATAAAGCACCTTTTCGCGGTTCATACGTGACTGATCCAACTGAATTTGGGTATCGGCAACCAACTGATTATCCAATGTTAGTTCTGCATGAAAAGCTGATAATGCATCAACTGTTAAGTCAGTCTCATTGGGTTTATAAGCCGGGAAGCTGGCGAGAAATTGGATCAGCCTATAAAAATTGTCCAGTTGCTTTTCGTATCCCGATTTATGGGAAGCGTTTTCTTTTACCATCAAAGGGTCTGCCACGGCATCATTAACAGTAGGCTTAGATTTAATTGCATTGACCCGACCTCTTTGAATTAAATAGATCAATGAACGGATATGCACCCTGGCAGACTCGTCAGCCACGAGTGATTTAAATGCATTTCCGGCACGGGTTGCAAGTTTACCCATCGAATCGAATGCTTTACCGCGTACATTCTTTGCATTTGTATTGGCAGGCAGGACGCTGTCTACCGCATTTACGGCACCAAGGCCAAGAAGATATGCGGCTTGTAAGGCCGCCGGGGTGATTAGGGCATTTGCCGGATTATAGGTATCGCCATAACCCAGAATAGCGGAATTCAACATTTTCAGGTTGGTCACATTGGTGTTGGCGCCTGAGGATAGATTACTTGTCATCATACAAATTTCACGATTAAGAATTTAATAATTCAAACCATCTATTTATTGAATAACATCTTTAGGATTACCTAAAATACGAAATATTTTGAAATAAATTGATATTATTCTGAATTATTTTCATTTTAGTCTCTCAATATCAATACTTTTTGATCTCCGCCTTATTAAATATCCTAAATTTTCATCTGATATCTATTATTACAGAGTCCTCATAATTGAAAATCCATTGGAGAGAAATTATTGAATGAAACCAGTCCAGTAAGATTATGGGGGTATAATCACTAAGGAAAGCCAAAGTCAAATGAACCTTGGTTTAAGAAAGATCTCAGTTTGCAGGGTCTATAATCCTGATAATTTAACTTAAGTAGTTGAAAAATAACAAATAAAACATTCATTTAAATCCTGGAAGAATTAAATATGAAAGCTTAATCTTAACAAATTAGAATTTTTATGTACTTTAACCGGATAAATACAGATCCTTGATTCAATGCCTAACCAGAATCCGGAACAAATTGCAAGAGATCAAATTGATAAGCAGTTAGCTGCTTGTGGCTGGCTTATTCAGGGTATTCATAAAGTCAATCTTCATGCTGGTATTGGTGTTGCAGTAAGGGAATATCTTACAGATGTTGGTCCTGCTGACTATGTATTATTTGTGGATGGTAAACCCTGTGGAGTAATTGAAGCTAAAAAAGAAGATGAGGGGCATAAATTAAATGTGCATGAAGGGCAATCTGAGGGTTATGCAGCAGCAAAGCTCAAGCACCTAAAAAATGATCCATTACCTTTTGTTTATATCAGTACCGGGGAACTGACAAGATTTACAGATTTCACAGATCCTAAACCAAGAGCCAGAGAATTATTCAGCTTTCATAAACCTGAATGCCTCAGAGAATGGCTGAAAAAAGATAAATCACTTAGAAAAAGATTACAGGATTTACCTGTTTTGCAAACTGATGGATTAAGAGAATGCCAGGTAAATGCTATCACCAATCTTGAAGTTTCCTTCAGGGAAAACAGACCAAGAGCCTTAATCCAGATGGCAACTGGCAGTGGCAAGACCTTCACAGCCATCACTACCATTTACAGGCTGCTGAAATTTGCAAAAGCAAAGAGGATATTGTTTTTAGTGGATACCAGAAATCTTGGAGAACAGGCAGAACAGGAATTTATGTCCTTTGTTCCAAATGATGACAACCGAAAATTCACTGAATTATACAACGTACAAAGGTTAAAGTCAAGCTATATTGCCACAGACAGCCAGGTTTGCATCAGTACCATTCAGAGGCTATATGCAATCCTGAAAGGCACTGAATTGGATGAACAACAGGAGGAAGTAAATCCCAATGAATATAAGTATCAGGCAAAAGTAATCCCACCAGTTGAATATGATCCAAAAATGCCTGTTGAGTTTTTTGATTTCATTGTGATTGATGAATGTCACAGGAGCATTTACAATCTGTGGAAGCAGGTACTGGAATACTATGACGCTTTTGAGATTGGTTTAACAGCAACACCGGATAAAAGAACAATTGGATATTTTGATCAGAATCTGGTGAGTGAGTATTCTCATGAAATGGCTGTTGCAGATGGTGTAAATGTGGGATATGATGTATTTATCATTGATACCAAAATAACACAGCAGGGTGGAACACTCTGGCAGGGTGAATACATTGAACACAGGGAAAGACTGAGCAGGAAAAAAAGAATGGAATTGCAGGATGAAGATGAAAATTATTCATCACAGCAGTTGGATAAAGATGTAGTTAACCCCAATCAAATCAGGACCATCATCAGGAGTTTCAAAGATCATTTACCTTCCATCTTTAAAGAGAGATTAGATCAGAATGGAAACTTTGAAGTTCCCAAGACCTTAATCTTTGCCAAAACAGACAGTCATGCAGATGACATCATCAAGATTGTGAGAGAAGAATTTGGTGAAGAAAACAAGTTCTGTAAAAAGATTACCTACAATTCAGATAAAGACAAAAAGGATTCAGAGGATAACATCACTGAAAAAGGAGAAGATCCTAAAACCACCCTGTCACAATTCAGGAATGATTATCATCCCAGAATAGCAGTTACTGTTGATATGATTGCAACCGGAACTGATGTGAAACCTTTGGAATGTCTGGTTTTCATGAGGGATGTAAAAAGCAAGAATTACTTTGAGCAGATGAAAGGGAGGGGAACAAGGACTATTGACCTGGATAGTTTAAGAAAAGTTACCCCAACTGCCAAAACCACCAAAGACCATTTTGTAATCATTGATGCTATTGGTGTAACCAGAAGTTTAAAAACTGACAGCAGACCATTGGAGAAGAAACCAGGAATTCCATTAAAAGATTTATTACAGGCAATTGCTGTTGGAGCAAGAGATGAAGAACTGTTTACTTCACTGGCAAACAGATTAACCAGACTGGATAAGCAAATTACACCAAAAGAGAAACAGAAGTTTGCTGAAATGGCAAATGGGAAAACCATTTCTCAGGTAGTAAAAGATCTGTTGAATGCTTTTAACCCTGATGTGTTAGAAGAAATAGAGAGTAAAGTCAAAAATGAAAAAAGTGGTTCTTCTCCTGATGATATTGAAAAGGCTGTTAAAACTCAAATTGAAATATTCCAGACAGAAGCTGCCAAAGTGTTTACAGGAGAACTGAATGAGTATATTGAAAATGTGAGAAAAGCTCTTGAACAGAAAATTGATTTAGCAAATCCTGATGAAGTAACCCATATTGGATGGGATCAGGAGAACAAGGATAGGGCAAATGAGCTGATTCTTGCTTTTTCAGAATGGATGGAACAGCATAAGGATGAATTAACAGCATTGCAAATATTTTATAATCAGCAATTCAGAAGAAGGGAACTCACTTATACCATGATCAAGGAGGTACTGGAAAAACTGCAAAGTGATAAACCTTCTCTTGCTCCATTAAGTGTCTGGAGAGCTTATGAAGCATTGCAAGAATGTAATGGTTCACCCAGAAATGAACTGACTGCCATTGTTTCATTGATCAGGAAAGTAACTGGATTAGATTCTATACTGTCAGCATATGATAAAACTGTGGACAAGAACTTTCAGGATTGGGTATTTAAAAAACAAGCAGGGGCTACAAAGTTTAATGAAGAACAGATGCAGTGGCTTAGGATGATCAAAGATTATGTAATCAGCAGTTTTCATATTGAAAAGGATGATTTTGATTTGAATCCGTTTAACGCGAATGGAGGACTTGGCAAGTTTTATTCTTTGTTTAAAGAGGATTACGAAACAATATTGGAGGAATTAAATGAAGCATTGGCAGTATAAGGTCTGAACCGGAATGTAAATGTCTGAACTTTGATTTTTTTGATTGGTAAGAAAACATGATATAAAGATGGTAAGATGATAAAGCCGGAGTATAAATATTCTGAATTGACGGGTAAGATTATTGGGTGTGCAATGGAAGTTCATAAATTCCTTGGAAATGGTTTTCAGGAGGTAATTTACCAACGTGCTTTAGCTCATGAAATGGAAATTCAGGGACTATTGTTTTCACGCGAATTTGAAATGCCTGTTTTTTACAAGAATTTGCAGGTAGGAACACGCAGGGTTGATTTTTTGGTTGAGGAGAAAATTAGTGTTGAGCTCAAAGCGTTAATTAACCTGGAAGCAGTTCATCTTGCTCAGGCAATCAATTATCTGGAGGCTTACAATCTTGAAATAGGATTGCTGATAAATTTTGGAAACATAAGGCTTGAATTTCACAGGCTTGAGAATAAGAAATATAGGGCTGAATTGGGAAAGTCGGAAATGTGAAAGTCTGAACTATGATTTTGGGGATTAAAATGATTAACAAGAATCAAATAATTAGAGATAAACACTATTCAATCGGAATGAATCGTGGTAATCACTAACATCAAATAAATCACAATTCAGATGATGTGGAAAGTCGGAACGGTGATTTTGGTGATTAACAAGAATTAAATATATAAAGATCGACGTTATTCAATCGGAAGGAGTCAAGGTAATCACTAACATCAAATAAATCACAGTTCAGACGATGTGGAATGTCGGAACGGTGATTTTTGGGATTAAAGTGATTAACAAGAATTAAATAAATAAAGATCGATGTTATTCAATCGGAAGGAGTCAAGGTAATCACTAACATCAAATAAATCATAGTTCAGACAATGTGGCAATTGTTTGGTCAGGAGACAGAAGATATTATTAATGAATTAAATGAGGTATTGGCTGCATGATGAAATTAAAAGAAAATATAATAAATCAAAAACCAAGAGAAAAAGCTGGTTCGACTTCATCAAGTAGATTTGATTATCAGAAAGACTGGTCCTTATGCCAACTGCTTGAATACCATAATTCAGAAAGCGATTATCTATTTATTTTTGACTATCACGAAGATTTATTAATATTAAACTCTGAAACTAATCCTGACAAAATATCTTTTTATCAAATTAAAGGGAATAAATCAACAAATTGGACAACAGACCGATTGATTAAAAGTGAGAAGGACAAAAATGGGAATCCTCTTCTTTCAATATTAGGAAAACTTTATGAATGCAAAAATAAATTCGAGTTAGAGACAAAATCACTAAACTTTGTTTCAAACACAAGATTTAACATAAAGTTAAATAATGGTTTGACGGGGATCTCTAAGAATGAAATCTGTATCATTGAAATTGCAGATAAAGATAAAAAGAAAATTAAAGATAAATTAGTCAATGAACTATCTATCAATAATAACCCAATATTTGAGGACATTACATTTTTAAAAGTAACTGAATTAAGTTTAGATGATAGTTCAACGCACAGTAAAGGAAAACTAACCGATTTTCTCCAATCCCTTAATCCTAATGGCAAATATGCGATTCCCGCATTGTATCAAAGTCTTTTTGACGAAGTAAGACGTAGAACTGGATATAGTAATGATATTTACTCTTTTGATGAATTAGTTAATAAGAAGGGTATAGGAAGGACAATGCTTGATCAATGGTTAAATAATATAGTTTCCAAAGACTTTGATGAATTGTGGAAAAGAATTGAGAATAGATTAAATGTTGACAATTTTGCAATCAACGAAATTAAGAGATTACATTCATCTTGGACTGATTTTGAAATTGCTTGTTTAAGTCATGACAATGGTATTGTAACTCAAATCAGAAAAAAAGTCAAAGAAACGTTTATAAATCTTGATAATAAGGGATATTTAAATGGATTAGATGTAAAAGAAACTTTGAATCAAATGTATCTTGAGTATACCAATAATCCAGTATCTCAAATGGTATATAATGATTCATTTATTAAAGCTGTTATTTTAAATGAAATCTATGAATAAGGGTGATTTTCAAAAACTAATTAGAAATCTTAGGAAGAAGAACTATGAAAAAATTCATTTTATCAGAAATGCTTCTACTTTCAACAACGGAGAAGAAAGCCAAAAAAGTAACTTTCAACCAAAGTCGAACAATAATATTAGGGAAAAATGAGACAGGAAAGTCTTCTTTGCTAAAAAGCATTTACAGTACTTTTGGAGCAACTCCTGCCAAGCAAAATGCAAAATGGGGAAAAGTGTCTTTAGTATCTATGGTCATTTTCCAAATAGATGGAGTTGAATATAAGATACTTAAGGATGGTAAATACTATGTAATATTTGACCATAATGGTGATTTACTGAAAATATATGACAACGTAACTAATGGATTAGGTCCATTTTTAGCAGAATTACTAGATTTCAAAATAAAATTGCCAAATCAAACTGGTGAAATGATTACACCTCCTCCTGCATTTTTGTTTCTTCCATTTTACATTGATCAAGATGCAAGTTGGCAAGAAGGATGGAAATCATTTGCGAATTTGTCACAAATCAAGAATTACAAACGTTCAATTATAGAATATCACACAGGAGTAAGGCCTAACGAATATTATGAAATAACTGGAGAAATTAGTAAATATGAAGAAATAATTCAGAATTTAGATAAAGAAAGACTATTGTCAAAATCATTACTTGAAAAAATTAAAGAAAGATTATCCGAAATTGATTTCATAATTGATATTAATGACTTTAAGGAGGAAATAAAGGGATTACTGGTTGAATGTCAAACATTAAAAAATGAAAGAGATAAAATCAAAAACAAACTTGTTGACTTTTTTAATATCAAGATACAAATTGAGTCACAAATTGAAATTACAAAATACACACTTAATGAAGTTCGAAAAGACTACAATTACGCAGTCTTTGAATTGGAGGGGGGCGTAGATTGTCCTACTTGCGGCAACCATTATGAAAATTCATTTATAGAAAGATTTGAAATTGCAAAAGATGAGAATCGATGTAAGGATTTATATTTAAATCTAAATCACGAGCTTAATGAAATAGATGATAAAATTGAACGAGAAAATCAGTTCCTAATTCAAAAGAGTGAGCAATTGTTAATAGTTGAAGCAATACTTGAAAATAAGAAAGGAGAAGTTAGACTTCGGGATTTAATTGAGAATGAAGGGAAAAGAGAATTAAAAAAAGTTTTTCAAGAAAAAATTGAAGAACTTAAAGTTTCAATATTTGAGAACTATATATTACAAAAAAGGCTAAAAGAAAAACTAAGTGCTTTGGAAAATAAGAAAAGAAAAGCGAGCATAAAAAATGACTATTTAGGCTTTATGCATCACCACCTAAAGGAGCTTTCTGTTTCTTTAAGTGAAGATGATTATAAAGATTTTACAAGAAACATTCCAAATACAGGAAGCGCTTTACCTAGATCATTAACCGCTTATTACTTTAGTATTTTGCAAATCATACAAAAATATGGTTCAGCTACATTTTGTCCTATAGTAATAGACTCTCCAAATCAACAGGCTCAAGATGTGGATAATATAAAGAAGATTCTCCTATTCATTAAAGAATTCCAACCGGATAATTCACAATTAATTTTAGGATTGGAAGAGGATTTTGGTATTGATTTTGGCTTTGAAACTATTCACTTAATGGAGAAATATAGCCTACTTCAAAAAAGTGAATACAATTCTGTATATGAAGAATTAACTCCTTACTTAGACAAAATGTGGTCAAGTAATATAACTGGAAAATTATTTAAATGAACAAAACACTAAGTATACCTCCACAGTGGCAAATCAAAAAACTTGGTGAAGTTTGCTTAACTACAAGTGGTGGAACGCCAAGCAGGGGAAATAAAAGTTTCTATGAAGGAAAAATTCCATGGGTAAAATCAGGCGAATTGAACAAAGGGCTGATTACTGAAACTGAAGAAAAAATTTCAGAAGAGGCAATTAAAAACTCAAGTGCCAAGATATTTCCAAAAGGTACCTTATTAATTGCCCTGTATGGTGCAACAATAGGTAAACTTGCTTTTCTTGGTATTGATGCTGCAACAAATCAGGCAGTTTGTGGTATTTACAAAAATGATAATATAGATTCTAATTACCTCTATTACTATTTATACTCTAAGAAGCCAAGTTTAGTAAAGCAAGGCATTGGTGGAGCACAACCCAATATTAGTCAGGGTATACTGAAAAATTTGGAAATACCTATTCCTCCATTTTCTGAGCAACAAGCCATTGTTTCCAAAATAGAAGAACTGCTTAGTGATTTAGAGAATGGGAAACGGTCACTTCAACTGGCACAACAGCAATTAAAGATTTACAGGCAAAGTTTGTTTAAATGGGCTTTTGAAGGAAAACTCACAAATAAAGATGTAATTGATGGGGAATTACCAAAAGGGTGGAAATGGGCTAAGCTTGGAATGGTATGTAACAAAATACAGGATGGATCACATTTCTCACCACAAGTTCAATATGATGAACCAGGAGCAGATAGGTATATGTATATTACTGCAAAAAACATTAGGAATGATTACATGGACTTTAGAAAACTAAGTTTTGTAGATAAAGAATTTCATGATTCTATTTATGGAAGATGTAATCCTGAATTTGGAGATGTGCTCCTTACAAAGGATGGAGTAAACACAGGTGATGTAACTCTAAACACACTAAAGGAGCCTTTTAGTTTGCTTTCAAGTGTTTGCATTTTCAAGACGAAGAAGGGTGAATTAAAGAGTGAATTTTTGAAATATTATATCCAAAGTCCATTTGGCTCAAAATTAATTTCAGAGAGCATGACTGGAACAGCAATCAAGAGAATAATTTTAAGAAAGATCAAAGATGCTTTGGTAATTATTCCACCTCTTGCAGAACAACAAATAATTGTTGATGAATTAGAAAGCAAACTTACTGTCTGTAATAAAATAGAAGAAACCATCAGCCAAAGTTTGCTTCAAGCAGAATCATTAAGGCAGAGTATTTTGAAAAAAGCATTTGAAGGGAAACTACGTCTGAACAATGATTCTGATGATTTTTCTGAAAAACATGAATTAAACATTACTACTGAATCATAAACAGGATTCAATAAAAAGTCACAAAAATCAAATAAATCAAAAAAGTCACAGTTCAGACATTTTCACAAGAATCAAAAAAATCATAGTTCAGACAATGAGTAACAACACATCAAGCATAGTATCTAAAGTCTGGTCTTTCTGTAATCCCCTCAGAGATGTAGGGGTAGGTTATGGTGACTATTTAGAACAACTTACCTACCTGCTATTTTTAAAGATGGCAGATGAATACAGCAAACCACCATATAACAGACAATTGAATATCCCAAAAGAATATAACTGGGAAAGCTTAACAGCTATTAAAGGTGCAGAACTGGAATTACATTATTCTGTTCTCCTAAGGGAGCTAAGTACACAGAAAGGAATCCTTGGACAGATATTCACCAAGAGTCAGAATAAGATTCAGGATCCTGCCATGCTGGCAAAGATCATTGATATGATTGATTCTGAGCAATGGTTGGTCATGGGAGCTGATGTAAAGGGTGATATCTATGAAAAACTGTTGGAACAGAATGCACAGGATGTAAAAAGTGGAGCTGGTCAGTATTTCACTCCAAGACCCCTAATCAGGGCAATGGTGGAGTGCATCCAGCCCCAACCTATGAAGACCATTGCTGACCCTGCTTGTGGTACAGGTGGCTTCTTTTTGGCAGCTTATGACTATCTGGTAGCCAATAATAAACTGGATAAGGACCAGAACAAGTTTATCAAGCTCCAGACCTTTTATGGAAATGAAATTGTTGCAGGAACAAGAAGACTTGCACTGATGAATATGTTCTTACACAACATTGGTGATATTGACAGTGACAACTTTATTTCTCCTGCTGATGCATTGATAGCAGCATCCCCAATAACCTATGACTATGTATTAGCTAATCCTCCATTTGGGAAAAAGAGCAGTCAGACATTTACCAATGATGAAGGTGAACAGGAGAAGGATGATCTAACCTACAACAGACAGGATTTCTGGGCAACTACCAGTAACAAGCAACTGAATTTTGTACAGCATATCCGGTCAATGCTAAAAACTACTGGTCTTGCAGCAGTAGTTGTTCCAGATAATGTATTGTTTGAAGGTGGGGCAGGTGAGACAGTCAGGAAGAAACTGCTGGAAACTACTGACCTGCATACCATTTTAAGATTACCCACTGGCATCTTTTATGCTCAGGGAGTAAAAGCCAATGTGATATTCTTTGATAATAAACCTGCCAGTAAAGATCCCTGGACAAAGGAAATCTGGGTGTATGATTACAGGACAAACATTCACCATACTTTGAAGAAGAATCCTTTAAAACTGGATGACCTGAAAGATTTCATCACATGCTATAATCCCTCCAACAGATTTAAAAGGAAAGAAACCTACAATGCAGAAACTAATCCGGAAGGGAATTGGAGAAAATTCAGTTACGATGAGATTATCAGCAGGGACAAAACCAGTTTAGACATCACTTGGTTAAAGGATAAATCCCTGGCTGATCTGGATAATCTACCTGATCCTGAAACCATAGCAGAAGAGATCATTGAGAATCTGGAAGCAGGATTAGAGAGTTTCAGGGAGATCATGATAAAATTGAATCAGCACTAAGGCAGTAGAATATGAAAAGAAACATTCCCGATGAATCATCATTGAGAGTAAGCGCTGAAAACAGAATCCCTGTAACACTTCAGGTATCCAGGAAACCGATAAAGTGTCCTGTTTGCTGTTCCAGGAAAATTGCTTCTTATTTTTATGGGATGCCAATACTTACAGAAGATTTGCAGAGAAAGCTTGACGAGGGCAAAATTGTTCTGGGAGGCTGCTGTATTGTTTCTATTAATCCTAAATGGGCCTGTTTAGACTGCCAAACAGACTTTTACAAGAATATGGATTATTAATGTTGGCATAAAAAAAGTAACAAGATATTAAGAAACTGCCAATTTTGTACAAATGGAAAATAAAGAGATCCGCTGGAAACAACGCTTTCAGAATTATAAATTGGCTTTTTTAAAGCTAAGGAAGCCATCGCAATGAATTATCACACGATTAAAGCGGCACCAAATTTGAAGATTCAGAGGGAATATTGCGAGATGCAATATATCCGGAACTGCAATTGCTTTATCAGTTCTTTCTAACTGAAGCAGGTCATGAAGAGCCAAATCTGTTATATGAATATTCTTTCAAATAAATACGGCCTCAGCGACAGGGATATGCAAACCTTGCATGATATTCTTTATAAATATCCGGAGGTTTTGCTCGTGAATATTTTTAGAAGTCGTGCCAAAGGGACCAGTAAACCGGGCAGCGATACAGATTTGGCTATAATGAATAAAGGAACAAGCAGTCAAACCTTGCTTAGACTGAAAAGTGATCTAGAGGAGTGCTCGCTGCCTTATAAAGTTGATCTGATAGATTTTCATACCTTGACCAATCCGGACTTTATGGACCATATTATACGGGTTGGGACAATTTTTTTTCAACGTGTAGGTGGCAATAATCCATCAGGCAATCATTAAACAAAGATCAGCCGAAATAACCGTGAAAGATCTTGAGGCCCATCTCACGTAACATTTGAGATAGGGATGTGGCAAAGATCATTCCGAATTGATCAAAGCGGCAAAAGGAATCCCGATGAGTTTTCAAATTTTATATAACTCACTGGCACAAATGAGCTCCATTTTGTGCTCCTGCAAAACCTTAATACACTCTTCTAGTTGATCCGGTTTCAAGACAACATTCGCTGAATCTCCTGTCGAAAAAGCATACAAATAGGCAATTGTAATTTGATTATCTGACAAGATCTGAAGTGCCTTCGCTAAAGCGCCCGGCTCGTTGGGACAGTTCATACAAACTACATCGGTAAGGTTGACTGAAAACTGATTTTCGCGCAGGACCTTGCAAGCGAGTTCAGGATCTGAGACGATCAATCTCAAAATGCCAAACTCAGAGGTATCTGCCACGGAGAATGCCAGCATGTTGATTCCCGAATCTCCAAGAATTTGGGATACTTCGTTCAACCGACCCGACTTATTTTCCAAAAAAATTGATAACTGCTTTATTAACATAGGGTTGAATTTTTTAGGTTCTTATCTCAATTATGCCTGTACGGATAAAATATTTAATAAATTCATTAGATCCCGTTAGGGATTAGATATGGGTAGCAATAACCCCGAAGAATCCTATTTCGTACCGTAGGGCACGAAATATCTTAAACCAACTATCATTCTTCCCATATTAAGTGCCGATGGCACAATCTTTACAAATAGAAATTGTCTGATTAAATACAAATATTACAAAATATAACCATTTAAAGAACTTCGGTATAAGTCAAAAGTATTGGTTTACTTTCTAATAAAAGACGATCCTTCTTCTGTTTCTAAATCTTCCGGTTATCGATTACCCGGATTGCCTTGCCGGCAGTGCGCTCGATTGTCTTTGGTTCCACAAGTTTAACATTAACAGAAATTCCCAGGACACTCTCGAGATTACGGGTAATCTTAAGTCGCAGTTCCTGCAGCTTCCTGATCTCGTCGGAAAAGAATTGTTCCTGAACCTCTACCATCAGCGACATCGTATCGAGTGAACCCTCCCGATCAACAATAATCAGATAGTGCGGCTCAACTTCGCTCATACTCAGCAAAACAGTTTCAACCTGTGAGGGGAATACATTCACACCTCTGATTATCAACATATCGTCACTCCTCCCCTTGCATTTCTCCATCCGAACAAGGGTTCGGCCACAGGCACACTGGTCATAATGAAGTCTTGTAAGGTCACGGGTGCGATATCTGATCAAAGGAAGCCCCTCTTTGGTTATGGTGGAGAAAACGAGTTCTCCGATCTCACCCTCAGCAACAGGTTCAAGAGTTTCCGGATTGATTACCTCAGGCAGAAAATGATCTTCGTTAATATGCATTCCGGTCTGTTCTTCACACTCACAAGAAACTCCAGGGCCAACTATCTCGCTAAGTCCATAAATATCAATGGCTTTAATTTTTAGTTTTGTTTCAATTTCCTTACGCATTGCTTCTGACCAGGGCTCTGCACCAAATATTCCAACTCTCAGTTTCAATTTATTAATATCGACCTTCATCTCTTTGATCACCTCTGCAATGTTTAGGGCATAAGAGGGGGTACAACAAAGTACTGAACTGCCAAAATCCTCCATCAGCTGAATCTGTTTAGAAGTGTTTCCACCGGAAATCGGAATAACAGAAGCTCCGAGATTTTCAGTTCCATAGTGCAATCCAAGTCCTCCGGTAAATAATCCATAACCATAAGCAATCTGCACAATATCATTACGATGTACTCCGGCCATGCAAAGTGACCGGGTCACAACCTCTGCCCACATCTGAATATCCTTGCGGGTATATCCCACAACAGTAGGTTTGCCGGTAGTCCCTGAGGAAGCATGCAATCGCACAATTTCGCTCATCGGCACCGTAAACAGGCCAAATGGATAGTTATCCCTCAAATCAATTTTAGTGGTAAAGGGGAGCTTCTGAAGGTCATCAACATCCTTTATATCGTCTGGTGTAAGCCCGACCTCCTGCATTTTTTTGCGGTAGTAGGGGACATTGTGATAAATGCGTTTAACCGTTTCACATAATCTTTCAGATTGAATGATCCGCATTTCCTCACGGCTGGCGCATTCAATTTTCTCATTCCATATCATATCCTGACCATTAAAATTAACGTTCAACTTCCCGGGGGGCTAGAACTGCAAATTTAAGAAATCCGGCAATACAGGTTGCGCACTTACAATTTAGATTCGATCTAATTAAATCCCGGAAATTACATCTTCAAGACAATTTCGGAAAATAGCTGTTCAAACCGTTGGATATCTGAGGAAGGAATAATTTCAAGCAATTTTTCTTCACAATCGTTTCTTGATCTGTCAATCTTGTTCCGAATGGCCTTCCCTTTTGTGGTAAGACATAGTTTGATAGCCCTTCGGTCGGTTGTGTCAGCATTTCTGTCCAGGTAACCATTTACGACTAATTTGTCGACTATCCGACTGATCCGCGAGAGCGAGAGTCCCATATTCTTCGCCAATTCCGGGCTACTTATTCCCTGGCAGTTATCAAGAGCCGAAAAGAATAGTAACTCCGACTGCGAGATCTTAAGATCCCGCATCAATCGCTGGTCAGATTGGGTGCATTTCTTTTTTAATTCGTAAATCATGCTCATTATTCCCGAAGATGTTTCCATATTATAAAAATACTTTTTACAAAGCTATAAAGATGACAACTATTTCCAAACACATTTTTTGCTAATAGCATATTTTTTCAATTTTGATTTTTTATTCCAATATTATTTAATATTTTTGCATCACAATTATTGCTATTAGCATATTATTTGATTTCATAATTTAATACAACATATCATGGCACTTGAACATTTAACAAAAGAGAGTTTTAAAGAGAAAGTTTTTAACTTTGAATTAAACAAGGAGTGGAAATTTGAGGGGACTGTTCCGGTAATCATCGACTTTTATGCCAACTGGTGTGGACCGTGCAAAATGGTGGCACCTATACTTGAAGAGTTGCAAACAGAATATGGCGACAAACTCACTATTTATAAAGTGAATACAGAGGAGCAGCAGGAATTGGCTGGTATTTTTGGAATTCAGAGCATCCCCTCGATCTTGTTCGTTCCATCCGAAGGACAACCCCAAATGGCCCAGGGAGCCCTACCTAAAGAGACTTTCAGATCAGCCATAAATGATGTTTTGAAGGTGTCAATAAACTGAGAGGGTATCTTCCGGGGAAAAGTGGCTTGCAGCTTGTAACAGGCGGCTGGGCAAATTACATTTAAAAAATTGGTTATCTTTAATTTGAAAGGACGCTTCATGCAAAGAGAATTGTGCAAGAAGCCAGTTGCAATACGATTACCGGAAAATATATCTGACTAGCATAAATATTAAGCAATTAAAAAACATAAATAAATGAAATCGCCATGATAAGAATATCACCAACCGAAATGAATATTTCCTCATGGCGATTCCATCTGGCCTTTAAAAATCAAATTATATACAGATGAAACAAGATATCAGTATTTCCTGGAGAGACGGGATGGCCTTTGAAGCCGATGTCAACGGACACAAAATAATGCTGGATGCAGGGGAACAATTTGGAGGGCGCGACCTGGGACCAAGACCAAAACCGCTAATGCTCGTAGCTTTGGCTGGGTGTACTGCGATGGATGTGATTTCAATTCTCACCAAAATGAGGGTTGAGTTGGAGAATTTTGATGTCAAAGTTGAAGGAGAACAGTCGGAAGAACAGCCTGTTCATTACACGAGTATGCGTATTATCTATGAATTCTGGGGTAAAAATCTGCCAGAGGATAAGCTTGAAAAAGCCATCAATCTTTCCCATGAACGCTATTGCGGAGTTTCAGCTGTTTATCGTAAGGCAATGCCTGTTACGCATTCATTTGTTGTTCACAATACGGAGCAGGATTGATTTTCGAATAGTTCTTTAGTATTTTTCAATAAAAAAATAGGAGTGCTGATGATAATGATAATGGCAGCGCTCCTATTTATGTTATAATCCATACAGGTTAATTTTATCAATAACCTGATACTGCGGAAAAACTACTTCTTTCCAATATGATAAGCCAGACCTACGGTAAAACCAATGTTGTGCTTCTTG
>Ga0316218_1002262_pt1 | contig 18197 bp, 13 predicted proteins | sample TBH18003metaG_FD_203634 | JGI IMG/M metagenome (GOLD analysis project Ga0316218, IMG submission 203634) | Freshwater microbial communities from Trout Bog Lake, Wisconsin, USA - TBH18003 | ecosystem: Environmental > Aquatic > Freshwater > Lake > Hypolimnion/Profundal zone | place: USA: Wisconsin...
GCGCGCCCCACATATTCTCGGGGATATTCAATAGCAATACTGTTTTGTTACCGGGGTCGGGGAAGTGGTGCAGCAGGCCGTTATCTATTTTGGCTGCATTCATCCAGTAGGTGTTTACCCGGATGGTACAGTATAAATTGACATCCACATAAATACAGAACAGTCCTATAAGCACATATTTGTTGCGGATTAAACGGGATATGATGATGATCAGCAACAGGTAAATAAACGCATCGGCAAAGTAAGTATAGCGGTCATAGAACACTAACAATACTTTTTCAGGAAAAGCAAGGGGAGTGAGGAATACCAACAGCAGTATGACCCACGAAAGCAATAAGAACATCAGCTTCGTGTCATTGCGTAGTGTTTTGAGCCGCACTGCCACATATATACTGATGCCGGCCAGCAACGAATAAAATACCGCGATGGCAGGGGCAGATGACAGGAAGGAATAAACGGCAGTTTTGGCAGGTATAGAGAAATAGCGCCCGAGGAAGATCACATTGAACAGATACTTAGGTAGCTTGCCCAGGTAGTCGATGGTTGATTCGCTGATCTCTGTTTTATGCGGCCTGATGAATTTGTACACTGCGAAGATGCCCGCGAAATAAAGTACCAACATCAATAACTGGGGAACGAAGAACTTCAGGAGTGTACTGCGGAAAATACGTTTGTCGTAGCCAAGTGCGAAACGATAATAAAACGCCAGCGACAAAACGAAGAAGGGGAGCAGGTAAAAGATCTCCAGTGTAAAGGCAGCTAAAGCAAAAACAATGATGGTGCCCCACATATACTTGCTTTGCTGCGATCGCTGGTAACGGACCACAAACAGCATAGTGAGCAGCACGTACATGAAGCTTTGGAGGTAGTGGTAGCAGGCTTTCCATATCAGCACCTCCGAGATATGCGGGCATATAGTGAATATCAAGGCGGCAGCCAATGACAGGAGTGTGCCGTTCTTTATTTCCGAGTCGGAAAGTATCCTTCGAGCCACTACAAATACCAGTAGTGCATTGATGGCATGCAGGGTGATGTAAAGCAGCGCCCACATCACAGGGTTGAGTCCCCATAGCTTGTAAAAGACATAGTAGTGCAGGGCAAACAACTGGTAGAAGCTTTCGCTTGATGACTGTGTACGGTTCAGGAAATCAATAAAGCTGTGATGCTTCATGTCGTAGATCCAGCCTATGGCATCTATCACCCATCCCCCCGGCGCGGTGGCTATATATATGGCAAACGTGACCGCCCACAGCAGTAGGAAAGCCCATTTGGCTTTAATAGCGCTAAGACGCGAAAGCAGATCTTTTTCCATGTGTATCACCAATTCACTTTAATAAAAAGCATTAGTACTGATCGTCATTTTTCTTGTTCATATTTACTTCCCGCCATTGATCGCCCTGCTGGTACAAAAGCAGGTACTGGCTGGCCGGGTGTTTCAGCGTCACATCAAACCAATGCCCCGGGTCGCGCATATCCAGTTTATAATCCTCGTTCTGGTAGCTGTAGCCACCATGGCCTTCATACCACCACCAGGTACCCCATTCATTGAGTGTCACTTTGATCACGCTATCATTAATGACGGTAATGTGGGCTCCATCGCCCGCATCCAGCATATTGTACGACTGCACATCATACACTTTGTTGTGCAGGTCTTTATTTACAAACAGCTCGCGCATCATTTTGTACTCTCCTATTGGCTGTGCGCCTATCATGGGTACTCCCTTCATATTTTCCGGCATATTCAACAGCAGCACCGTTCTGTTACCCGGATCGGGCAGGTTATGGAGCAGGCGGTTATCAATATAGGTGGAGCGTTTCCACAGCATATTGAGCTTTACCGTGAAGTATAGATTGAGGAGTGCATACAATGATAGGAGTGATGTGCTGATGAACTTATTGGAGACAAAGCTAATTAGCAGCGCCACCAGCATATATATGAACGCATTGGTGAAATAGGTGTACCGGTCGAAAAAGCACAGCAGGAAATCAGGGAATGCCAGCGGCATCAGGATCACCTGGCTGATCATAATACAGACCAGCAAAAACACCCCTGCCTTAGCCTTTATGCTCAGGCTTGCAAAGCGACTGTAAAGCGAAAGGCAAAGCAAGACAAATATGTTATAGAATATAATGAGACCGGCATTGGAGCCTACCATCCCGTATATGTCTTTTCTTATCTCTTGCGGGAAATACCTGCCGAAGAACAGGATATGAAAAATGTAAAAAGGCGGTCTGCTGATATAGCTGCTGAACGGTTGCCACACATTCTCGGCAATATGCGCGAAATGATTGTATACCAGCAACAGCATGGCCACATGCAGGCCAAAAAAAATGAGCTGAGGAACAAAGAAGCGATAGAGCGATTGTTTAAAAATAGTTTTATCATAGTCTAAAACGTATCTGTAATAGAGTGTGAATACCAGTGCGAACCAAGGCGTGAGGTAAAAGATCTCCAGGGAATAAGTAGAACACAGGTACACAATACCGGCTATCCACGCATATTTATTGGAGCGGGTATGAAGGAACTGCTGCAGGCAATACAGTATAATGAGGATGAACAGAAAACCTTGCAGGTAATGAAATGATGCCTCCCATACTATGACCTCGGAGATGTGCGGGCAAACAGTATACAGCACCACCCCGGCAATGGATATATGAAAGCTGTGCCTGATACCTGAGTCATCGAAAAGGCGGCGGAAAATAAGAAAGAAAAGAAAGGCATTGACGGCATGGAGCGACACCATAATAGTGTGCCACGCAAGGGCATTGGCATTAAACACCTTGTAGATGCACCACGTCACTAATTGCGTGAACTGGTAAAGGCTGGGAATGCCCGACTGCTTATTATTAATATAATCCCAGAATTTAAGGTTCCTGATATTATACAACCAGCCCGCCGAGTCTATTACCCAGCCTGCTTTTGCGGCAGGAAGGTACAGGATAAACGTGAGCAGCCACAGTAGGGCAAACACCCACACATTTTTTATCCTTGGTGCCGCAGGCACAGTATGAAGGGCTGTATCCAAAAGTGTAATTTTATATCAAACAAATATAGGTCAATATTGGTCAACATTTTTCAGGGCCATGTTTACTGTCTTCCATTGGCTACCCACCTGGTACAGTAGCACGTACTGCTGTGCGGGCTGTTTCAGCGTTATTTCGTACCAGTGCCCTTCATCTACCATCTTTACCCTGTAGGCATCATTTTCGTAGTCTGATGCGCCAAGCATGGCATAGAGCCACCACGTGCCCCACTGGTTCAGCGTTACATGCACCATAGAGTCATTGACCACGGTTACATGCGCCCCGTCATTTACCGCAGACATATTGTACGACACCACATCGTATACCGGGTTACCGACAGGCCGGTTGGTCAGTGTGTTTTTCATCAGCTTAAAACGGCCATCAGGCTGGGCAGCTATCATCGGCACTCCTTCCAGGCATTCGGGCAAGTTGAGTAGCAGAACTGTTTTACTGCCTGTCTCGGGAAAGGTATTCAATAAGCCCTGTATCACTTCGTCCGACTGTTTCCATAGTTTATTGAGCTTATGGGTGCAATACAGGTTTGCCAGGGCATACAAGCTTATGATGGATGCCTGAATAAAACGGTATGTAATGAGGCTCACTGCCAGTACCAGGAAGGTGTATATAAAACCATCGGCGAGGTAGGTATAGCGGTCGTAAGTGAGCAATAATAAAGTGGGAAAATCGAGCGTGGTAAATGGCAGTATGGATAAAAAGATAAAGCACGCCAGCAGCAGCAGGGCTTTGTATTTTATATGGATGCGCTTGTGCCGCCACAAAATAATGCCTGCGATCAGGGCAGCTACGCTATACAATAGGAGTATAACACTTTTTTTATCGCAGAGATAATAAACGTGATCCCTGTACTTGCCGGAATAATACCTGCTGAGTAATACAATATGTGCGAGGTATTTGAGGATCTTGCCGAGGTACATATAAATGCTCCCAAAGCCGATTGCCCCGAAATGAGATACAGATGAATGGTACGTGATTCGCAGCACAACAAAGTGAAAGGCCAGGAAGAGGAATGCCGGAAGGGCGCAATAAAATACCGTTTTTTTAGCGGCTGTGGCCGGAACCGACCGAAGCACATAATGATAGTAAAATACCAACAGCAGAATAAAGACAGGCGTAAGCGCGAATATCTCTGTGGCATAAGTGGACGCGCAATAAATGATGCCGGCCATCCAGGCATATACAGCCCGCTGTGTGAGCAGGTACTTGCGTGCCAGCAGCAGCACAGAGAAAAGCAAGATACAGGCGAAAGGGATATGGTAGGCAGGCTCCCACACCACTGCCTCGCTGATGTGCGGGCATATGGTGAACAGCAGCATGGCTGTAAAAACAATTGGCTTGCTCTTTTGTATACCCGAGTCGGTGAGTATGCTCTTCAACAAGTTGAAGAGCAGCAATACATTGACCGCATGAAGCGATACCATGAATATGTGCCACAGCAACGGGTGCGCGCCAAACACAGTAAAGAGTAGCCAGGTAACTATATTTACAAACTGGAATAACGTGTGTACCCCCTCTTCGGCATTTACGAATTGAAGAAAGCTGTTGTGCCTGAAACTGTCTAAGCCATATGGGAAGTCGCCTACAAAGCCTGCCTTATATGCGGGCAGGTAAAGCACGAAGGTAAGTGCCCAGAAAAACAGGAAGATAAGCAGGCGCTGCCTCCTGCCTTCGGGTATGTTTTTATTTAGTGGTTGTATGGCCAAAGTGTATGTGTTACAATGAACTCAGGGGTTAGTACTGGTCAATATTTTTCTTATTCCAGTCCACCGGTTTCCATTGGTCTGCGGCGGAAAACAACAATAGATATTGGTCGGCAGGGCGTTTCAGAGTAAGCTCATACCAATGCCCGAGGTCTTTCATATCCAGCTTATAAGCCTCATTCTGGTAACTGTGTGCGCCCAGGTAGTGATACCACCACCAGGTACCCCACTGGTTTAAAGTGACTTTGATCACGCTGTCATTCACCACGGTCACATGCGCGCCATCAGTAGGAGAAGCCATATTGTACGAGGCTACTTCATATACAGTATTGTTTACCTGTTTATCGGTATACAGGTTGTGGGCCATTTTGGTGATACTTACCTGCCTGGAGCCTACCATCAATACGCCGTTCATATTCTCAGGCGGGTTCAGGAGGATGATGGTTTTATTGGTGGTGTCAGGCAGGTCATTTATCAGGCGCCTTGCAATATATGCCGACCGCTTCCAGTACATATTTGTCTGTACTGTGCATAGAACAGAGGCCAGCGCGTAGAATGTAAATATGATAATGGCCATAGCAGCGCTGCGCAGCGTGGAGAGTAAGATAACGATCATCCAGAAAATGAACGGCATCATGAAGTAGGTATACCTGTCGAACAGTACATACTGTAGGCCCGAAAAGTCCTGTGGAATAATAAGGGCCATGCTGAAGAACGCCCATATAAAGAACAGGCAAGCCAGTTTTGCTTTTGCTGATGCGCTGCGGTAATTTTTAATGAACAGGCCAATGAACACGGCAACAAGCGCAAAGAACAAAACTATGCCCGTAGCCGACTCGCAAAAGGCATACACCATTGTTTTAAGGTCTAAAGGCATGTAGCGGCCAATAACGAGTATGTGAAAAAGGTATTTTGCAGGTTTGGCCAGGTAGTTGAGCCACATGTGGGTGGTGAACACTACCCCTGTGTGGGCGATATAGGTATGTATCACCAGCCGCAATACAATGACATGGGCTATATACATCACTATCAATGGGAGGAAGAACCATTTAAATACCTTCGGGAGAATAGCCCTATCGTAATACAATACATAGCGGTAATACAAGCCCATCGTCAGTACCACCCAAGGGGTAATATAAAACAGCTCCAGCGAATAGGTAGAAGGCAGGTACAGCAGGGCCGCCCATACCGCATACTTTGCCGACTGGCGATAATGAAATTGCTGTACCCAATACACGATCAGCAGCAGTATGAGGAATGCCTGCAGGTAGTGGTAGCAAGGCTCGTGTACGATAACCTCTGTATTATACGGGGTAAAGCAATACAGCAGGATGCCGGCCAATGAAAGGATGCCGCCATTGCCGATACCTGAATCGCGAAACAGCCGCTTACCTATGATAAACAGCAGCAGGCAATTGACTGCGTGAAGTGTAACATGCAGCAGGTGCCATGCCCACGGATTGATGCCGAATATTTTATATAAACCGTAAGTAACCAATTGGGTGAACTGGTAGAGGCTTGTGGAGTCCGGCCGGTTCACATAATCTGCAAAAGTGTAGTTGCGCAGGGTGTATAGCCAGCCGGGGAAGTCGCCTACCATGCCCGCCTTTGCAGCGGGCAGGTAAATGATAAAGATAATGGACCAGCACAGCCCGAAAACCCGCAAGTGGTTGTCTGTGAGCTTCTGCAAAAAAGCAGATCGTTTTGATAATGCTGTATCCATGTGCTGAGTGTGGTAACAAAAGTAAATTAATATTGGTCAGTATTTTTTTTATTAAGGTCCACGGCTTTCAGCTTATCCCCTGCCTGGTAGAGCAACAGGTAATTTGCCGCAGGGTGCTTTAATGTCAGTTCGTACCAATGCCCCAGGTCTACAAGATTCAGCCTGTAGTCGGCATTCCGGTAACTGGTGCCGCCCTGCACGCCATACCACCACCAGGTGCCCCACTGGTTCAGCGTTACATGTATGGTGCTGTCGTTGATTACTTGTACATGCGCACCGTCATTTTCCGTGGTCATGTTGTAAGACAGTACATCATATACGGTATTGGTCAATGGACTGTCGGCAGTAGCATTGTATAACACCTTGAAGGAGCTTTTGGGAAAGGACTCTATCATGGGTATGCCGTTGAGGCCCAGGGGCAGGTTGAGCATAAGTATCGTTTTGTTGCCCGCCGGTGGTACTGTATGCACCATGCCTGTAAGTATATCCTGCGATTGCCGCCAAAACCTGCTTTCATTGCGGGTGAGGTGTATGTTGCAGTAGCAATAGACCAAAAACACAGGGATAATGACAGCAGGTATCCTGATCCGTGCGAGCAGCAGCAGGAACAGCAGGTAAAAGAAAGGCAGCAGGATATAGGCATAGCGGTCGTAAATGACCAGGAACTCACTGGCAAACCACACCGGGCTTACGATCACCGCGCAAAAGTGCAGCCATACCAGAATAAGCACAGCAGCCTTGCCATCCGGCTGGAAATGCCTGAACCTGAAAGCGATGTATACCCATAGCAGCGCCAGCAGCCCATAAAAAGCAGACAGGCCTTTTACCGTTTCAAAAAACGCATATACACTATGGCGTGTATTGTGTACAAAGAACCGCCCGAAGAAAAATATATGGAAGATGTGCAGCGGCAACTTGCGCAGGTAATTGGTTACAGGTTGCACTATGTCGGGACCCAGGTGCGCAGCATAGCAGCCGGTGATGGTATACAGCAATACAATGTGGGCAATGAAGACCAGGAACAACGGCAGTATAAAATAGAGGGCAGCCTTGCGGCACAGTGCGCGGTCGTAATGCAACACTTTGCGGTAATAGATCACGAGCGTTAAAACAAACCATGGGGTTACATAAAACAGCTCCAGCGAAAAGGCCGCTGCTATGTAAAGCAGCACAGCAAACCAGGCATACTTTATATTTTGGCTATACAGGTATTGCTGCGCCCAGTACACGATGCTCAGCAGCATCAGCATGGCCTGCAGGTAATGGAACGATGCCTTCCATACGATGACCTCGGAGATGTGCGGGCATATACAGAACAGGAAAGACGCGCCGAAGGCGATAACAGCGCCATTTTTTACGCCTGTATCTTTAAATATATTGCCTGCAACGGTATACACCAATGTGGCATTTGCGGCTTGCATAGTGATGAAGAGCAGCAGCCATATAGCCGGGTTGAGCCCCATCAACCGGTACAGCAGGTACGCGCTGAGCTGCGTGAACTGGTACAGGCTGGGTATGTATTTTGTGATGTTTAGGTATTCCCATAGCCCTGATAGTGGCCCTGTCTTTACATCGCGTACCACATTGATCCATGCCGAGCTGTCTAATACCCAGCCGGCCCTGTGCGCAGGCCAATACAGGCAGAGCAATACGGCCCATAAAAATGCAAACACCCAACGGGCGTTGTTCTTTTCGCGCCCTGCGCCTTGCATATATGTGTTGGCAGCGCTCATGGCTTATGTATAGTTGTTGTATCCGCAGATGTTTGTTTATACCGCATAGCGCCACGCGCCAATTGATCGCTCACAATGTTGGTCCATATGCGCTCTCCTTCCATATTCCAGTGTGTGTCGCCATGATAGTAAAGCACATCGGTTGTGTTTTTGAAAGTGGTGTAGGCATCTATGGTGGCTATGCGCAGCTTAGGGTTGTTGTATAGCCTGGGTATAAGCCCGTTGTAGCCTGCAGGCTGCATAATGGTGGCGCAGTTGGGTATGGCGGCCAGGTACACTTCATCAAAGCCTGCGGCTATTAAATGGTCATATACCTTATTGATCGTATCGGCCAGGCGGTCTATATCTTCATCCGGTATCGGTATGTACGAGCTCGCAGTGCTTGTGCGGGATACTGTCGTTCTCAGGAATAGGAACTGCCTGTCGTCTGATATGACCACATCGCCCGATGCCCGGTTGAATAAATAATAGTTGAGGGCAGCCTTTGTTTCAAACATAGGCATGATGAAGTTGTAGTTGAACAGGTTGCATTGCAGGTTTTGATTGATGAGTGGGTTGAACAGGCTTTTTAGCTCAAACAAAGCGGCGTAGCGGTTGCGTGACCGTGGCAGGGTATCCTTTACATTATTCATGATACGGCTGTCTTGAAAAACATCCCGCAGCATACGTTCACTTATTTCCAGGATAAGCACATTTCGTTTTGTGCTGTCGAGGTGATACCGCATAGGCAGGTCCCTGTTAAAGAAATAGAAGTCAGCTATAGACGGGAAGTCTGTTTTTTTAACTGTCCAGCTATAACTATCTCCATATAGGTACAGGGCTGTATTTTTGGGGCCGATAGGATCCCTTGTGGGTGGGATGTTTACAGGCGCATTCCGGAATACAGGTACAAAATCGAGGTATGACATGCTGATGAGATCGCCGTGGAGGCATTGGTAAGACCCCCACCAGGTATTTACATCGCGGCGGTTTACTACATATTGCATGGCCACGCGAGATGTGGAGGCCCATAGTGTAAAGAGGCCGAACAGTATAAAAAAATCGCGGAATATCTTTTTCATCATGCTTTAGAATTGGAAGTAAATGAATTGATTTTCAACGAATACCCCGAGGTAATAACAAACGATGACCATAAAGGCCACAAACAAATAGAACACCTTATTGTTGCTGATGAGGAATGCGGGCATGTATTTTTCGCGGTACATCATTACAGCGATCATCAATACTGCGAAGGCGATCTCTGCGCGGTTGAGCCCGATGTAATTAGAGCCTGTTCGGAAGGCAAATATCTGCCTGATGTAATCGCAGGCCACATGTATATTCTCTGACCGGAAGAATATCCACAGAAAAGTGACCAGCACAAAAGTGACTACAACCGAGGCCGCCTTATATAGCTTTCCTTTTGTGCGTGCAGGTAGCTTGCGGGTGAGTATAATGACGAGCAGCCCGTGCAGCAGCCCCCAGATCACAAACGTCCAGTTGGCACCATGCCACAGTCCGCTGAGCAGGAACACCACCAGCACATTGAATTTACGCCGCCATTCGCCCTTCCTGTTGCCCCCCATTGGAATGTAGAGGTAATCCCTGAACCAACTGGAAAGGGAGATATGCCACCTCGACCAGAAATCGGCCATGCCTGTAGCCAGGTAGGGTTGCTTAAAATTCTCCATGAGCTTTATGTTCATCACACGTGCGGCGCCCAGAGCTATATCTGAGTAGCCGGAAAAATCGCAGTAGATCTGGAAGGAATAAAAAACAGCCCCTGCGAATAGCGCCAGTGAGGAGGTTTCTATGGTATGCCCATAAGTGCGCTCTACGATCATGGCCAGTCTGTCGGCTATTACTGCTTTTTTGAAGAAGCCCCATAACATGCGGGCCAGGCCCTCCTTCACATTATCCCAGTTGTATGGGCGAAATTCTTTGAGCTGGGGCAGAACATTCTGCGGCCGCTCTATGGGCCCCGCCACCAGCTGGGGATAGAACATCACGTACAGGGCATATACTACAAAATTGCGCTCTGCCGGCTGGTTCTTTCTATATACCTCTATGGTATAGCTCATAGCCTGGAAGGTATGGAACGACAAACCTATGGGCAGCGCCATTTGCAGCAGGGGCAGCGAGAGCGGTTTGCCAAAGAAGTGTGCGCCGGTATGTATATTGTCAATGAAAAAGTTGTAGTACTTGAATACGGCCAGTGTGCCTGCATTGGCAATGATGCTGAGTATGAGCCACATTCTGCGCGATGGCCCTTCGCTTTTCTCTATCTGTATACCCGCAAAATAATCAACCACTATGGTACCACCCAGTATCAGTATATACTCCGGGATGAAGGACATGTAGAAGTAACAGCTGGCTATGAGCAGCAGCCATATACGACCCTTCTGGTTCTTCAACCTGAAGTACCATAGCGTAACCACCATGAAAAAAACCAGGAACTGGAGGGAAATGAATGTCATGTTGTGGCTGAACGTATTGCTTTGATACCAAAAAATAAAAATAGCTATTTTTTAGCGAATAGCCCGCCTGATCTTCAGACAATGAAAGCCGCCCTGTTGAGGACGGCTTTCAGTTGATATGTTATTCCCGGTATTGCTTACCTCATAAACAGCAGTTCGCTGTACTTAGGCAATGGCCATAGCTGGTCGTCAACGATCAGCTCCAGCTTATCTGCATGGTAGCGGATCTTGTCGAAGAAGGGTTTTACCTCGTGGCAATATTTGAGGGCACGCTTGTGCATGTCTTCTGTATTGTTGGCATGTTTGCGGGCTTCTATCATGGCTTCTACGTTGTCGTTGATGCCTTGTATATGCTCGCTCACTATTTCCACCAGGTTCAACTGTGCTTTATATCCTTTCTTATCTATGCCTATTTCCTTCAGGCCACGTACGTTATTGATCAACGTGTTCTGGTAGTTGATGGCAGAAGGCAATACATTGTTGGTAGCCAGTGAACCGATGATGCGGGCTTCGATCTGCACCTTCTTCACATAGTCTTCGAGCATGATCTCGTGGCGGGCTTCCAGCTCGCGTTTGCTGAAGATACCGTTGTCGAAGAATACAGCCTTATACTTATCAGTAATGTAGGCATCCAGCGCTTCAGGTGTGGTCTTGAAGTTGCTCAGGCCACGGCGTTTGGCTTCTGCAGCCCATTCTTCGCTGTAGTTGTCACCTTCAAAACGGATCTTCTTCGAGTCAGATATGTTCTGGCGCAGCACCTGCAGGATGGCTATTTCTTTCTTCTCGCCTTTTTCTATCAGGCCATCCACGTCTTTCTTGAATTGCTTCAGCGTTTCCGTCATGATGGTATTGAGCACTACCATTGGCGAAGCACAGTTGGCCGAAGAGCCTACCGCACGGAACTCGAACTTGTTGCCGGTAAAGGCGAACGGGCTGGTGCGGTTGCGGTCGGTGTTATCCATCAGCAGTTCAGGGATCTGCTTGTGAATATCGAGCTTAAGGATCACTTCATCCTGCTCGCTGAATTTCTCTTTCACCCTTGTTTCCACTTCATCCAGTACATCAGAAAGGAACTTGCCGATGTATACAGAGATGATAGCCGGTGGCGCTTCGTTTGCACCCAGGCGGTGGTCGTTGTTAGCAGAGGCTATAGAGCCACGCAGCAGATCCGCGTAGTCATGTACCGCCTTGATCGTGTTCACAAAGAAGGTGAGGAACATGAGGTTGGTACGCGGTGTTTTGCCGGGAGATAAAAGGTTGATACCCGTATCTGTAGCGAGGCTCCAGTTGTTGTGCTTGCCACTGCCGTTCACGCCTGCGAATGGTTTTTCATGCAGCAGGGCTTTGAGTTTGTGGCGTTTGGCCACTTTGTTCATCACATCCATCAGCAGGGTGTTGTGGTCCACTGCTATGTTGCACTCTTCAAATATAGGCGCGCACTCAAACTGCGATGGCGCTACTTCATTATGGCGTGTTCGCAGTGGTATGCCCAGCTTGTAAGACTCCTGTTCGAAGTCCTGCATGAAAGCGTAAACACGTTCCGGTATAGAACCAAAGTAATGGTCTTCCAGCTGCTGGCCTTTTGCAGGGCTGTGGCCCAGCAGGGTGCGGCCGCACATCAGGAGGTCGGGGCGGGCATTGGCGAGCGATTCGTCTATTACGAAGTACTCCTGTTCCCAGCCCAGGGTGGCTATTACCTTGCTCACGTTCTTATCAAAGAAGTGGCAAACGTCTACGGCTGCTTTATCTAATGCGCTGATGGACTTAAGCAATGGCGCTTTATGATCGAGCGATTCGCCGTTGTAGGCTATGAATATAGTAGGTATGCACAGTGTCTTTCCTGAGCCTGCTTCCATGATGAAGGCGGGTGAGGAAGGGTCCCACGCGGTATAGCCGCGGGCCTCGAAAGTGGCGCGGATGCCACCATTCGGGAAGCTCGATGCATCAGGCTCCTGTTGTATCAGTGCGTCCCCGTCAAACAACTCTATGGCAGTACCATCACTTTTGATGGTAAAGAAGGAGTCGTGTTTTTCAGCAGTGGTGCCGGTAAGTGGCTGAAACCAATGCGTGAAGTGGGTTACACCGCGCGCTTCGGCCCATGCCTTCATGCTGGCCGCCACCTGGTCGGCCATGCGGCGGTCCACACGTGTGCCGTTCTTCGCTGAGTTCATGAGGCTCTTGTAGGCTTCGTCGCTCAGGTACTCGCGCATGTTGTGGCCGTTGAATACATTGCTACCGAAGATCTGTGTGATCCTCTTTTCACCGTAACCGGATACTATTTTCTCTTCACCGGAAACTGACTTGATGGCTTGAAAACGTAAAGACGACATAATATTAAATTTTGTGCAAATCTACATTTTTTGCGCAAATTCAATAAATTTTCTTCACTTTTTTATTAAAATTATGACATGAAAAATTATCGCCAATTATATTGCACCCTGCCCTTTATTCGCACTTTGTGATGTAAGAGCAAGCAAAATCAGTAGTTATGCTGTTTTCTGTAAATACCTTTTTACTTCCTTGTATTGATTGTAAATTTATCGTTATGTTTTTATTAACTGCCTGGTCGTCAAAGTGTATGATGGGTAAATGCTCTATGAAGTCTACACCGCGGCGGCCATTCCATTTATAGGCGGCCTCTTTGGCGCACCAGGCAAGGGTGACTAATTGCTCATTGGGAAACAGCAATTGCTCGGTGGGAGAGAGGAACTTATGTTGTATGCGCAGGATATTGGGGTGCCAAGTCTGTATATCTATACCGGCCTCGTTGTGCGTATCTACCACGGCGGCTACGTAGGGCCAGGAGTGGGAGATGGAGAAATACAGGTCGTTATTATCAATGCGTGGCTTGTCATGCTCGTCTTTGCGGATATTGTGCAGGGGGAAATCTTTTTGCAGCAATTTTAATAAAAAGCGGCCACCGATGAACTCCATGCGGCGTTTCTCATGCTTAATATCGGAGGTGATGCCGGCACCCTCGCTGAAGAATGCCTCCGGCTCCTCCATCTTCCAGATGGCGGCCAGGCCGTGGGTGCCTATTTCAAATTCTTTAAAGAGAGGCATTTATTTAGCGGCTTGCCTTATTTTTAACAGATCAGGTGTAGTATATACTTTCTTGAATTTCTTTTTCTTCAATCCATTATATAATACTTTGTCGCCAGTCCATAGAGAGCCTTTAAGATGTTTGGTAAGGGCAATAAAATCAATATCGTCAATATCTATGTCAGATACAAGTTCTCCGGCTTGTATCCATTTTTTCTCTGGTATCAACTCTTCATTGATGAAATGAATGTGCGATAAGACCTTAGTGTAAACCACATTAAGTTGCGCATCTGTAAGTTTAGAGATCCGTTTTATTTTATCCCGGTGTTTTTCGATTTCATAGTGCATGTAGGAGCAGCTATAGAATTCAAACAGATCACCGGAATTGAAGAGCAGGTCGCCTATTGTTCCGTTGGTGTTTAGAATAGCGCTAAAAACAATGTTTGTATCAACAATGATCTTGATAATAAATAGTTTTAAAATTTGGTATCAGTTTTTATCAACCTTTTTTTATTCTTGTCCCACCAGCCTTTTTTTATTTCTTTAACCAGCTTGTCTACATCAGCTTGTTTAGCTTTTGACTTAGCAGTGGCTTCCTTATAGCATAAATAATCAACAAGGCGCTGCACCCCCTCCGTATCCACGTACGATGGTAGCCGTATAATTACTTCATCATTTGTGCGTTCTATCAGCATATAGTATATCTCTAATCAAAGATACAAAAAAAAAAGATCATCTCATTGGATGCTTACGTACTGCATGTACCTATTTCAAATCCTTTTGCGAACCGGAGCATCCTTTCCTGAAGGAGCGGAGACTAATCTCCAGGGACAAATAGCAAAAAACCTGCAATGTCCCATGCGCTGAAACTTTTTTTTGTGGATAACTCTGATTGTGGTTTTTAATGTGAGTGAGTGTGGATAAGGGTTTCGGTCGTATTTATTTTTTCGGATGTCCCATTGGATGTCCCATTTTTTTAAGTCGTTAGTCGATGCCTCGTCCTGAAATAGGTTTACACCTTGGTTAGATAATCCTGATTTTTGTTTACTGCCATTTTGTTAGTCCTGCTTTTACTTTACAATCTGAGTTTTAGTCCTAAAAGAGGTTTACACCTTTGAAATGCCTCGTCCTGAAATAGGTTTGCGTTGGTTGTTACGTTTTTTAACGCAAAGTCGCAAAGGTTTCGCAATTCTCCTTCGTTTTTAACTACGGCGAACGAAGAGCACACAAAGCACATAGCTAAAGTGGCGCTTTCTTTCCTTCGATGAAATAGCTACGACCGACTATGAGTGAAACATGCTTTGATGTACCAAAGGTCGTAAACAAAGAGATTCGCTCCAACACGAAAAAACTATGGGGCGTTTTGTTTTATTGATAGTGATGCCCGTTTTGTGCAAGGAGCAGATTTGCAAATCGGCTCTATTTGTAGTTCCTGATGACCTTTACTGTGTCTCCTCGTTCAAATGTTTCGTCTTTGCTCACTACAGAAGGGGAGTTTCCTCATTATTTAGTTTCGCTGAGCGGGAGACGCTTCTCCTTTGAAGATGAGGCGGGCGAGGTCTTCTTTTTTGGTGATGATATTAGCCTTGTACTGGCTTATAATGGTCCATCGTTTGCCGGCCGGGTCCCAACGCTCGGGTATGGCGCTCCATAGCTCCTGTTGTGACGGGCTTACTATAAATACTTTGCAGTAGTTGCCACCGTTCATACATACGAACATGGAGCTGTCGGCTAATTCGACTACATTGCCACCAGAGCGGTAGTTGTCCTGCTGATGGCTGTAATTACCTACGCCGGTTACTGTGCATTGGTATTCCCATATTTTCTTAAGTCCCTGGCCCGAGGATGTAGGCTCCTGTAGCTTAACTATTGTAGGCAGGCTGTTGGCCATGCAGGTATTATTGTTGTAAAGGTATAGGTAGCCATTGTTGGAGTATTTACAAGCATGCTGCCCGCAGAACAAGGTATTGTCGTGTGAAGCTGCAGCTATTGTTTCAGGAGCGCCGTATTGGCGGACAACAGTGCCTTCGGGGTATTTTATTTTTACGATACGGTTAATGTTTCGGAAGCTGACATAGATATAATTGTTCTTCTCGTCGAAAAAAAACGCGTTCTCATGTACATCGCCGTACCTGGGATCGGAGGGGGTAAGCTTGTTGCGGAGATCTGATGCGGAGAAATAATCTGATGACTTCCACGACCATATCACTTTGCCGGTATCGTCATATTCTATGAGTGTGCCGAACTGCATTTTTTTAGCTGATGTATCGATTGCAAGACTGGGCCGACCTTTGTCCCATAGCATCGAATCCTCGCCGAGGGCCATATAATTGCCGTTTGCTAACCGGGTAAACTGGTGGTGGTAGTGCTCTGAATAGTCTTTGCTCACCACGGCATTGGATGGCGGCTTGAAGAGGACATTGCAATCATAATCTATTTCGTAGGGCGGGTCAAAGAGGAGCGTAATTGTGCCCTGATTCGTCATTTTCAGGTCCCGTGGGGTTATGTTCATGCCATTGACCTTAGTCAGGAACCATACCGGATTTCCCTTCATGTCGTACAGGGCTTTATTATCATCTAGGAATACGTAGGCATCTTGATACTTTTTTGCTGTGTCTACGATCCTCAGGCGCACAAGGGAAGTATCCACATCGGGGCTTTTCTGTGTGCTGAAATGGTACAGGGGTGTTTGGGCGAAGGGCTTGTTTTTTTTGAGGTATACAGCGCGCCAGGTGTAGCTAGTGCCCCATGCCGGTACGGTGGCTATAATCTTATTACCGGTATCTGCCACAGAATAGATGATGTTGTGGCGAAACGAGTCATCGGTGGTGATATTGCCTTCGGCGATCTCCAGGCGGCAAATGCTTGTTTTTTCTTTTTCAGGGAATGAAAAACCGATGAGCCGGTAATTGAGACTGCTTCTTTCAAGGGGCAATACTTGTGCTTTTAATTGAATAGAAAAGAGTAATAGCAATGTGAATAGGTACGGAATAGGGGCCATTGTGTGGGTTAAGTGGATTTTTTGTTTAATAAACAAACAGGTCTAACACTGTCTTAAATCTTAAACGATAGTTAATGTGGATAGTTTAATGAAGACGTGAGATTTGTCATAGAAGTTGGGTAGTTGAACAGATAAATTAAAAAATGAGGTACAATTAATAGCTATAAATTAAAAAGCATTAGTAAGATGTGTGATAGAGCTGCAATCTGTGCCATGGAAAAAATAAGCGGGGAGGGGAGCCCACTTTCCCGGAACTGTTTTTAACAAGTATTTTGGAACGATGGGGAAATAATTTTCACCATCTTACTTGTTCTTTCCCATTTTTACTTCGTTGTAAAAGTTTTTAAATAGCTCACTATTCGTAGATTTTACGCCTGGTAAAAAAGAAAAATAACTTCGCAATATGGTTAAAATTATTTCGCCAACGTTCCTTATTTTATAACGGTAAAATAATTAGGTAACTCTTGTCGTGTTGGGACAAACACTTGCGCCGAAGTGTTATTAACTAATTGCAAATCTATAAATAATTATTGAATTTTACACATTCTTTTTTGTCTTTTTATTTGCATCGACAGCAATGTAGCTAATCAAACATCCCTAATGTCCGAAACGAAATCAAAGATTCGGTCGAATAATCTCCTGATATTGGGTACATGGATGGCGGGTATCGGTTCAATTTTCCTTTCCTTTGTTGAAGTCGGTAAGCACTTTCACTCACTCCTGAAAATCGGGTTTGGGTGGGTTCTTTCAATTCAATTGATGACCCTTGTTTTCGTTTCTCTGCTCTCTTTCTTAGCAGGGGCTGCATTAGTTGTAATAATACAGCATACAATAAAACCCCAAACAAAAGACAAATAGCGATTATCCAATCAACCGTTGATGGTGTCCAAGGAATAGTGGTAGTAGCTTCCATACGTTTTTTACGTTTTATCACATTAGTAAAATAAATTGTTTGAATAGCCTTTGGTGGTTATATTTGTTGTATGAATACTTCAGTTTCAGTTGCTGGTGGGCTTATAAAAGCCTCAGCGACCGTTACCGATAAGCAGTTTTTGACGTTCATGTTCTTCGCGGGACTAATAACGTCAATCACCTGCTTGGTAATGTTATCGCAAAATCCAAATTGAATTTGGTGATGCGGGAGTAACTGCATCTTGTTTCAAAACAAGGCAAAAAATCTCCGAAGATACTCCCCGCAACCCGCGTTGCGGGGTTTGCTTTTTATAACCATTCAAAGAACTATTCAAACAATTCACCTTTCTTACATTACAAATAAATTGTTTGAATAGTTCTTGATGGTTATATTTGTATCGGTTTATCGATAAACCATATTCAGTTCACCTATTAAATTGAACAATATGGTCATAAAAACTAACAACCAACAACAGGGTATTACGATTACCCTTTCGATTGGCGAAGTCCTGATAGGAATAAAAGCGATTGCAATAGCAACGCTCATAGTTTCTAACCTATTCAAGACTGCGAAAAAATAAACCAATA
>Ga0316218_1002264_pt1 | contig 18180 bp, 24 predicted proteins | sample TBH18003metaG_FD_203634 | JGI IMG/M metagenome (GOLD analysis project Ga0316218, IMG submission 203634) | Freshwater microbial communities from Trout Bog Lake, Wisconsin, USA - TBH18003 | ecosystem: Environmental > Aquatic > Freshwater > Lake > Hypolimnion/Profundal zone | place: USA: Wisconsin...
ATACAGATACTGTTCTTGTTGCATTGCCCAAGGGAAAATTATTTACGGGGAAATCAACAGCAGCAAGTGAGTTATCTACAAAGCAACTGTTGGCATGGCCAAAACGGTCTGTGCCATATGATACAGCGCCGTGTTCCACTCCATTATTGCCATATCCACTCGAGTCATTTGGATTGTCGGTAAATGGATACCATGCCAAAAGCCCGCTTGTGGGAACGTAAGAAGGTAATTGTGCAGAAGCAGTAAATGTGCTAATAGTCGCAAGCAAAAACAAACAGATTTTTTTCATTTTGTGTGGTTTAAGGTGATAAATAAATAAGGTTTAACTAAAATAAAGATAATGCTATTATCTGGAAATTAATATTCTAGGAAGAATTTATTTCTTGTATTTTAAAAAAATAATTGATATTATTGTGTTATGAAGATTGCCCTATATACCCTTTTATTTTGCTTACTTACGTTCAGCAATGCTGTATTTGCGCAGTATTCGGGCCCGTGCGACACGATCAGTATGCCCGACACGTTGAAGTTTTGTACAGATACCACAATAGTGCTACCCAGCACCATCAGTGGGCCAGACTCTATTGTATCATTTAATTGGAGCCCGTCTACAGGCATATCAGATACAACTATACAACACCCCCACCTTTATGTAAGCCATTCAGGATGGTATTGCCTAACAACTACGGCATTGCTACCGCCCAATCTTGTTGTTAACGGTGACTTTAGCGCAGGCAGTACGGGTTTCAGTACCGGCTACACCGTAGAAGGATATGGCAGTACATCTACGCCTGGCTATTACGCAGTGGACACAAACCCTAACCTCTATGATGGTGCCTGGCCGGTAATGGGTGACCATACAACCGGTACGGGAAAGATGCTTATTGTTGATGGCGCCTATTCCTCATCAACTGATTTTTGGTGCGAGAGTGTACCTGTTACTACCGGCACGAATTATTTATTCACGGTATGGATCGCTTTACTCCATGATCCGCTACCCGATATACGCCTTACCATTAATGGCGCAAGTACCGCAACTTTTACTCTATCATCTGTATCAGGTATATGGGAGCAGTACACTGTTGCATGGAACAGTGGTACAGCAACGAGCGCCAATATGTGTATGTATGATAATAATACAGGTGGGTATGGAAACGACTTTGCCGTAGATGATATTTCTTTTCAGCAGTTGTGTACAAGCAGGGACAGCTTGTTCATTAGTGTAGCGGTTACAGACACTACCTATATGCGCCTGGACACCAGCCTATGTATCAATGAAGGCATCCCGGTTGTTATCAATGCCCCGGTGGGCTATACATCGTATCTATGGAGTACGGGTAGTACCAACTCCTCCATACCTGTAGATAGCGGCAAATACTTTGTATATGCCTACAAAGGATGCGGTGTATTAGTAGACAGTATACACATATCATTACTGCAGGATACTGTTATGTTTAGCTCTGATACCAGCGCATGTATTACAACTGGTGAAACAATATTGATCAATGCCCCTCCCGGTTATATATCCTATCTATGGAGTACTGGCAGCACGAATATATCGGTGGCAGTGAGCAATGGCGTGTATTATGTATCTGCTTCGCAGCCATGCCATTTGCTTATAGACACAATGCACGTGACGCTTATAAATACCCCCGTGGTCAATTTGGGGCCTGATACGGTCATATGTGGAGGCGCAAAGATGCTGATCACTGTGACGGAACCTGCAGGCGCTACCTTCCTTTGGAATACCGGTAGCACAGATTCTTCTTTGAGTATAGATACATCGGGGAAATATGTACTCACAGTATCTCAAAATGGCTGTAGCTCATCTGATAGTTTGCTTGTACAACAGCTTACTGCGCCAAAGGTGAGTTTGGGTGCAGATACGTTTTTATGCCAGGGAGAACAGATCGTGCTTGTGGCTACTTTGCCCGGCGCAGAATGGAGTACAGGGGCTACGTCGCAAACCATAACAGTGACCACCGCAGGCACTTACTGGGTGAGGGAAAGCAATCAATGTGGGGAGTCGTCAGACACGATCAATGTGGATGTAGGTCTATGTGACATTTGGTTTCCGTCTGCTTTTTCGCCTGATGGAGATGGCCACAATGACATCATAAGGGTAGTAGGTAATCTTGGTCATTATACCGACTTCTCCCTCAGTATCTACAACAGGTGGGGACAACGGGTATTTTATACAACGGACATATATGAAGGATGGAATGGCAGATTTAATGGCGCACAACAAGATGTCAATACTTACTTCTACATGATCAATTACACTTTGGAAAATAAAAAGCATATGATGAAAGGGGATTTCGAGTTGATCAGGTAGTGTAATTTATATTAAATGCCTACTTTTATCCTCTTATGCCGGATCAATTCAAAGCAGGGTTTGTGAATATTTTTGGGGCGCCTAATGCGGGTAAGTCTACATTGCTGAATTTGCTGCTGGGCGAGCGGCTGGTTATTACATCTCCCAAGGTACAAACGACCCGCCACCGTATACTGGGCATTCTTACCGATACGGGCTACCAGATCGTGTTTTCCGACACGCCGGGGATCATAGAGCCTAAGTATAAGCTGCACCAGAAAATGATGCAGCAGGTGAAAAGCGCCCTCGAAGATGCAGATGTGGCGATACTGATGCACGACATCTACCAGCCTATAGAAGATTTTGAGACCATCAGCAATTCATTAAAGCTGAAGGTGCCGGCCATACTACTACTGAATAAGACGGATACCATAAAGGATAAAAGCACAATAGAAGAAACCGTAAGTAAGTACAAAGCGAAGTATCCCGGCTGGGACATACTGGCTATATCGGCAAGGAAGCAGGAGCACACGGACCAGATCATGCCGCTCATTTTAAAGCACCTACCCGAGGGGTTTGCGTTTTACCCGGACGACAGTATCAGTGACCGCTCGGAGCGCTTCTTTGTGGCAGAGATGATACGGGAGCAGATATATGCCTTGTATGACGAGGAGATACCGTACCATACTGCTGTGCTGATACAGGCTTTTGAAGAGAAGGCAACACTGAATGTGATCAAGGCGGATATAATAGTGAGCCGCGAAACGCAGAAGATGATACTGCTGGGCAAGGGCGGTAGTATGATCAAGCAACTGGGCATCAATTCGCGCAAGGTGATGGAGGAATTCTTAGACAAGAAAGTACACCTCGAATTATTTGTAAAGGTGCGCCCCAAGTGGCGCGACAACGAAAACTACCTGAAAGAGTATGGGTATAATTGATGAGCGCCACGTTGTTATTCAGCCTGTAAACGCGGACTGGTACGGCCACAAAGTAGCAGCGCTGGATATGCTGCGGCTGGACCTGCTGCACCCCATAGTATCGGGCAATAAATGGTACAAGCTGCGCCTGAATGTGCAACATGCTATAGATGCAGGTTATAAGACGATAGTCACTCCAGGTGGTGGTTACTCTAATCATCTTATTGCTACTGCTTTTGCTGCAAAGTCGTTCGGACTAAAAGCCATAGGGGTAGTACGCGGCAGGTATGATGTGCTGACCCCTACGCTCGAAGCCTGCAAGGCAAACGGCATGGAACTGATATTTGTAACGCAGGAAGACTATGCCAACCGCCACCAGCCAGACTGGGCAGCAAAACTGGTAGATAAATTTGATGAGCTGTTCATGATACCCGAAGGCGGCGCAAATGAGTGGGGCAGGGCAGGGGCAGGGCTTATAGATCGCTTCATCAGCAGCAGCTACACACATATAGCAGTATCGGTAGGCACAGGTACTACTATGATAGGCTTGCGGAATAAGCTGGATAATAAACAGCAGCTACTTGGCTTTGCACCTATGAAGCAGGGTTCATACCTTAAAGAATATATCCATGAACATGTAAAGCCGGATAAGAACAGCAACTGGCAACTGACCGATGAATGGCACTTTGGCGGCTTCGGTAAATGGAACAAAGAACTGCTGCAATTCATGAACGATTTTTACCGCACCAACGCTATCCCGCTGGATTTGGTCTATACCTCGAAGATGATGTATGGCATAGGCGAAATGCTGAAGAGGGGTGAGTTTGCACCTGATGCGCGCATATTGTGCATACATACCGGTGGCCTGCAGGGGAATAGTTCAGTGCAGGGTGAACTGTGCTATTAGCATAGGTGCTTTTTATAACAATCAGTAATGATGAATGCTGCACCATATAGTGTACTTTATGTTGTTAACGTTCCTTATTTTGTGGTGAAATGGAAGCAATACCGCAAAAGCGTAACCGACTTACTTTATACATTCTTATTGCCATGGCCGCAGGCCTGTGCCTGGGTTATATCCTCAACCTGCATTTTGCAGGCACTGATACTGTGGCGAGGGATAAGGCCCTGGATTATTTCTCCCTGCTGGCCGATATTTTTCTTCGGCTTATAAAAATGATCGTTGCGCCGTTGGTGTTTACTACCCTGGTGGTGGGCGTAGCGAGGCAAGGCAATATAAAGGCTGTGGGGCGCATTGGCGGCAAAACCATGTTGTGGTTCATAGGCGGGTCTTTTGTAAGCTTGTTTTTGGGCATGGTGCTGGTCAATTTCTTTCAGCCGGGGGCGGCAATGCACCTGCCTGTGCCGGTGGAAGCAGCAAACACTACACAAGCATCCCTTAGCCTCCGTGATTTCATTACCCATATTTTTCCTACCAGCCTTATGGATGCGATGGCTAAGAACGAGATACTGCAAGTGGTGGTATTTTCCCTGTTCTTTGGTGTGGCCACAGCAGCTCTTGGCGAGAAGACCGAAGTAGTGATCAGAGCGCTGGATGCCATAGCCCATGTTATCCTGAAAATGACGGGGTACATTATGAACTTCGCGCCTGTCGCGGTATTCGGGGCATTGACGGTAGTCATTGCCAAGCAGGGGCTGGGTATATTGAGTACGTACTCCTTGTTCATTGGGGAGTTTTATATCGGGTTGCTGATCTTATTGGCTATACTGTTGTTAGCTACATACCTCTTCATCAAAAAGCGGGTGTTCAGCTTGTTAAGGCACATTAAAGAGCCGGCCATCATTGCCTTCTCCACCAACAGCAGCGAGGCGGCTTTCCCTAAGCTGATGGTGGAATTGGAGCGCTTCGGGTGCGACGAGAAAGTGGTGAGCTTTGTATTGCCCTTAGGCTATTCCTTCAACCTCGCAGGGTCTATGATGTATATGACGTTTGCTTCGCTGTTCATAGCGCAGTCCTATGGCATTCACCTGGATGTGGGTACACAGGTGAGCATGTTGCTGGTACTGATGCTCACCAGCAAGGGCATAGCAGGCGTGCCACGCGCATCGCTGGTGGTAGTGGCAGGCACACTGGCCACCTTCCATATACCCGAAGCGGGCCTGGCCTTGCTGCTGGGCATAGACCCATTGCTGGATATGGGCAGGGCATCTATGAATGTGATCGGTAACAGTGTGGCCACTGCTGTGGTATCACACATGGAAGAAGCACGGGCTAAATGATGCCGGCTAAGGAATTATTGATATTTTTGCATTCCCGATGACCACAACCACCCTGAAGCGTTACCTGTTTATTTTGCTTGCTGCCGTATTTATGGCGGTGCCGGCATTTGCGCAGCAAAGTACGCGCGAGGGGGTTATTTATGTGGCGAGGGCTATTGATGTCTTCAATATGATATTGCTTGTTACCTCGCTGCTCTGTATCAAGCAGGTATTGTTTCCGGAGGAGAATAAGACCTTGTTCCAGTTACTAAATGGGATCTTTATTGTCTTGTTCTTTATCACGAGCATTTCTTTTCTTATCAGCTACCGTGCGCTCTACGATGGCTTTCAGACTGAAACACCGATGGGCTGTGTGCGCAAGATGTTCTTTAGCTTCAATATTCCTTGCTTGCAGCAATGGTTTTTGCTCATCACTTTTGTTATCAATGTGTGGTACGTTATCCGCAACGCCAGGGAAGAGAATTATTTAAAGAACATTACCTGAATTATTGGGTAGTACATCATATTTGTTTCTTTATTGCATCGCTTATATACTTATTGACCAGCACTACCAGTATAGCTGTGCTTAATGCCAGCGCAGTCCATACCGGCCAGCCGGGCAGGGTAGAAAGGGTAAGCCCTTGCGGCTGAACTGCTATAGATGCGGCAAACTGCCCTGCTATAGCCAATACCATAGATATAAGCACAGTGCCCAGTATCATAGGCAGAAAACGACTGGTCATAAAACGGCTGAGGTAGCGGGGGCTGTAACCTATCTGTAATAATAATGTTACTGAATGCTGCGCACGGGCTATGGTAAGCTCTATGAACAGTATGAATACAAGTGTGCTTATACCCATCAACAGCAGTGCGAGAAAACCCGTTGCCGGGGTTACTACTTCTACTATGGCACGCATCCTGCTCCACCGAAGGTTTTCCGGATTTGTGGTGTAGTTGTGCTTTTCGAGGTAGCTGGCAAATTGCACGTCAGAAGGGTCTTTTGCTTTTATGATCAGTTGCGATAGCCTGTCGGTCATGCCGGGCTTACCATATTTTTTGTTGCCGTATTCTATAAAAGATTCGGGTGCCAGCACAGAGCTGATGCGGTCTGAAAAGCCCACCACATGCGCCAATACAGTTTCTTTATTATCACCGTTGCCTATTTCCAGGCTTATTGCTATAGACTTTACAGAGGTTTCAGATAATTGCGGCAGGCCCTGGCTTGGAGCAAACCCATAGTTATAATCGTCAAGGAATTGTGACGATACGATAATAGGCAGGTACACATTCCCGGGCTCCCATTTCCAGTCGGCAGGCATTTTGTCTATGAACTTATCAGGCACGCATTGCAGAGGGAGATCTGTGGATAAGGGCAGCTTACCACCCATAGAAGCGTACACCGGAAAGTAATTGGACCTGATGAGGCCAATGTCTTCTACCTGCGGTACTTTGCCCAGGCTGTCAACATCCTGTGGCGTGAACAATGTCGCAGTTGCGTCACCCATCTTTTGGTCTGTTACTTTTTTGCCGATCACGAGGTAAGTACTACCCAGCGTATCATTCTGATTTTTGCCATAAAGCAATTCTCGAAAGTTCCACCAGATCATCACAGAGAGCAGCAGCAGGGTAGTACCAACGCACAGCGCGGCTATAGCGGCCCACAGCCTGGAGCGGTTTTGTGAGCGCAGCAACAATTTCTTCAGCAGGTCTTTTTGCACGTTGTCGCTCACAGTATAATGGTTTTTGTGTAGGGGAAATAAGTGTTCTCATCCAGGTCGGCCAGTATCATGCCTGCATTACGCTGCTTTACTACTTCGCCAATGAGTGTAATGGCTTTTTCTGTATTCGCATGATCGAGATGGCTGAACGGTTCATCCATCAGCAACCATTCAAACGGCTGCATTAGTGCACGTACTATGGCCAGTCTTTGTTGCTCGCCATACGACATGGTAGCAGCGAGCGACTGCTTTTTATCCTGCAAGCCCAGCCTGTCCAGCCATACATTAGCCTGCTGTTCAGTAACAGTATTAGTGAGCTTTCGCTTGATGTCTATGTTCTCCCATGCAGTCAATTCGGGGAACAATCGCATATCCTGGAAGATAACGCTGATGCTGTTTGTGCGCAATAGTGCGAGCGCTTCATTGCCTGCATTAGTCATGCCGGTCTGCTCCCAGTTCACATTGCCTTCAAAGTCTTTTCTTAGGCCGTAGAGTATGTGTATGAGTGTTGTTTTGCCGGTGCCTGATGGCGCTTGTATAAACACATACTCGCCTTTTGTGAAGCTGAGTGAGCGCTGCCACAGCCCGCTTTGGCGGTTGTTCATTTTATCGCGTAATGGAACAGGTACTATCCCCTGTAATGATAGCTGCATATGGTGCTTTGTAATAGAGCAAAAGTAAGGACTGGTAAGGGTAAAACCCCCAAACCCCTAAAGTTGGCTTTCTATTGTTACCTGTTATTTGTGATGGAGGAGATCATTATAACAAAAAAGACGTGCGGTTTGCACGTCTTAATGATATTTCAGTATTGCTGTAAACTAGTGTATTACTGTAACGTTTACTGCATTTAAACCTTTTTTACCATTTTGAACTTCAAAGGACACCTTGTCGTTCTCACGGATCTGGTCTTTCAGACCTGATACATGAACAAATATGTCCTGGCCGCCGTTTGCGGGAGTAATGAAACCAAATCCTTTGGTTTCATTAAAGAATTTTACTGTACCTTCTTGCATTTTGTATTGGATAAATTAATTAATAATAAGCAAATGTACATTTTTTTGACAAAACAACAAATGTTATCCATATTTTTAACGGTAAAGTAATTATTTGCCTTTTCGGGTATGTAATGTGCTGATGGTCAATTGTTTGTTCCGTCATAATAGGTATATCTACCTATCTTATTTCAGCTTTTCCGCAAATATTTTTTTGAATTTATCGACCTTGGGCTGTATCACAAAATGACAATAGGGCTGCTCGCCGTTCTCATTAAAGTAGTTTTGGTGATAGTCTTCAGCTTTGTAGAATATAGTAAAGGGGGCTATCTGCGTTACCACATCTTTATCCCACGCATGTTCTTCATTTAATTTCTTTTTATACTCTTCAGCTTTTTGTTTTTGCTCATCGTTATGGTAAAATATTGCCGAGCGGTATTGTGTGCCCACATCATTGCCCTGCCTGTTCAGCTGCGTAGGATCGTGGCAGGTCCAGAAGGCGGCGAGCAATTCATCAAAGCTGATGATGGCCGGGTCGTAATAAATATTGCATACTTCGGCATGGCCGGTAGTGCCTGTGCAAACCTGTTTATAAGTGGGGTTTGCAACATTGCCACCTGAGAAACCGGACTCTACTTTCGTTTACTCCTTTCAGTTGCTGGAACTGTGCTTCGGTGCACCAATAGCAGCCTGCGCCAAATGTGGCTACTTCTGTTTTACCTGCCGATTGTTGTGGTATTGTGCTGTTCATTTGCTGAAATGTTTTTGATTGCTGAAAATTTTCTTCCTGTGCGCCTGCAAAGAAGTGCGCAAATAACGGTACAACCGCGAGTAGTTTTTTGATGATGTGCATAATGTTCAAATTTAGGTTATATACGCTGTAGCAGGGGCATGTGGTTCTGTGCAAGAGTCATTTTACACAACATTTAACAAGAGGCGAAACCCCTGAAAGCGTTGCGTGAAAAGACTTTGCACTAAAAAATATATAGTAATAACTGAAAAAACTTTTTGAAAATCCATCTGCTTATCTAATTTTGTCCACGGAGAGATGGCAGAGTGGTCGATTGCGGCAGTCTTGAAAACTGTTGACTGTAATAGGTCCGGGGGTTCGAATCCCTCTCTCTCCGCATAGTGAAAAAGCCCCATTTTTGGGGCTTTTTTATTGGTTTTTAGGGGTATTTTGGGTAGAAAAAGGGTGTTTTTGGGAGAATTTAGCACTGTTTTAGCACTGTTTTTTATCGCCAAATCATTGTCTATAAAGGGTTTCATTTGCCTTTAGCACTGTTTTTCCTGATAATAGCCAATGCTCGCTTAGCACTTAGTGCCTCTGCATCAGCCTTTTTTCGTTCAGCTTTGGTGGTCTTTGCAGGCTTTTCTGGGTTCAGAACTTCAGTCAATACTTCTTTTGCCAATTCCTTTGCAGATGGTGCTTCGGATTCTTTCAGCTTTTGGGTGATGGTATAGATCTTCATATTGGGTGGTAACACATGAAATACCTCTCTATACTTTTCCAGAATTTGATTAAGAAGGTTTTGAACGTGTAATATATGCTCCAGAGTTATTTCAAGTCCAACATGAACATCATTTTGCTGATGCAGTTCAAACTTACTTTTCAGCTCGCTTAACTTCAGTCCCAATGCATATGCATTGCTCGAATTGAAGTCCACTCCATATTTGACTCTTGCTGTATGTTGGAATGAAGTTGTAAAACTCATTTCGAAATCTGCAATTATTAATCCGATTCTCATGTTGCAAAAATATTAGAATTCTATCATGCTTTGCCCGATATTCGATATTCACAGAACGATTCCTGTCTCATACCTGCGTGAAGCCGTACACTACTGGTAAATGATCGCACTATCTGTCTTTAAAGCCTTATCAAACGAGGCTCCATCAGCATCCGAGTGTTTCAAGTGATAATTCAGCCAGGGTATCAAGTACTTGTTGATAATGGCATGTTGCTCTTCCCGTGTTATCTCTGGCTTGGGCTTGCATGTACCCTCACCAAAGCTGCATGTAAAGCTCTTATCTGCCATAAGGCAGTGGCTGCCACCCTTTATGCCAATATAATGCTTGCTTTTGCTGCTGAGCCCATCATACATAGGCAACTGATTAGTCTTTGCTGGTGTGATACAGTCATTTAACCCAGCAAATACAAGTGCTGGCACTTTGATATTTTTTGCTGCTGCTATTGCTGATGGCTTGGTCTCTGCCGCTGAGAGCGTTGCTATCGCCTTGATGCCTGGATCATTGCCTGCTGCAATGAAAGCTGATCCTCCACCCATGCTGTGACCCATAACGCAATTCATGGTGTCCACCTTGTTGTAAAAGATGGAACCTGGTGTATTGCCGAGCACCAGTAGCTTTTTAAGGATAAATGAGAGGTCTTTACCCAGCTCCTCATGACTTGGTGAGAACGATGATTCTGATGTCGGGAATGCCACTATATAGCCATTAGGTACTACTGCTTCCCAGATATTCTGATATGCATCCCACTTCATCACAAAGCCATGTCCGAAGCTAATGGCTGGCACCTTTCCTTTCAGTATTTTCGAGAAACTAACGTTATCACCTGCTGCATCCGCAGGATAGTATATCTCGCAAGGCACTGCTCTGTTTTGCCTGGAGCTATCAATAAGGGTCATTGATACATGCCCAATCTGGTAGGACTGCCCAAATATGTGACCGCATGATATAATCGCCACAACTGTCAAAAAGAATCTTTTCATTTCTCCAAAATTATTATAAATATACTGGTGCAAATGTCTTGCACATTGTTATACCACATCGGGTATAAACAGACCGTTATCCATCAGTCATATATCTTTAGGGTATACTTTACAATAGCATCAGTTTTACTATGCGTCAAATAAGCCCGCTAATATACGCATAATATGCGTAGAATAACCTACTTTTGTACTGGATGCAGGCGAATAATCTTCGCATGTTACATTTTATTATGGCTAAATACATTTACCAGGAGACTAACTGGGCATATTTTACCTGGGATACTTCAAAGTTAACATCTCTGCTTGCTGCCATCAGGCACAGGCAAGGCAGGTTGCTTGGGAACATGGAAGCCCTTGGCTTTAACCTCCGTTCTGAAGCTCTATTGGAGACGCTAACGCTGAATGTGATTAAGACAAGTGAGATTGAGGGTGAGGTATTAAACCCAGAACAAGTACGGTCTTCTATTGCCAGAAGACTGGGAATGGATATTGCGGGTTTGGTAGCTTCTGATCGAAATGTAGATGGTGTTGTTGAGATGATGCTTGATGCCACTCAAGGATTTAGAAATTTGCTTACAACGGATCGGTTATTCGGCTGGCATTCATCCTTGTTCCCATCTGGTAGGAGTGGTATGTACAAAATAAGGGTTGGAGAATGGAGAGATGATAGCAAGGGTGCTATGCAGGTGATCTCTGGTGGTTATGGCAAGGAGACAGTTCACTTTGAGGCACCTGCTGCCGATACATTGGATAAAGAGATCAAAAGGTTCCTTGAATGGTTTAATGGAGAGGAGTTAACTGACCCAGTGCTAAAGGCTGCTGTGGCTCACCTATGGTTTGTTACCATTCACCCCTTTGATGATGGTAACGGTCGTATTGCGAGGGCTATTGCAGACTTGCAGTTAGCCAGGGCTGATGGAAGTGCTCAACGGTTTTACAGCATGTCTGCACAGATACAGCGTGAGAGGAATCAATATTATGATATCCTGGAATCCACTCAGAAGGGAACGCTGGATATCTCGAACTGGATGATCTGGTTTTTGGAATGCCTGAACCGATCTTTGGATGCAACAGAGCAGTTATTGTCGAAGGTATTAGCCAAGGCTAAGTTCTGGGATAAAGCATCTGGAGTGCCATTCAATGATCGCCAAAAAGTAATGGTCAATAAGTTGCTGGATGATTTTGAAGGCAAGATGACTACCGCTAAGTGGGCAAAGATGACCAAATGCTCGCATGACACAGCCATCCGTGACATTCAGAATCTGATTGAGAAGCAGATACTGGTAAAGGAAGATGCTGGAGGAAGAAGTACCAGCTATCGTCTTAATTTAGAAGTGTAACTTAGGTAAAACGTATATTATGAAACACCTGCTTATTATTCTGTTCCTGCTATCTGGTGGTCAACTCCTGGCACAAAAGGTATTCTCTGTTCAATATGCCAACCAGGCTGATGTAAAGGTCTATGTGGTCAAATATGAGAGCGAGGCTGACCTGAAGGTATACAAGGTGAAATATGCCAGCGAAGCGGGCAATAATGACGGCAAATGGTTCTTCGTTGATTATGCAAATCAGGCTGGCAAGAAAATCTTCTTTGTTGATTATGAGAGCCAGGCTGATCTCAAAGTGTTCTTTGTTAATTATTCCAGTGAGGCTGGATGGAAGAATAACTCCAAGAAGCAACTCATGTATTAATTGAAAAATCCTGAATAGTTAACCACTATTACAAGGAGTTGTTTTTTTCATCAGATATGGTATATTTGAGTTTATCAACAATCATTAAAACGTAAAAATTAACTAAATGAACAAAGCAGAACTCATTGACAAAATTTCCGCTGACGCAGGTATCACAAAGGTGCAAGCAAATGAAGCGATAGACTCATTTACAAGTGCTGTAATTGCAACACTTAAGAAGGGTGACCGTGTTAGCCTGGTTGGATTCGGTACATTCTCCGTATCAGCTCGTGCAGCACGTAATGGTCGCAATCCTCAGACTGGTGCCACCATCAAGATCAAGGCATCAAAAGTGCCTAAGTTCAAGGCTGGAAAAGGTTTCTCTGAAAGTATCAACAAGAAGAAATAGCACTGTAACTTCTCATTATAAAGTTAAAAGCAAGAGACCGAAATCTCTTGCTTTTTTGTTTGCAACTTAAGCTTTGACGTTAGCGTCAGAGGTTAATATGCTAATAATATTCTTTGCCCCACTTATAAAGCTCTTTTAGTATTGGCTGCAATTTTCTTCCTTTTTCAGTAAGGGTATATTCAACTGTTGGTGGTATGGTCGCATATGCAACCCGTTTTACAATATCATGAGCTTCCATCAGCTTTAATTCTTTCACAAGCATCCTGGTATTGATACCTTCGATACTGCGCTCTAATTCCTTAAATCTTTTGGTGCCTTCGAAGAGTGAATAGACGATTGTGAATGCCCATTTACCACCCAGAATCTCCAAAGACTGTCTAACTGGACAAGTTCTGTCGTTTATTTTTCCAAATATTTTCTCAGTGTTAGCCATATTGCTTTACATTATGTTACTACTATACATTGTTGATACTACTTGCAAATGTAAAGTGATGTGCATTAGTTTGCATTTCAAAATTTATAAAAAATGAACATTGCACTTTGGATTATTCAGGCAATTCTTGCAACCATGTTTTGCTTTTCGGGCATAATGATCTTAACTCAGCCCAAAGAGAAATTAGCGGCTAAAATGCCATTCCTAAACGACTATTCAGATCCGATGATCAAACTTATTGCATTTGCACACATCTTCGGTGCCATAGGTTTGACACTACCTTTATTGTTGAACATAATACCTATTCTAACGCCAGTTGCTGCAAGCGGATTGGTGTTGGTGATGCTATTAGCAGCAGCTTACAATAAAAAGAGAGGTGATGTTAAATCGGTGATCGTGGATTTGGTTATCCTGTTACTATTTTTATTTATTGCTGTTGGTAGATTTAAAGGGCTGTAACAGAAACGTTTGAAGTTTATGAGCAATAAATTAGAATATAAAGAAGCATTTGTCATACTGGCGGAAACACTTGATGGCTGGAAGTCACCAGTTAGTGAAGAGGGTAAGAAAATTCTTCAATTGCATTATGAATGGGCAACCGAGTTACTAAGAAACGGACATACCCTCATGGCAGGTCCTTTGGATCGGGAATTATTTACCAAATCCGATTATAAGATTTCTGGTCACATTACAGGCTTGATCATAATCAAGGCTTCTTCAAAGGAGGAAGCTGAGCAGCTTGCTTATCAAGATCCCTTTCACCTAAACGGTTATAGAAACAATAGGGTTTACACTTTTGCTATAGGGTTTGCGAATCCTGAGATTTTAAGTGCAATATCCTAAGTACTTTTACAAACATAAAACGGTAATTATGAAGAAATTTATGGTTGATATCCTGTTAGAGGGGTTGGACACTGAAACAAGAATGAAGTTGCTTCCTAAGGAACAAGAAGTGGTTAAGGAGCTGGAAGCGAATGGGACAATCGTTGATACCTTCATCAAACTGGATATGTCGGGCATTTACATGATTGTCATGGCTGCTGATACTGATGATGTTCATGCGAAACTCGCTGCCTTGCCTTATTATCCTTATATGAAAATAAATATCGTACCAGTGAGGGTTATTAATAGTGTCAATGCGTAAGGGTTGGCGAGGGTGATTGCATATTGAATTTACTGCATAATATGTTTAATGTCCTCTGTACTAAAGCTAAACCTACCACCTTTTCCTTTAATTGTACTATGTGTGTATCACGCTCGCTTCTTGCTATAAGATCGTGTATATTTATTTTACCTTTAAACTATATTCTTTTTTGGTAGTCTATTCTTGGTATCTTTTGTTCAACACTTAAAAATAATATGCATGAAAAAATACGTAATGTTATTTAACGTTGGTGCTGTCGCCCTGACGCTATCGATTTTTGTTTTTGTAGCTGCTTGTCATAAAACTACAAAAACTGCTGCCGAGGATACCTCCTATGCAACCGATTATGCTACAGCTGAAAAGACCTTCAATGACGTTCAGACAGTCTCTGATCAAGCTGCAACAGTTACGGGTAATATGGCTTATAGGACAACTGCTACAACTGGGAGTGGTTGCGCAACTGTTACACATTCTTTTAATGGTACTGATAGTGTGTTAACTATCAATTTTGGAACAACTGATTGTGTATGCCATGACGGTAGTACTCGTAGAGGAGAAATTATTGTTACTTATACTGGTCATTACGCTGATAGCGGATCTGTGCATAATATCACATTTAACAACTTCTTCCATAATGATAATCAGGTATTAGGTACTAAGACTGTAACAAACATGGGGCATAATTCGTTAGGGCAAGTTTATTTCAATGTGAACATCAACTGTAGCATTATAAAGGCTAATGGAGAAACGCATTCAGCTAATTGGAATAGGGTTCGTACCTGGATTACAGAAGGCACCCCTAATGTATATTCGATTACAGGTTCAGGTACTCTTATTAGACCAAATGGAAGAACTGTTGGTGTTAATATCACAACACCTCTTATAGTTTCTTCTGATTGCCGCTGGATAGAGGCTGGAACAATCGTGCATACAATGCCAAACGGTCTTACTCGCACTGTTAATTATGGTAACACTCCTGCTTGTGATAATCAAGCAGTTGTTACTTTGCCTAATGGTACAACACAAAATATTACTTTACCATAATTGAATAATCTATTTGCAATAAAAAGCCACATCTTCGATTGATGTGGCTTTTTTATAAATAAGAATATCCTTTCTGAAAAAAAGTTCAGTTTATATCTGTACAGTCATCTGGATTTTTGACACGTCAAAGCCCTTCTCCTTAAGTCTTGTAATTATACCTTGGTATACTTCATCGCTCATCTTCGGTGTTCTGGATAAAATCCACAGATACTTCTTGCTCGGATGGCTTACCACTGCGTAGCTATAATCGTCAGCCAGGTCAATGATCCAATACTTTGCTCTGAATGGAAAGAAGAACTGCACCTTCAGCTTGGCATTACCAGTATTCTTTTCAACGAACGCCTTACCCTTGATATAAGATTGTTTGCCGTTAATGCTACCTCTGTTGCATCGGTTCTCTACTATAAGATAACCTTTGTCGGTCATAGTATATTCAGCGGTGGTGCAATGGCATCCTTTCTGAAAACTCATAGGAAATGAGGCTATCTCATACCATTTGCCAGCATACTTATTCACGTCAACATTGGGGACGGTTTGGACTGGCTGTGCGTTTGAAGATATTGACATGATGATTGTGAAGAGGGTGAGTAGATATTTGTTCATTGGTCTGTTATATTGTTCTGATAAGTGAACCATTTTCCTTTCTGATTTCGGTTTTGCCTTTACTGGTGGTTACTGCAATATCAGAACCATGCCATCTGGCGTTGGTAGCATCACCGTTGCCGATGGTTCTGATAAGAGAGCCATTCTCTTTGCGTATCTCGACTTTGCCTTTTACAGTGGTTACAGCAACCAAAGACTGGTCGGCATTAAAGTCAGCGTTAATAGCATCACCATTACCTATGGTACGAACCAATGAGCCGTTGTCTTTTCGGATCTCAACTTTGCCGTTCGTTACTTTTAAAATATTCATCGTAGAATTTTTAGTAGTTATTAACTGAGTCCTTTATCTGGAAACCTATGTCGGATGTTGATTTTAAAAACCAGCCAGGTATCAGAATCATCATTTACATTCATAATACTTCCCATTAACCAATACAGCCTGCACATTCATTTCAACGCAGATCCTCCTTACTTCAACAGAAGTGAGTTTGTTTGCATCAACCACATCAAATGTGTGGTTCGTATATTCCGTTTGGTGCTTAATTGTTATTTCCATTATAAACTAAATATTTCAAGAGCTTTTGTAACCAGTTTTTCAGTGCGTTGTTCAATTCCATCCTGAGTCCAGGAGCCAACACTATTTATATCTTCATTTATGGTCAAGCCATTTTTGAAACCTATATACTTACCATCGCTACTTTTCCTATCCTGCTTCTTCAAAAGAGATAGGTTACTCAGGTTTGAGTTATACCCAGTCAATGTGAGGTTACCAAGTTTATGTACGTAATTCTTGCGTATTTGAGCAGCTAACTCGGCATCTCCGTTAGCTACCATATCTACCCATTCTTTTGGTATGTTTTCACCCTGAGGGAATATATGTTCTACCGTCCAAATAAAGATGTTCTTATTATTGCGGGAATAGAAGTTGGTGTAACGCTCTTTGGTTTGCGATTCAGCCAGCTCAATCGAGGAAAGAATGTAACGGGTTGCTCCAACGTTTTCTTCATAGAGATCACCCTTTAGTTTCAGTTTAAATAATTCATCATTGGCTGGTTTTCCTTTCTCGCATATTATACTCTTAACAACATCGAAACTGTATGCAGTCATACTATTCATGGATTCAACCATGTCCATGAAGTAATTTGTAAGGTCACGTGTAGGTGGTGTATCTGTAACATTTCTTCGTATGAAATATTTGCAGAGGTAGTTTACCAGATCTATTTTCTCTTTCTCATTTATCTTGAATCGCTTTTCAACAAACATCAAGAGCATATAGCCGTCAGCTCCATTTACATTTTCCAAATTGCGCAATACCTGGATCAATTCATCTGAGTGTTCTTCAATTTCATACTGTATATTTTTTGAGTAAATTTCAGATGCTTCTTCCAGTCTGTTAAATATCTCATGTACATCTCTATTGATTAGCTCTTCGAAAATCGCAATCAAGTTTGATCTCAGTGCTTTGGGTTTCTTTTCTACCTCAACCGCTTTATCCCATTTAAATGCATTGTAAAACTGCCTAAGAAATCTTTCCTGCACATTATATTCATCGGTAAGATTCTTAATGATCTGGTTCCACCTGTCAAAATTGGCATCAATATTCGTGTGCTTGTCGTGTTTCTCCAGATGACCCAATAGTTTATTCTTGATTAGGTCAATAGCTGACAGTGGAACTCCCCTATTATTTAGGGTTTCAAATAATGTAAAGGCATCTGCATGAGTTGCAACATCTATCTTTACCAGAGTAGCACTGTTGAGTTTATTCAACAGCTTTTTGACGTTCTCGAATGTATACTTAGGTTCATTGTCTTCATTAACCTCGGATAATCTTTTTGCGAAGTATTGAAACGCCTTGTATGTAAATCGTCAGCATAAAGTGGACTGAAAAAGAACATAACTTTAGATAGTGTTTCCATTGTTAACCAACAAAAAATTTGAACATGGAATCAAAGAAAAAGCAGTCCACAGAAAACTTCATCAAGG
>Ga0316218_1002272_pt1 | contig 18132 bp, 19 predicted proteins | sample TBH18003metaG_FD_203634 | JGI IMG/M metagenome (GOLD analysis project Ga0316218, IMG submission 203634) | Freshwater microbial communities from Trout Bog Lake, Wisconsin, USA - TBH18003 | ecosystem: Environmental > Aquatic > Freshwater > Lake > Hypolimnion/Profundal zone | place: USA: Wisconsin...
GTTCCTGAAACTATCCAGACTATCGCTGAGCGCTATGGTGCAAACTTATCTTTGACAGATGCAGAGGCAATTAAAGACTATGTTAATACGGTTGCTGCATCGTTTGGTATGTCTGTATTGCCCGGTGTTACGGGTGCAGTTAGAACTAAACTAGGCGCTAGACCTGAAACAAAAACTGAAGAAGACCAAAAAGAAGTTGATACGGGTACTAAGCTTTTAACGCATGACCCTTTATCATTTGATCGTGTAGCTCCATATAACATGATTACTGCCCCAGACGGAACTACGTTTAGGACACAACAAGAGTATGATGAATATAAACGGCAAGAAAGAATAGCAAATCAAAAAGCTAACCAACAAGCAGGAGAGCAAAATGACGCTTCACAACTTAACGAATCATCAGTTGGAACAAGCACTGAAATATCTAAACAACCCGCTGGAACCGATACCGAAGGAACTACCGGAAATGTCAACAATGGAGTGGATAACACTCAAGGTATTCAGTCAACAACTACAGCTGGAGAAGGACAACAGCGTCCTACATTAACTCCTACAGAACAATTTAATGCTTTATCAGAAGAAGAAAAAAAGCCAGTAATGGCTAAAGCAGAAGAAATCTGGAGGGCTAGAGAAGCTGGGTTGCCTAAAAGACATTCATGGGATAACTTGCCTGATTGGAAAAAAGAGCTGTTTGCTGCTCAAATACATGCAACTGGTGAAACACCCACCATTACTGAAACCACTCAAAACATAGCGGATTTAAAAGAAAAACCTAAATATGTACCTACTGCTGAACCATCAGCCGATAATTTCTTAAATGAAGCAGGGCATTACGGTACAGAGGCTCCACTAACTGTAGATAAAGGTATTAGAACAGCCGCACATGACCATGCGTTTGATATATTTGACACGCTAGATGTAAAAGGTATTGATAAAGAACTTAGTGATATTGCTAAAGCTAAAAATAAAGAAGAAGGTCGTAGCAAACGCAAAGCATATACAGGTGAAAAACCACTTGAGTTTATGTCGTTGGACGATCTTGTAGAACTATATGCCAAATATATTGGTAAAAAAGATCTTAGTAAACAAGAAGGAAAAGATAAACGAGTATCGAAAGCGGATAACCGACGCGCGTTTGTAAACAGCTTAACTCAAGAACAACAAGATCAACTTGCCGCTTTAACTTACAACGCATTTAAACAAGAAGTAAATACAGCTGCACAAGGTAGACGTGGCGCTACGGGCATGGATCAACGTGGTGAACGTGCTAAAAGATTAGCCGAAGCTCATAGAGCTGAATCTCACCAAGCATTAAAAGATACCATAAAGCAGGCTTGGATGACGCCTGAACAAGCTGAGAAACTGGAACAAGAACAATTAGAAAGAGAGAAAAGAGAAGAAGAAGCTCACAACCAAGAACGTGAGCAAAGAGGCGAGACTATACATGAGGCTGTATTAGGTCAGGAAAAAAATCAAGCTGTAGAAATACAACGCGAAAAGACTGATGCTGAAAAACGCATTGAATCCCTTATCAGAGATAACGAGGATGTAGATACCGTACTAAATGAACTTGCCAAAGATGAATACTCTGCCGTCGGTAAAATTGCTGATAAGCTAGGGAAACTTTTAAATGGTTTAAAGCTTGATGCAAAGATATCTTTTGGTAACGTAGCTAAAGGCAACGATGGTAAATTTACGCCCTCAACGACCAATATAACCATCCTCGGTAAAGATGGAAAGTACACAGGTAAAAGAAGTTTAGCCGAAGTTATATTGCATGAGGTGATGCACTATCTGACTGACCATGTAATTGATAACCGTGAAGCATATATCAAGAGCTTACCTAAAGAGCAACAGGCTGAAGTCCGTGCTGCCATCAATCGGTTGAACCAAAACTTCCGACAAGCTAGGGCTAAACTTGGTAATAAGTTTAATATACCTACCATAAAAGAGTTTATTGCTGAAGCTTTTTCTAATCCAGACTTTCAAGCCGCTTTGATTAACATGGACCGGCTTACCCCACCTCAACTGCAAAAGTTAGTCAATGAAGGACTTGAACCAAAACAATACAAACCCGCCACCAAAGATAATGCGTTTATTCGGTTTGTTAAAAACGTAGCTAAAGCGCTCGGCATTAGTGCAGATGAGAGTGGTGTCACATTTAAACAAACGCTAGAAGATATTGCACGTATCGTATCACTACCTAGTAAAGAAATGCGGGGTAAGGGTGTATCGTACGCAGCTCAAACTATTAAAGCGCCTAATTTACCGCCAGTAAATCTTAACAAACCATCCACGCTTAGCGAGTACCAACTCAAAGAAAAAGAGGGCGTTAAAGAAAAAGGCTGGGTCAAAAGAACATTCATGACTGCCGAAGGTTGGAGGAAAATTGCCACTAAGTTTGAAAACGCTCGGGCTGCAATTAGGTCATGGGAAAAGATGCAAGAACTTGCTGGTAAGATAGAACACAATATAACTAAGAATATTAATAACGTATATACCCAAATAACTAACTCTACAGGTATCACCAAAGATCTTCTTGACCGACGCATTAATCCTATCAAACAAAAAATAAATACTGCTATAGCTGACTTCGCTAGAGCTAACAACTTTGATACAAAAGATGCGATGGCTGTTCTTCAAGCTATTGGTGTGGCACTCCACGAAAATGAACGTCGTGAAGTTAAATGGATTATGGGTGTTCCATTGAAAGCCGGTGCTGCCAAACGTCGCCAAGAGATATTGGGCGATTTAGAAAATGGCACTAAAGGTGAGATACATAAGGGTAATGAAACTCGTGCAAAAGTATTGTGGTATGAAGTAAGAAGTTTAGCTGAAGATAAAAATAACCATGACCCAGCTGGTACAAGTGCCTTAAGGGGTAAGGGCATGACGTTGTTAAGCACAGATATAAATGATCCGATCTATAACGTGGCTGGTGTGGATATGGCTACGCTAAATGATATTAGAAAACAATACGATGCTAAGGACTCGAAGTATAAAGCCCAAGTAAAAGAGATCATGAGTTTAATTCAAGATCTTCACAAAGAAACCGCCGCGCTTGATAAAGAGTCTGGGTATTGGTCTCAGCCTGTATCTAATCTGGTTGCTGCTTATGATTTTAAAAATTACCTGCCCTTGAAAGGCAAACACCGTCAGTCTACTGCTTTAGATGATGCAATGGATTTTGATAGCAAACGAAATGGTAGTGAAATGCAAGATCAGCAGTTTGCTTTTGGTGGTCGTGAAACCCCATCTGATAACTCAATACTACAGTCTATGTCTGACGCTACTCGCGCTGCTGGTCGTGCTGGTAGAAAGTATATTACCTTGGCAGTTAAGAACGCTGTTAGCCCGCCGGAGGGTGGTCCTAAATTGATTCAAGGGAAAATAAAAAATATTAAGTTTGAAGAACGTAACAAAGCTGAGTTTAAAAAAGGCCCAACAACCATATTTCATTACAATCAAGATGGTTCCATAGATGTTATTTCTATAGATAACAAAGACTTACTGAGCGCGATCCGTCGTACTTATAAAGATTCAAACCCTGTTGTTGATCTGGCTAATGATATTACCGGCGCTTTGGGCAGATTCCATACCAAGTATAACTACGCGTTTGCCCCACTTAACTTCGTGCGTGACGTATTAACTAACTCATTCACAATCGGTGCTGACATGGGGCCGGTCCAAGCTGCTATGTTTATCCGTGATATATCTGCATCGGTAGCACAAGGTGGGTTATATAAAGCTGCTAAAGTCACGATGATGTATCAGAACGGGCAGTTTGGTCAGTTAGAAGCCTATGCCAAAAAAGATCCGCTGGTTAAAGATATGGTTGATTACATCCAACAAGGCGGTAAGGTTTCATACATTGATGGTATGTCGCTCAGTTCTAACTTAAAGAATTTGGTTAAAGCCACTGACAAAAACGGTGTAGTAAAGAGCTTAGAACAAGTAGATAAGTTTGCCGAAGTTTGGACTGAAATGTTTGAATTGGCTAGCCGTTCAGCTGCGTATGGTCTGGTTAAACAGCGTTATATGAAAGAAGGAATGACTGACCAAGCTGCGGCGGATAAAGCAACTGCCTATGTTAAGAACCTAACTAACTTTGAAAACGTCGGTGAGCATGGCAAGATACTTGGCGCATTGTATATGTTTGCAAGACCTGCTGCTACTGGCGCGGTGCGCGCTATCGAATCTTTGTTACCCGCCATGCGTAGTTTTGAAAGTGTTAAGAATTCCCTCCCCGCTAATATACTGACTGATGCTAAAGCACTTGAAACTGCTAGGGCTAAATACGCCGAGCAACAAAAATATGCACGTCAAATGATTGGAGTTCTTCTAGGCGCAGGTGTAGGTATATTTGCTATGTCAGCTATGATGGCTCCAGATGATGAGTTAGACCGCAACAAAACAATGTCTGACAACATGCAACAATGGTCGCGTTATGCTCGGTTCCACATTCCCGATGAGTGGGGTCTTGGTAAAGATATAGCGTTCCAGATTCCTTGGGGTTTTGGATTGGGTGCGTTCGCTGCGGCTGGAGCGCAAATTGCATCTGCTGTAGGTGGTGGTCAGTCTGTTGGGGATGCGATGGCTAACATCTTTACTTCAATTGCGATGGATTCGTTCCTGCCTATTCCTATATCTAAGATGTCTGCAAAAGATGACACGCTGGAATTTATTCTTGATTCTGTTGCACCCAGTATGGCTCGTCCTATTTTAGAGTTTGTTATTAATAAGAACGGATTGGGTCAAGCTATCTATAGTGATTCTAATAGACGATTCGGTGATGCTTTAGTTGGTGGTGATCGTATTCCTGAAATATATAAAGATCTTACGCGATGGATATTTGCTGCATCAGGTGGTGATATAGATATTAGTCCTAACAGTATGTACTTCTTTGCTAATAGTTATGCTGATGGTATATCACGATTTATCGAAACTGGAAGTGGAGTTTATGACATAGCTTCTGGGGATCATAAGGAGTTCAATGCTCATACTGATTTGGTGATGTTCAACTCATTCTTTGGTACTCGCAGCAACGTAGACTCGCGGGAATTTAGTTCGATTGAGAAACAGATTTTAGCTATGGAGAAGAAATACAATGCAGCTAAAACTAACCCCGAAATATTTGCTGAGTACAATGAGAATCACCCTTATGCAGCGATGATAATTAAATCATTTAACCATGACGTCGGTGGGCAGTTAAAGAAGTTACGTACCGAGGCTAAACAAATACGCGTTGATCCTAATATGGATAAAGCTGAACAGGAAGATAAATTGCGTATGGTGACGTTGAAACAAAACTTAATCAAACACAATATCGTTGAGAAGATGAAGAATTACGATTTGGAACCTTAACGAACCCGCCAAGTACGAACACCGAGATGATCCTCTTTAGACGTGACAAATGACTTAACGGATATACCATATCGTTTAGCACCACAATCTATAGCATACATCATCTCGGCAAAACGAAGCGTAGGGATAAAAAAGCTATCCCCCACCTCCATCCCAAAGAACGGGAATATCCACTCGGGTTCAATTAGTTGATTTGGCGTCATCAGTCAGCGTGAACAACTCTTCGGGTATCTCTGTGTTAAAAATATAACAGTTGACAGGTGGTAATTGTAATCCATGTTTCCATCCGCTAGAGAGCCGTGTCTTCTTAACCTCAACCAAGCAGGGTTTCTTCTTCTCCAGATCTAAGAACATATACTTCATCTCACGTTCAAAGTTAGCCGAGCTTACCTGAATAAGAGCCAGATACTTCTTAAATTCCGTCTTAGATACCTGCATCATACCGGTCTCAATATCAACCCTAGCTACCAACGAGCCACGAGGTTCTAGACGTACATCCTTCCCTTCTACAATCAATACGTTCTGAATGTTCTTGCCTAAGAAGTCACTAAGCATCGAAGGATAATCTGGCTTATTGAGCGGTGCTACGTTATCACGGATGTTGACTAAAGCTTCCACTACCTTGTTGTAAACCCGATCCAGATCAATGTTAATGATCCCTGCATTATTAGCTATCTCACCGCCAGCAAAACTTACTGCAACAGCGTTGTTATAAAACCGGTATGCGGATATTGTACCGAAATCACTCATGAATCTTTTTTCCCACTTCTCAATATAGACTCGAATCTCAGGGTCGCCTAGGCGCATTAGTTCTTTGACATACATCGGACCGGCAAAGCCGTAGTTGTGGTTCAGTGGATCAAATATTTCTTTACCCAAAGCTGCGTCATACTTTAGCCAGTGAGGTGCATCTACTTTTGTAAACTGAATGATACGAGCTACTTCCCCATCAGGGCTTGCCTTTAAGATACTAAACTTCTGGTAAATATCCTCATTGGACGTCCATAAGGCTAGCAAAGATGCCATTAACTCGTATTCTCGTTCCGCATTAACCGAGGCTTGCATCCGTAATTTGGATTTACCCTGCGATATCTTGTGGACTAGCGAGGAAAAAACTTCAGGTTTCATCTTACTACCTACGTCATCAACCCCAAACGTCAGACTATGTAGAGCAAGATAGCGTCCAGTCATAGCGTTGTCGGTGGCATCATAAACAGATAAGTCACGAGGATTACCAAACATACTTAGCGCTGCATACAACGAGCCAGATTTAGCCGAGCCTGATTCACCCTGTAAACATACGGTCGCACCGGGCGTGGATGTAAGGGACATAAGTGGCGAGCCAAAACCAACCAATAAACCAAATGCCTGTATCTCTAGCCCGGGCCTATCAAGCCAATCTACACACCATCTCCACTTTTCGTATGTGCCTGATTCATGAAGGTGTTTAGCCAAGCCTCTAATATATGGTGAAGGAGCAGAAACTTTAACACTACCATCTCTTCTAATTTCTTTACTACCAATAACAAACGCGTCACGGTCTTCTGTCCAACCTAACTGCATCCTCATATCAACTGCGCTTGTAATTCCCTGCATATAAATACCCCACTTAGTAATGTATTCTGCGACTAGAGGCGCTAAGCTAGGTGTACACAATGCACCGTTAGCTACAACCACTTTACGTAGTTCCTCTGCGCTTTGATTGATGGGCAGTAAAAACTCCCTTGGAGCGTCGTGCGGAAAGGTCACCCGCATTATTAAACACTCACCATCTATCTTGCTGTGCAGCCTGCTGATAGGCCATATATCATTTGTGAATAGGAGGATAGGTTCGGACTCTACCTTTTGCTTTGTTTTCTTATCATACGTAGGAGCCTTGGTAAAATAGATACCGCCGTTGACACCCCTAACGAACGGTCTTAAGAATCCCGGAAGTTCCGAAAGCGTTTGGGTATTCGATTGCTTCCGAATTGGGTTCTCTTCACTTGGCGTGGTCGCAATTTGCAGTTCTCTTCCGAGTACAAGGGGAGTTCCAATTCGTCCTCTATGTCTGCATCCATCGCATTTTTCTGGGTCGTTTCGTTCAAACCACTCGCAAGTTCTAGGTCCGCCGAATGAGTGTGCTGTCTTATATGTTTCTTCTGGGTCATACTTTTCATAGTCTTCAGATAATTTATGGATAGCTTCTTCGCCATCCTCACAGGATACTGCAATAGTTAAAACAGCCGCCCACTTGTCGCGGGAGATAGTCTTACAGTTAATAATAGCATCCGCAATCTGGGCGCATCCATCACCTTCCAAGCTACGGTATGCAATCCTATCAAAGTTTTCAGTGAAGTTGTTTAGCTTTTTAAATGCTATCGTATCTTCGTCCAAACCCTTTGAAGCAAGTGCAAGTATGTCATCGCCTGATATAGGTGGTTCGATCTCACCAAAGTAATCTTTAAACGATGCAAAGTCGTACTGATATATCTCATCGCTAAGAATAACTACTTCTGAAGGTGGCTCAGTCTTGTGGTTAAACGATCCTACAAAACGAAGTACACGAGCCAAGTCAGCAGGTGTAGCAGCAGGATCAATAAACAAACCCTTCTCTATGCAAAGAGCTTTGAACCTCTCACCATAAGGTAGGAATTCCTCTGCCGATGCCTCTTCTGTTAGGGGCCAGTAAGCGTGATAACCAACACCAGAATCAACAAGTACAGGAGGTGGTAATTCAGCATCGGTAATAAATTTATCAAGTGCTTCAAGCGCATCTTCTTTAGTTAAGTACCCTACTTTCTTTTTAAACTTATCCTCATCACCTACATCTAGGTCAACGAAAAAAGATCTATGGTAAATGCAATTCGAGGCAGTGCGGCTAAAGTTAGCAAAAGTACCCATCGCCACATAAGCGTCATGTCCCTTAGTTTTAATCCTCTCAATAATTTCATATACTTCATTTAGTGTTTTAGCGTAGTGGTTAGTCCAGTTTTTGCCTTTTGGTTTTGAGCTGTCTAAATCACCGATACCATAAACACCCTGCGTTGGTAATACTTTCTCATAAAATTGTTTTATCATTTCTGTTGCAGAGTCTAAAAGAGCGAGTTACCTCGCCCTAGTTTTTAAAGGTGGGGTTTCCCCCATAGACTACATTTTCAAAGGTTCACCGAGAACGCTTTCAATATACTGCTTAGCTTCTATCGTTGACTTTGCAGGCAACAAGCCTTTAACAATATCACCTTCAACGATCTCGGTAAACACTTCTACAACACGTTGGTTCTTGTCACGAATAGGCTTGCCACGGAACCAGCTATAAACCGTCATCCGAGTAACCCCTAAAGCAGCCGCCACATACTTAGCTGGCAAGTTAGCTTCTACACAAGCTCGGGCTAATGCAACACCCGGACGGTATGGGTCTGCTTGGTTCATCGCTATTAAAAATTTATCGCTATATGTCCGTGCCATGTTACATCCTTACTTTTTAGCCCATTTCTTAACAATATCCGATACGTCCTTAGACTTCTCTGGATCAGCCGCTTTTACTGCCTCACGCTTAACAGGCTCCGATACCTCATTAACAATAGCGGGGCTACTAAATCCACCATCATCTTTAGGGTCAGACTCAGTATCAGACTGGAATACGTTTAACTTAATCGCAGCTTCAGCAGCAGGGGTCTTAGCCTGTCTAGCAATAATAGCCAAGTCATCCGCAGATACTACCCCAGCAGGTGAGAAAAGTACTTTTGGAGTAGGTGACCTAGTATCAAAAGCCATACGGGTAACAACGCGCCCAGCGCTGACGTTATGATTAGCAAGATGCTGAATGTAAGGACGGAAAGGCCAACGTCCATTATCTTCTTTACCAAACGCCGAAGTTGCGGGTAATACGAGCTGCATAACATCGCCAGCCGGATCATTAGGTAAAACAACAGCAGTACGCCACGAGAGCTTGCACTTCGTACCCATTCCATTATCGCCAGATCCTTTCGCACTATATTGGCAGGTTGAACAACTATCCGACACAGGGTTCTTAACTTCTGGATCGGGCATATCCGAATTACTAGACCAGCAAGTAGGGCTAATCTTTTCGCCTTCTTTGTATCCAGATAGATACAACATCCTTGATGCCTTATGCGCCATCTTAACAATGATGACATTCATATAGCGATCTTCGATAGTGCCGATTTCTTTACCGCCAGAATACTTACGGAACACACCGCCTTTAATTGAGATGCGCTTGTTACCTTGCCGCGCACCGCCTGCTACTGCTAATGTGTCTTCGTCTAGACCGCCAGCTACGTTTGCGAGGGCGGATAAATCTACTTGCATGAGATCGTTACTCATTATATTTCCTTAACTGTATTTACTTAACGTGAGGTGGGTTTTCTAACCATAACAGTTAGTTCCCGCATAACATTTATACCGGGTGGTAGACCTTCTTCCTGCCGTTCCGCTATAAATTCTTTGAAGTTAGTCTGAGCGATTCGCTGCTGTAACAAGTCTATTACTTCATTCTCTAAAATAAACTTCTTAAAATTATCCCAATCGGTGCAATGATAAGTTTGGTTCATCTTACGAATGACTGTACCATGCTGAGTCTTAATGCTATCTGCATTTGTTTCATTACAGACACCCAACATCGCTTGCTCAATAGTCAACATCTCTGATTCTAACTCTTTATCTTTCAACTTAAACTCTGAGGCTAGTGTCTCACGAGCGGTTCTTAATGTCAAATAAGCTTTGACTAATTCTTCAAGATTCATTTTATATCCCAATTTCCTGTTTGTATAGGTCTACAAGTTTTTCGTGCGAATCTATCTTTCCCTGTAGCATTTTGTACATCTTCCGTTCCACTTCCGATCCTTGTAGGTGAACAACGGTCATACTGTTCTTCTGTCCTACCCGATCAATACGAGCCACACATTGTAGATACGTTTCCACACTCATGACAGGAGACCAAAACACTACCGTATTAGCGGCAGTAAGTGTAACGCCATGCGATGCAGATTGTGGTTGTATGACTAATACTCGTGGGTCTTCAGATGTTTGAAATCTACTTATGATACTTGCACGTTCTCTAGCTGAAATATCTCCGTGGATTAGTTCATTGGTTATACCCTCTTTGGTTAGGTGGTTAGACACGACTTCAATAGTGTGCCGGAAAGGAACAAAAATAATTACTTTATGCGATGTCTCGTCAATAACTTCCATCAGTGCATTAAGTCTTGGCGATATATCAAACTCAACTACTTGATGGGAATCCGTATACACAGCACCGCCAGAAATCTGTAACAACTTACTAAGTGCCGCTGCCGCATTAACAGAGCTGATTTGTTCACCTGCTGCCTTAATCAACATCTGATGTTTTAATTGGTGATAGTATTTGCTGACCATCGGTGTTAGTGCCACATCCCTAGTCTGGTAAACAAGATCAGGTAGATCAAGACACTCTGCTTTTGTATAGCGTATGGCTGGCTGTAAGGCTTCAAATACATCCTTCTTAGCGTTAGTTTTTGGAATCCATTTAAATCTTGTGATCTGCTGCATTACCTTATCACGCCAAGCAGTTGCAAACTTAGGCACGTTCTCAGGCTTGACCAACTTAGCTAACCCATAAGCGTCTACAGGAGATTGTGATGCAGGTGTACCTGTTAGCATCCAGAGTTTAGTAGTAGGGGTTAGTATTTTAGCCAAAGTCTTCCACCGTCTAGTCGTAGGTGTTTTATAAGCGTTTGCTTCGTCCACGACAATTAGGTCAAACCCTGATTGCTTTATTTCATCGGCTACGATACCTACCCCGTCATAGTTAATAATGACAAACTCATAACCACCATTGATAATTTTTTTACGTTTGTTGGCATCCCCATAGGCAACGGCTACGGTTCTGTGCATAGCAGTTTTAAATACATCGTCTTGCCATGCGGAGTACATGATTGACAGAGGGCATATCACCAATACTCTTTTTACCTGTTGCTGTTTCATTAGGTAGTCAACTGCCCAGATAACGGATGAGGTCTTGCCTGTCCCAGCTTCATTAAAACAAAATGCGCGGTCGCGTAGCGTGAGGAAGGATGCAGTTGTAATCTGGTGTTTAAAGGGGGTATACAGCCCGGGCCAATCGTAATCGTCAGCCATCGGGGAGGGAATGTGTTTAGCGTTGTATACTTTGGCTAAGAGTTGTAATTCCTCAAGCCCCATGTATATAAGGATCTCGGCTTGTTCACCGTTATCGTGGAGAATTTCACTTCTCTCTATCTGCCCGTTTAAGTAATGAGCAATGTCTGATGGTACTTCAATCTTTAGCGCACTATTATCAACTATTTCCACGACTGATCCTTAACTGTTTTAGACTAAGTAGCCCCTTACGGGGGCAAGTCGGTTAAGCCTGACATATCAATTGCAGGGGAGGGACCCTAAATACCGCTTAACTGACATGGTTAAAATAGGGGGAAACCAAGGAAACCCCGGACAGCCCACTCATGCCTTACAACTGTCCTACAGCAATTATTTTTTACGTTCCTTCTTGCTAGTCTCACCGACTAAGTTACCTTTTGAATCACGCCTAAATGAACGGTTCTTAGCCGCACTTTCAATACGTAATCCGTCTTTGTTTGAACCACCCTTATCAAGTGCTTTAACGTGGGCTACATCTTTACCTTCACGAGCATCAGCTTTACCATCTTTGTCCCGGTCAGGAAGTTCTTTATCCAGTTTGCGTCTGGCTCGTTGGCGTTCCATTCTACGTTCTAGTTCGCCTCGAGCTTTTTGCTGCTGATATTCTTTAGCGTAGGGACGCGGTTTATTAACGTATGGCATTATCTTTCCTTATGGTATTCACATGAGCGTACAGGACACCATCCACAAAGCGGAGTTGGGTTAGCTATCCATGCGTTATTTGTATATGATAGTTCTAGCCTTTGCAAGTCGCCAGTAAAAGCGCCCCATATCTGCGGGATCTGTTCACGAGTGTATTCTTCGTGCATGAAACTATTGTGCATTACAAACAGCAGTCCCGCCTTGATGTAGTTAACTTCGGGAAAGTGTTCAAACGTCATCAGAGCCATCAGCTTTAATTGTTTTGGATCAGGGTATTTGTTACTGCCTGTCTTGTAGTCAATGATAAATGCTCTGTTACCATCCACGATAAGCAAGTCAACGATACCACGTACCCAACGGTTCTCATCATCAAATGCACAGGCTTTTCTATTGCGATCTAATCCCATTTCGTATTCAGGGTATCTATCGCCGGGTATCGCTAATAATATATCTAGCACAGGCTGGAATCGTTCGTAGTTCTTAGCCAACGGTACGTCATCACGTACGTAATCTTCTAGGGCTTTATGAACCTCTGTGCCATACAACATCTGTTCAGTAGGTAGCTTACTGAATCTTTTCAATACCTTAACTTCATGGTATTGCTTCGGACAATTAACGTAGTCCTTCAACGCTGAGTATGACCAAGTGAAGCTCATAAATACCTTTTAAAGTTTATCTATACATATTACTCGGATGTTTTTAGCTAGTCAAGCACTTTTTCTACCTTACCGTCGGGATAATACAACGTATTTGCTATCCTACTTGGGCGTTTCAGTATCTCTAACGAGCCGGGTCTTCTTACTAATTGTTCCACTCGAATTCCTTTCATGGATCCTTTTAAAACCGGGGGGGATCGGGGCGGTGTCTTTTGTGGTTTGGGGTTTCTTTTTGGGCTTTTCTGGCTTGTCATGGTAATCCTCCGGTAAGTAGCCATCATCGTTTTCATCAAACTCAATTTCGGGATAATCACATCTTCCTTCACGCATCATTTTACATTTATAGTCCGGTGTGCAGTCGGTACAAAACCCAGAGGGTAAGTATTGAAACCTAGAAAATCTTCTCCACTCTGCATACTCCTCGGGACTATTTGAACAACGTGGTGTCCCTTCAAACTCAACTCTTATTTTCATTAACAATCCCCATACGATGTTGCATAATGGGCTTCACAAGCCACGGGTAATCCCAACGCCCAATCTGGCGGGGTAGACATAATAGCAGTAATACTTTGCATTGCTTCATCAACCTTATCTTCTGGTACTACACATACAGCCGCATCATGTACAGTTAATGCAATACGCCACCCAGCATCTTGAATCTTAAGCATCTGTTGCCCTACGATAATTCGTGCCAAGGCTTGTACCACGTTCTCAACTAATGAACCGCCCCACATTGATACCGGCCCTTTTCGTGATTGATACACGTATCTAGATTTACTTTCATCAGTATTGAGATGAAGCCCGGGGTACTTAATGCTTAGTCCATTAGGTAAGATAATTCCAGATGGTGTGACCTTTAGACAGTTATGTTCACCATAAAAATAATCGGGGTAGGGTGTGTAATCTTCTTGGTCTTTAGGCCAATTACTCAGGTCTTTAATAACCTTATCACCTTCTTTCCACAACTGAATTATCTTGTCGTTCGTCTGCCGATATAACCCAACAATCTCTTCGCACTTCTCTTTAGTTAGATCAGCACCGGGGGGTGAGGTCTTGAGTGTGTGCTGTAGCTTTAATGCACCTGTGCCGTATCCAAGTCCTAAGATGCAAGTCTTGCCCACAAAGCGTTCGATAGGGTTTTTCTTACTGACGGGAAAGTCATATATCTTACTAGCAAACTCAGAGTAAACGTCCTCGCCGTTAGCAAAGCTATTTACCAAGTCGTCTTGACCCGACAGCCAAGCTAGAACCCGGGCCTCGATTTGAGATGAGTCACAGTTAATAATTACATAGCCATCGGGTGCAACTACGGCGTTCTTTAATGCCTTCTTGTCCTTGTCCCTACTTGGCAAGTTCTGGAAGTTCACCTTGTCATAGCCTGCCCATCGCCCTGTGTGTGCGCCATAGTATTTTAATGGGATAGGCAACTTACTCTCGTTCCGCGCTCCGACTCCGATAAAGCGTTCAATCCTAGATTCTTCAATGGTAGACTTAGTACCTAGACGTACAGCGCAAAGTTGTTGGATGAATGGGTCTTCGTGGTTAGTGAGATCAATAAAGCCTTGGTCGTTCTTGGCAAGTGCAAACGTATCCTTACCCGTAGTCTTACTGACTTTCATCGGCACTTTGACTTCAAACTCTTCTAGCAGTTCGGCAAACTTCTTATTACTAGCTAGACGTTTCCTTACCTCTTCCTCGGTCTTGCAATTCAGTTTCTCCATTAAACCTGCAAGCATCTCTTTCTTTTCAGCTTTCACAGTTTCCAAGCGATCAATCAGCAAGGCATCGTTGACTCTTAACACAGGATCAATAAACATCCTCAGCGTCATATTAATTAGTTCTAACTCATCGCCGGGGAATTTTGATGCCAGTTCTTTAAATAAAGCTACGGTTAGGTCAACGTCATTCTTGCAGTACTCACCATACTTGGCTAGGTCTGCCTCTGTAAAATCTAATCTCTTCTTACCTATTGCGTCCAGTACCTCAGTTCCCTTTACACCTAGATGATATTTCTTAGCGAGGTTATCCAGACTACCGCCTACATCCACACCATGTAACGCTCTCGCCATGCACAGGGTATCAAGATAAAAAGCAGGATAGATGTCAAATACCCACGCAAGAACAGCCCCGTCAAACATTGTGTTGTGGCAAAGGAGAGCGGAAGAATTCCAATCGTATCTCAGCAAGAAATCTTTTAACTCATCCTTAGTTCCACTAAACCAAACCGTAGGCTCATCATCAACCTTAACTCCTACCCCAATGACTTCGAATTCATTACCACGAACATACTCTTCTGTCGTAAGTTTTTTAAATCCAAAGTCTTTGGAATAGTAAGTCTCAAAGTCCAGACATATTATGCTCATTTGGTTTGTGTATTTAGAGTAAGGTTATCCTCAAGAATCTTTAACGATTCTTCTACTATGCTTGCTGCCGTAACTATTTTTGAGGGATTTTTCCAATTCTTGTACCAAATATCGCGTTCCCCCGCCAACTCTTTTAATACCATATCGGTTAGTAAATCTCGCTTCCCTTCTATCTCATACTTCCTAACCTCTTCCATACCTTTTTCCCATGCTTCACGCTCTTCATCGGTAAAGAGATCCATACTTCTGGTTACGTGCTGCCATCTACCATACTCATAAAATTCTTCGGGATGGTCTTTCATTCGTGCGATCAGTATTTGTATGCCGGTGTTCATTTGGTTTCCTAATTAACGTGTTCAATAGTTACAAAAATAGGGGCGCACCGTTAAGCGCAACCCCTCAGATTAAAATATTATTGGCAAGACAAAGGCTTCCAAGGCCCTTCTCTTTCGGTGTCCCAACAACACATACCGCCTTTGCCATCTGATTCGCACTTAGTTACTGCGTGGACTGAAGTATATAGACCAAGTGCAAATGTTACTACTAGGACAAACCCTAATATCTTTTTCATAATTTCCTCATACGTTGTTTAAGTTGTCTTTCTCGATTTGCTCAATGGCACGGTTCAGATACCACTTAGCTTTTTCGAGGTCTTGGATGCGGTTATCTTTAAACTGACTCCTAGAAATATATTTAACTACGTTACCCAAGTGATAGCCCAACCCCTTCGCTTCGATGAAATCAATCGTTTCAACCCCGCCTGCTGTGTAATGATGGGGACTATTTACCATGTCATCCCCCTGTGGGTCGCTAATTGCGGATATATCAACTTCATCCCACGCTTCAATAAGTTTAGCGAGTTCACTTTTACTTTCCTCTACAACTTCATCTACTTCATCTGCTGTGACTTCATTCTGCATTTGCTTTTTGATGGTGTAGACATATGATTGTGAAATATTTAATCTATTAGCGATATCGCCGGGGCGTTTGCCTTTGGACAATAAATCTCTAACTTTCTGTGCTGTGGTCTTCATTACTTTTCCTTGTGTATTTACGTTTTACTGCGGTTATACCCACTTCGGGTTCTTCTTCGGCATACTTCGCCTCAATCATTGCGTCTGCCATGCGGTAACAATCTCTAGCATCAGATGTAGCAGTCCCTCCAGTACCAAGAGTCAACATAGCAAACGCAGCAAACAAATCTCTTAAATCTTCATCATTCACCTCCCACCTCCATAGCCTCTCGGTTCTGTTTAAATAAATAATCATCACGGTACTCGGACGGGGGAGTCCAACCGTACTTGCGCCACACAGCTTGCACGTTACTGCCCGCCGTATATTTAAATTCTTTATGCGTAATCTTCTGTTCTTGGTTCATTTGTAAGTAATTCCTCTAAAGTTGAGATATTGTTTTCATTAACGACGTAAGCCATACCACCTGCCGATCTGATGTCACTCAGATTTTTCTTTTGTAATTCGGTAGCTTGATTGCCGCCAGCCTTACACTCTAATCCAATAAACATCCCTTGGTAACAAACTAAGAAGTCTGGTACACCCGACCTACCATATCCACCTGTAGCGGGCATCGCATAGTAAGCACCGAGATGGTCTAGTACTTTCTTAACCCTTGCTTTAACTTTCGCTTCCGGCGTCTGTGCCATATTTATTCTCCATTTCAGCTAAACTTTTTTTGATTACATACAGCAAGCCTTGTTCCATAAGAAATTCTCTGGCTTCCTTGTCCGACTCAAACGTGATAGTTGCCGACCCATCCTCATGCTCTTCCATCACTTGTAGTGTTAAATTCATTCTGTACTCCAAAATAGTTGACCCCATAAGCCGGGATTTTGCCTAGCTAATTCTTTAACCATGTCCTCACTTACTAAGCGTACATACTTTCTATTCGTACCGTTCTCCCATTTATATCTAAACTCCAAATCCTTCGAGCTTAGTTTGCCAACAACCATGTGAATATTAGACGACGTTGTTTCTACCGCCTTTGCCAAATCAGTCAAACTATGCCACTTACCATCTTCTAAAATAGTTTTAACTCTTAAATGCTTATGTACTTTGTCGCGCGCCATTTAGTCCTTCCTTAAAAAGGGATTGATGTATCTGATAAATCTTTTGGTACGCCCTCTCGCCACAACCTAATCTGCTCACGTTCTGCATCTGTTTTGAAAGGCCAGTTCCATCGTTCAAGTGTTAGTCCTGACGGGTGCAATTTTTCTCCCTTATCTTGGCTTCAACGGCAAACATCAGTTGAAAAATATGCGCCTGATGTGTCTCTCTAATTTCAACTAACTCCTCGTTCGTCAGCCCGACCCACGGTTTTGCCATTCGATTAACAGCACGATCTACACTTGACTGCGCTTGCTTTGCCATACCTTCAATCACTGCGTCCTCATAGAATCGCTCAAGTCGTTCTTCAAGCAACGGGTTTATATCGGCATCAACAGGGTGTTTGCCGCAAGCCAGTATTACCCTGTTGACTAAGTTGTGTTTCTGTTCAAGTTCTTTAAACGGCATGATTCTTCTCCTTTAGTTTGGCTTCTGCTTTTTTAATATCGACTAAACCACCACGACCACAATCAAGTATGTTTTTTATTTCCTCATTCGTCAGACCTACCCATTCTCTAATTGGTTTTAGGCTTGCACATATCCCGCATAACGCACCAGAATCCGCCACAATACCATCACCACATCCACACAAGACAGGCTCATAATCCAACCCTAACTCACGAGCGTTATCGGCTTTCTTGTCTAGTGCTAACTCTGCTTTAAGCCTTCTGATTAAGCTATCAGGATCACAAGCCCCGTCAACTTTCCAGTCTCCCGAGCTGATTGCTGTGTTTATCATATCCAACGCTTGCTGTAATAGTTCACGGTTCATAACAATCTCTCTTTAACAAAAGCTCGTGCTGGGGTTATTTCACAATCAAGCATTGTCA
>Ga0316218_1002280_pt1 | contig 18074 bp, 25 predicted proteins | sample TBH18003metaG_FD_203634 | JGI IMG/M metagenome (GOLD analysis project Ga0316218, IMG submission 203634) | Freshwater microbial communities from Trout Bog Lake, Wisconsin, USA - TBH18003 | ecosystem: Environmental > Aquatic > Freshwater > Lake > Hypolimnion/Profundal zone | place: USA: Wisconsin...
ATGTTTCTAAAAGGTTTTTCAATGTAGATTGATTGAATATAGTCATTTTCATTTGCTGCAATAGCTGCAATAGCGTCATTAACGCTGTCATCTTGACCGTTTTGTACAATACACAACCGTTCAACCGGAGCATCTATACTGTTGACCATGCGTAACAGTAAATCACCTCTGTTGAGAACCAAAACTCCTAAGCAGGGAATCAAAAAAACAATCTCCTAGTGAGTACAGTTAGACCATTATTATTTGTTCTGTGCTCTAAAACTGTCCAGTCATTGTTTGATGCTAAAAATTCTCTAATTGCTTGACTAATACCTGGAACACTGCCATCTTCGCCTCTGTCACCAAATAAAACCGTATCATGCAAGAGTATAAATTTTCTCACGTTTGGTGCATATTTTAGTTCTGCCGATACTTGTTTATAAGTGTGCAAGCTATCAATGAAAAGCAAATCAGTTGGTTCCAATTCGCCAATTGTTAGTGTGTCCTGTACTATTAATTGAACATCCTTGCCAGCAGCTTTGGCTTGATCAAATAATTTGACAGCTGGTTCATATGCAACTATATCATAACCTCTTACAGTTACGTCGTTGTTAAACCATGCTGTAGCACTTGTGCCCCATCGTACTCCAAATTCTGTTACATGATTGCAGAGTTTGGATAGAATATTCATAAGAGGTAAATGTTGATTAATATCGCTTGGGGTGTTAATAGCATGAACCAATGCTTGTTTAAAGTATATTGTCATAGTTTGTTCTTAAAATAACCGATCACGCCATGTCTGCGGAAGCAAATGGTTTTTTATTTCAACATCAAAATGATAGCCAAACGGGTTTGGACCTGAGATTTTTATCCAGTTTACCAATTCCTTTAGACCATCGTCTATGAAAACTTTGGTTTCATACCCTAGTAATTTTCGAGCCTTATCTGCACTGCAAGTTGCGAGCTTGACTTCTCTAGGCCGATCAGGCATGTAAACTGGTTCTAAATTACAACCTGTAACATTTGCTAGTTTGCTGGCCAGCTCATTTACTGAAATAAATTCTTCGTCTGGCCCAATATTAATTATTTCACCTACGACCAAAGGACTTGTTGCCATAGCAGATAAAATACCTACGCAATCTGAAATGTATGAGAAGCAACGTCGCTGCTCTCCGTCGCCGTATATAATAGGAGGTCTGCCTTGCAGCATTAGATTTGCCATAATACTGGCTACGTTTCTATAAGGGTCGTTGTATTTTTGTCTTGGTCCATATATGCTATGCGGCACAGCGATTACCCAATCTACGCCATGTGTTTCGCATAAATTTATTAAAACACGTTCAGCAGCTTCTTTTGAGATACCATATGGATCTTGTGGTCTAGGTTCGTAACTTTCGTGGAAAGGCGTTTCATTAGTACCGTACCGTGCCATAGAGCTGCAATAGACTATTCGCTTGGCTCCTGCTTGTATAGCCGCTGTAAATGTATTAACTGAACCAGCAAAAATGTTTTCGCAAATAAAACTTGGAGCAAAAAGACTAACGCCTTCGTATGCTGCTGCTGCGCAATGATAGACAACATCGCAATCTGCCATTAGTTCCGAGAAGCCCGAAAGTTGTGTTATGTCGTGATAATGAAACTCTACTTGTGGATTGATATTATCTAAAGTGCCGCCGAACAAATTGTCACAACCTACAACTGTATGTCCGGCTGATATAAAATGATCGGCGATGTGACTTCCAAGAAAGCCAGCTATTCCAGTTATAAAAATACGCATTTCTATCCTTAATTTTATCCTTATTATGCCTGATATAAAAATTTTTAATCAATAATTCAAGCAAAAGATAAAAAGTTTTTTCAAATGATCAAGTTTGGTGATTCATTTTAGGAATAGGTGTAGCGCTGTTTTCATGTTTATTTTTATAAAGTACTCTGTTACCTAGTATCTCTAACCACAGATCTTTTTTTGGATCGTTAAGTTGCCAGAAATTAAATGTCATATGACTTTGCACAGGACGAATAAACATTGTATGTTCGCTGGGAATCATCATAATTTGACTGGTAGTACGCATTTGTTTTTTATTGTGTGCCGTTCTGAGGCAGTTTAATTGAGGTTCGTTTGTCCATGTGTAAGCCAATTGATCTATTATTTCTTGTGGATCTTTGGCCGAATCTATTATTTTCTCTGCAATAACCAATCTACTTTCGCTGCTGATGCGACTTAGCGTTTCTGCGCTATCATTTGGGTTGCGTTGATAACCAGTGCCTTCAAGCCAAATTCCGTGATTGGTACGGGCCGCCGTTTTATCATGCGGAATTTCTCTAATTTTATACTGATATTCTTTGTCGGCATAGCCGCCTTTTTTCCACGCTCCTTCGAGCAGGTAACAGGTTTCCTTGTCAAATATTAAGGTGTTTCCAGGAAGCTTACTTTTTATCAAACTCATAGCTGCTGCTTTAACATTTGGAAAGCGTAAAGCTTTTTTGATTTTTGCGCCGTCTTTGCTAGGCGTTTTTGATCTGGTAGTAATTTCTTTTTCATCATCTAATACCATAAGAGACGCGCTTATTATGCAAACTCCGCCGCTGTTCATACCTTCGTTATATTGTGTTATATCATCCCAAAACAGCAGTGTCTCAACACCGTCTGTTATCTTTTGTTTGAAACTAATTTTTGGAATATAGTTGCGATCTCTATTTTTAACGCCTACCCAACCTATATTGGGAAAATATTTTGCAACTACAATACACACTTGATCATGCCCTTATGTTAATAGAATATTTATATAATCAGCTGATTAAAAATGAAGGGCATTTGTCAAAATCTAAACTTAGGGTGATTCTTGGTCTATTTTTGTTTTTATTAATTATTGTTTTGTGTGGTTCGTTTACTAGCAGTACGATAGGCATATCAACTTCAACCATGCCTTCAAATTTACCACAGTCGGCTACTGCAATTTTCAAAGGTTGACCACCTGCGTTGATTGAGTCCTTCCAAATTACTTCAGACCAAAAGGTAATATATGTACTCTGGCAATTTAAAACAGGAACATTTATTCGTGCATTATGCGGCCAGCAATCAGAGTGAATGCCGCTATTTGAATTGTCATACATTACGTAAAATAAAACTCTGCTTACCTTTATATCGTAGACGTCAAAAATATTCAAAGATGGCATATGATATAATGCCTCGGGTAACTCAATTTCCATTAAACTTATTTTAGCTGATCTATTGTAGATATTCGGGTGTTGAAGTACATATGTAAGCGCTTCACTGCTCAAATTTTGCCAACCGTTTATATCTAATTTTTTATAGTATTTCATAATGGCACGGTTCCATCATGATTAACGTTTATTCTGTACATCGATCGTTCTTGAGCAGGTTTCAGTTTCAAATCTGTCCTGCTATGTAAGAAACAGTGATTGTCGTAAATTATAAAATCACCTTCATTCCATTTATGTGTATATACAGTGTTCGCAACGTTGGTCATTTGGTCAATTATATCTTGCACAAGTTGAGTACCTATCCTGTTGTTTGATGAATCAATTAAATCTCTTATCCAATGATTTTTTCCAACACTGTTTAACCTTGGAAAACTTTTATGCGTAATAGGATGAGTAACAAAGCTGCTATGCAGCTCAACTGGTGCTGATGATTTGTACCAGTCTTTTTGTAGTTCAATTTTAATATCATGCCATTTAGATTTGAGAGATTCTGTTAAACACAACCATCCTAATTCAAGATTTAAAAAACTAGTCAATCCTGCGTCGGGCATAGGACAAGATACCATATATAATCCTCTAATAGGAAAACTCAAGTCTCCTCTGTCAGGGTTGTCTGCGTGCCAACACATTGGTGCTGTTCCTAAATTTCCAATCCTATTGCTAAAAATGGAAATGTATTCGTTTTTTCCATCAACTGTTACAGCTTTGTAATTATCACGGCCTTCTTGGTATTCTTCTCTAGACATAGGCGTTCCAAGTTTTCGACCAATTTTTACAATCATTTCTGGTGTTAGACATATGCCTTGAATAAGCATTATTTGTGACTGGTAGAACAAACTGCGAAAATTTCTATTATCTATTTGATATAGGTCGTTTATGTCATTGATTACTAGCTTTTTTCCAAATTTAGGAGAAAGATCTTTTAATTGTAATACCATTGCAAATCTCTAATAATATTTATATGTATAAATATACTAAAAATAGGCATGCACATGTATAAAGATTCGGCTTGGTTTTTTGCAACTTTAGATCTGCCTGCAAATCCGATATTACCTGACGTTTTATGGCCAGCTAGCGTAAACCGCCCTAGCGAAATAGCCAGGCATACTGACGAAATACTAGTACCTGAAGTACGAGATTGGATTGCAGACATAGGGTTGACCGTAGATTTCTTATTACTTTGGACTTGGTTTCGACAACCGAATAATGACGAATTTTATGAAATACACTCGGACGGCAGTATTGATACACATCATCGATTCACGGCAATAAATTGGCTAGTCGAAGGTATTAGCACAGTTGAATGGTACAGTTTTGAAGGCGGTAGTCCCAAACACAAAACCTATAAAAGTGACACCTTTCCATTAACAGAATGGATTTATCAGGAAAAACCAAAAAATCTAGCACAATGGACCGGCGATAAACCTGCTTTATTGAACATTGAACAACCGCATCAAGTTAAAGTATGGGGTGATGGAACGATTCCGCGGCGTAGTGTAACCATTCGATTTGTACCAAATTTACCTTTTGTTGACATGTTAAAACTGTGTGGAAACCGTGTTAGAAGTATTAACATAAATTAAAAGGCAAATGACGTTATATGTGTTTGGTGATAGTTATGCTAAGTATTGTGCAAATACGTCCTGGGCCTGGTACAATCTGCTTTCGCAATCGCTTGACACCCTTCTAGTAAATTTTGGATTTAGTGGGTCAGGACTTGAATTTACCTATCATTATTTTGAAAAGGTACGTTCTCAAATCAAAGACAATGATAAAATTGTAATCTGTATCACTGCATTGCAGCGGCGATATTTTTGGCAGAGTAAGCCCCATATTACTAATTCAGCACAGTTAAATCATGGCAAACGAAAACAGTTGTCGCAAGAAGAAGAAACTGCTCTGAAAATGTATAACATCTATTTGGAAAATGAAGACAATTACTGCAATAATCTTATCAATTTTCTTTACAATCTTGATCATTTATGTTTGGATAAGTCAGTTCAAATACAGTTATTAGCATGTTTTGACCATGAAGCAGATTTTCTTACAACAAATGCATCACGTTTCGGCAAGCTAAAATTCTCACTTGGTTCTCTCACAACCTGCAGTGCATCTGAGTTCAATCCTGAACTTTCACGTGCAGTTCGACTCCATTTTTTTGGAGTTACTGAATACAGAGCTAATCATTTGTGCAAGCCAAACCATATAATATTAGCAGATAAAATTTTTAGATCTTTTATGAACGACGAGTATGTCGATTTAACATATGGATTTCATCGAGATATTATTACAACCGAAAATCTGCAGAACGATACTTGGCGTAGCAATATGTTTGCTCGTCTCAAAGATATAGAAGACTGGCCAGATTTCATGTGTATAAACAAACAATAACAGGGCACCAAAACTTGCAGTTGCTAAATATCTATGCATTGAAAGAACCATATCATGAACAGTGGGCTACATAGATACCTACAACTACCTGTAAAATTCAATCCTATAAGCTTTACAGTAAACGAAACTAAAAGTGTTGACAAAAAGCATTTTAGCGCAGCTCAATTAGACAGCGATTTTACTTCATGGCTACAAGAGCATAAACTTTCAGTTTTATATGGAACTTATTTTTACAATCAACCAAATATAAAATATGGACTACATATTGATAGGCCAGACACAACTGTTAAACACGCACATCTGAATTTTGTTTTTAATGGAAAACCAAGCTGGTGGGTCTGGTATAAACTAAAGTCAAGTGCAAATACATCTGCACACTCGTTGGGTATGTGTCTTCCTAATACTAGTTTTAAGGAAGAAGACTGTGAAGAAATATACAGAGCTGCTTGCACGGATGCTAACGAAGGACAAGCAAGTATAATAAATGGCAGTGTAATTCATTCTCTTATAAATGGAGGGCAAACTCGACACTGTTATCTTTTGTATTTAGGTTGGAATAACCAACCAGTTTTTTGGAATGATTTAGTAGAACGATTGCAGTCCTATATAGTAGAGGAAATAGACTATGCTTGAAAATCAATGTCATAGGACATTATTATTACCTATTAAATTTTGTCCTATAGATTTTGGATTAGACCCAATGCACCCTTGGATAAAATACAAGTTTTATGAAAAACAAGTGAATAAGGAAATCAAAGATTGGTTAGGCGGGTTTGGATGGCATGTTGCATATGGTAGATTTTTTCATACTCCGCCTTTTGAAAAATATGCACTACACGTTGATATTGAAAATGCCAACGATGAGCTTGCATGGTTAAATTTTGTGTTTGGTGGTAAAGACAGTTTTATGACATGGTACAAGTTGTTGCCAAATAAAACACAGACTACTTATATGACCAAAGAAAACAAGCTTTTCACAGGTTATTTACGAGAAGATTGCGAAGAGATTTATCAAACTGATACGCTTACGGCTGACGCTGGATTTGCGCATTTGATAAATGGAGGTATTATTCATTCTATGACTAATGGCAGTGAGCCTAGACAGTGTTTCAGCATGGCACTTTATAAAAAACACCAACGCTTAACATGGACAGAGCTATGTAACACGCTTGATTCTTATGTTGTAAAAGGATTTGCATGACTGAATTAGCAGAAACATGCCATAAAAAATTAAAGTTACCTGTTTTGTTTAAACCAATAGACTTTGGATTAGACCCGTGTCACCCTATAATAGAATATCCACTAATACCTAAATTAATTGCTCGTGAAATACACAATTGGCTGGCAACATTTGATATAGAAATCGCTACAAGTCGATATTTTCACAATCCTCCACATGCTAGGTATAAATTACACGTTGATAGTCAAAAGGCTGGACCAAATCAGACTTTTTTAAATTTTGTGTTTGGCGACGCAGGTAGTTTCATGAGCTGGTATAAGCTTCTACCTGGTAAGACACATTTTGAATTTACAAACACCAAAGGTACACAGGTATATGGATACAACGAAAACGACTGTGAGCAAATTTTTACTGCGCCATGCTGGTCTGCAGAAGAAGGATACGCTAATCTAGTTAATGCAGGTATTATTCATACCATGACTAATTTTGACAGTCCTCGCACATGCTGCTACAGCTTAAAACTTACAAAAAACAAAATAGTTCTCGACTGGAATGATTTAGTCGATATAGTTGATTCTTATATTATGGAGTGAAAAAATGACAGATCTAGCTTCAATGTGTTATAGAAATTTGATATTGCCTGTGCCGTTTATACCTATCGAATGTGAGGAAACACAGGATGGAAAGTTTCATGAAATTTATGTGTATGAACGTCAGATTAACAGAGACATGGTTGATTGGTTAGGATCGATTGGATTACGTGCAATGCATGGAAGATATTTTTATAGTCCATCAACGCATAGATATAATTTACATGTTGACATCCTTGAAAATCCAGATGAGTATGCTTACCTAAACTTTGTATTTGGAGGCAAAGGCAGCGCAATGAATTGGTATAGTCTAAAAACAGATCAACAAAAATTTACTATTACAAACGCTGTTGGTAAAAAAATATATGGATACAAGGAAGAAGATTGCGAGATCATTAATACCAATGTTTGTTTAGATTCTTACAAGAACTTTGCTACCCTTATTAACGCAGGAATCATACACACTATGATAAATCCTAGCGAAGAACGTAGATGCTATAGTTGGTTTTTATATAAGGAAAAAAGAGTCTGTTGGCACGAATTGGCAGATATTTTTAAGCCTTGGTTTATTAGTTAATGCTAACAGGTCTGGTTTCGTCGTGCAAAGAGTTAATGCGCCACATCAGTCTTTCTTGATGTGGCTCAATTTCAAGAGCAGTGCGAGTATGCAGGAAGTAGTAATTATCAAACATGATTATGTCACCAACCTGCCATTTATGAGTGTAGACAGCATCTTCTATTTTTTCCATAGCTTTAGTAATATCTAAAGCCAGCTGACAACCCAGTCTATTGTTATTTTCATCAAGCAAATCGCTTATCCATCCATCGTTTCCGCAGGAATTAAGTCTTGGCAAGATTGCGCCGGTTACAGGGTGTTGTTTCATGCTAGGAAAAACTTCAAGTTCGGTACCGGGTACGTACCAGCTATGTTGCTCGACTTTGCATGATAACCACTTGTCTCTGAGACTTTGATCTAGACGTGACCATGCTGTGTCTGTATCAAGAAATTGAGTAAATCCTGCATTGGTATTTGGACAATTAACCATCAACAAACTACGTACTGGATAACTAATAGATCCTCTATTGCAATTATCTTTATGCCACAACATAGGACCTGTCCCAATACCGGTAGTTTTATTACTGAAAACGCTATAATAGATCGCTTTGCCATCAACTATAGCAGGAGCAGCAGCATCGCGACCTTCTGCATATTCTTCTAGAGTCATGGTTCTGCCTATTTTAGAACAAATATGATAGAAATCATCAATTTTTGGTTGAGATCCTCTAATTATCAGGAGTTTGTTTTTATAGAATAGACTGCGAAATTCATCATCCGGCATATTAATTATATCCTGACTTGCACCTTCGATCATAATGCCAAAATTTGGTTTTAGTGGTGTGCTGTTTGTAGTCATGATAATTTCCTTTGCCTTTAACTTGTAATTTATTTAGTATAAATATATTTATGTACAGAGCATACAAGTTCAAATTAAAACCTACCATTGAACAAGCACAAATATTTGTGAGTTGGATGGGTGTTGGTCGTTGGATTTGGAATCAGTGCTTGAGTCAAAACCGAGAATCATACGCCAATACCAAGAAATTCATATTTCGCTATAACCTATCAAAACAACTGCCTGAATTGAAGAAAACACACGAGTGGCTCAAAGAAATACCCAGTCAAGCACTGCAAAACCGAATAATTGACTTCAATACAGCACTAACTCGTGTTTGGAAACAAGGCAATGGCTTCCCAAAATTCAAATCACGTCATATCGAACATCACAACACCCTACGTATCGACCAAACTAATGGACATATTGATCCGTGCAAAACACAGATTAAAATACCCAAGATTGGTTGGGTTAAATGGAACAGACATAGACCGCTAACAGGCAAGCTCAAATCCATAACAATCAAGCAAGAAAATGGCATTTGGTTTTGTGTTTGTTTATGCGACATAGGTGATGTTGAAAAAATAACCCAAATAAATCAACTGGATATAGTTGGCATTGATTTGGGATTGAAAGAATTTGCAGTAACAAGTGATGGCGAAGTAATTGAAACACCAAGGCTATATCGCAAGAAAGCACGGAAACTAGCTCGCTTGCAGAGACAACACAGCAAAAAGCAAAAGAGCAGCAACAACAGAAACAAAGCAAAGAAGAAACTACGAAACTTACACTATAAAATTGCATGCCAACGACACGACTTCACACACAAAGCCAGTAGTTCGATAACCAAAAACTACAAACTTATAGGTGTGGAAGACTTGAATATTGCAGGTATGATGCGCAACAGGTCACTGGCCAAGTCAATACAAGACCAAGGTTGGGCTCAGTTTGTCAGCCAGCTTGAATACAAGTCTCGATCTAATGGTGGTACAACAGCCAAGATCAACCGTTGGCTACCATCTAGTAAGACTTGTTCAAGCTGCGGTCAAACTCAACCCATGCCACTATCAATTAGAACCTATGAATGCAGTTCATGTGGTATGATAATGGACAGAGACCACAACGCAGCCATCAATATTCGCAGTTGGGCAATTGAAGAAACAAATAGGTGTGGAACACACCGAATTTACGCCTGTGGAGATACCTCTAGCGGGGATGATTCGTACGGATCGTCTAGCCATGTGTCGCCGAAGCAGGAAAAGCTACTGGTCAATCGGACCAGGAAGCCGCGACAGCTTGCTGCGCGGTAGTTCACTTGAATGACATTGGCGGATGGCTGAGGTGTCGATCCCCATGCCCGCTTCTAACGGGCATCATCTGCTTTCGAAACAGCGGCCAAAGCCGTTTGGCTAAACCATCCTTGTTCTTCTTTGATGATGTAAATGGCGGAACACCTTGGTCTTGATCCAAATACCGGGTTTTAGCCGGTACCAATCGCTTTCCAGGCGATGCTAGACTCCTGTCTAGTTGATGTTCCGATATATTTAAAAAGTTTCAGCCCGTTTGTCCCAAAAACCTGGCTCATCGTGGTGAGCGTTTTTCATAGCTTCGCTTAAAGTTAAAAAATAGAAATAGGTATTTGGAAATTCTGCTTTTACATTCCTACCTGAATCTTCTATATAATTGATAAGCTTTTTATAGTTTTCATTGTCAGTATCAAAAGGTACATCTATATAGATTTGGTCTCTATACGCTTGCCAACCAGTCTCATTGGCTATATCAGCACATTCTTCCCAACCTATTTCATTTTCTTCTAACCATTTGATAATTTTTTGTCTAGGATGATCGGGTGATTGATAATCAGCAGAGCCGTACAGGTAAGCTGAATCCCATGTTATTCCGTTATGGAAAGCTAGTAACAGAACATCGCGATTTTTCTTGCGGGCAATAGCATCGATGTGATAGATTAATTTTGGCATTAAAACTCCATTAAGTGGCGGAAGGTAATAGAATCGAACTATCAACCTTGTTTAGGGGTTGGGACGGTTTTCAAGACCGTTTGCCTCACCATCGGCCCTACCTTCCTTTTGTTTAGAACGTAAAGTTTTTAATTGTTTCTCGTTTTGCTCATTTAATGGCGGAAGGGGAGGGATTCGAACCCTCGGGACACCTTTACGATGCCCGGCGGTTTAGCAAACCGCTACCATAGGCCTCTCGGTCACCCTTCCTTATAATGTTGATATTATAGCAATTCATTTTAATTTGTCAACTGAAAATAATGCATTCATTTTCTATACATTGCAAAGGATAATTTACTATTTGTCCTTACCAGCTGGCTTAAATTTAGGACCTTTGATATTTTTTTTATTTTTGGCAAACCAGCCGTTTGGATCTGCAATTTCATCTGACTTTGCACGACTAACGTGGCCTTTTGAATCTGTAGCACTGGCAATTGTTTGCCATTCATTTATGTCAAAAAGTAGCTCTCTAATTTTCATAAATGTATTTAGTTTTGGCGCTCCTGGCAGGAGTCGAACCCGCATCGTCCAATTATGCGCTTACCGGGTAGAAGCCGGTGCCAGTACAGGAGCAAATTTTGAATTAGTGCATGATTGATACCATATTGTATCTGCCACCTATTCGTGTGATCATGCACTAATTGAAAATTTGGAGCAGGTGGCCGGCAACGCTCCGGTCCTCTTTAGCTTGGAAGGCTAAGGCACATCTCCTATACCACACCTGCTTAGTAACTGTTAAACTTATTTATCTATTGTATTTATACTGAATTAATTCATTTGTGTCAAGCGAAACGCATTTTGAAAAGAAAACAATGATCCTCTCTGGCAAATCTAAATTCTTTCCAATCATCTGACCACATAACATGTGCGTGTTCACGATTATCAAGTTTAGGATCATATGTTCGCATTTGCTGTTCTATAAACCATTTGCGCATTTCAAACTTATCAATAGAAAGATAGTTTGTTAATGTAACTTTGTATGGCCACACCTTAGCAATTTCACTGTTAACTTGGGCACGCATAAGACGTCTATTAAACTTAGATTGCATTTTCTTTTTTGCACGATTGGCTGCAATTTCCGCTTTTGTAAGATGACGTGCTTTTTGCGGCGGCATGTTGTATCCTTTCTCTAGATGTATCTCTATACTAAAAGATTAACGTTAAGTGTCAAGTACAAAAATTATGAAAGCATTAGCACAAGAAGCAAATATGTCATCTGGTGTAAAAACTGGTCTGCACCGGTTAACCACCAAAATTCAGGATGCGTAAGAGGACCCCAACCTTTAATGCGATTGATATTCATTTTAGCCCAGTCAATGTGATAATGTATTGTAAAATCTAGAATAAAAACAACCAATACCCAAAAAAATGAAGTAAACGGTAAAAAGCATAGTGCAGTGCCTGTTGCGTTTTTTGCAGCATGTCTTACGCCTCCAAAATGTCCATAAGTGCCTTTATTTTGCCATTCATAGGCGGGTTGCCAGCACCGATCAATCAACAAATGTTTAAGTTGAAGTAGCATTAATAGTTCTATAATCGAAGATGTAGACATTTTTATGCCTTCTAAATATGGAGGACGGGGCTCGGACTCTCACCGGCATATTCCAACTTTGCAGGCTGGCGCATAAATTCTCTGCCACCCGTCCATTTATTTTACTAGTATACGTTATAAACGATCTTTTGTCAAGCTTTAAATTATGCTACAAGAATACTTTGCAGTTTTTCTTGATCATACTTTACTTCTCGAACTTTGGTAAATTCAATAACGTTGTCAATGTCAACCGCTTCATCTATGGTGCGTAGTTTCTTTGGACCACGATAATCTCCAAGCCGAGCCCGCGCACGACGTGACACTTCGGCTAATAGCTCTTCGTCGGTATATGAGCCAAGTGCTTTTGGCATTTGAACAACTGTGCTAGCATGCACTAGATCGAATGCACCAGCAAACAGCTCTGCAACATCTTCTACAGTTTCAATTCGCTTACCTAGCGAATTTTTGTCAATTCGAATTTTGATACCACCATGTTTGGCAGTTGGCTCGTGTATTAGAAATACTACCAGCTTACCGGGTGTATTCGCATACCATCGTTGTTTGACATCCAAACGCCATCCAGTTGTGACCCCGTGGCTATCAAACGAAAAATGAGGCGTGTTAATGAAAAATCAGGGAAGTTGATTGAAATCTTTGATTTGAACATATGTAACATATCGATTTCGATCTAGATAATTTTTGCTTTTATTTTCAGCAGTAAATTTTGAATCTATTGGCAATGGTTCTCTCAATTTTATGTGTACCATCAGCTAACGCATGAAATCGTTCTAAAACACAGGATCCGTTGTCGTCTTTAACGATACGTACAAAAGATTTATGAGGCTCAGGGACAAAATTGGTTGAAGACGAAAGATTAGATTGTTTGATTATATTTTCCACATTAATTGTCCTATTAAATTGATGCGTTGTATTGCAAGCATCACACTCACAACACAACGGTTCAAAATTATACGTAGCAAAATCCATGTGGTTCATAGATGGTGCTCTTACACACCGTTTTCGTGGTCTTCAAGAACCTTGCTGATTTCAAGATCAATCAGACGCACTGCCTTTTCGGCTTCCATCTTCTTCTTGAGCAGATCCTTAAGCTTGCCCTTAACACTTTCAGTTGCAGCCTTTTTAAGGTCTGCTTCGACCTGCTGAAGCAGCGAACGTGGACCATTGTTTTGGTTATCAGTATTGTCAGTTGCTATTTTTTACCTAAATCCTTTTATTGATTGTTGATGTTGAATAAAAACAAACACTGTTGCTTGTAAAACTAATGTAGCGCGACAAAATTGATATGTCTAGCAGAATTTTGATTACTTAATATAATTTCCAAAAGGAAAAAGAATGGCGATCCTGGAAGGACTCGAACCCTCACTAACCCGGTTCCGAAGACCGGTGCTCTGTCCATTGAGCTACAGGACCTTTTTGGATTAAATAGTCTTATGAAACTACATGAATTATTTAACGAAGAGTTAGATGAAGATATTTCCAGACGAGCTGGAATACTCGGATTAGGATCAGCTTTTTTTACTAAAGCCGCTGGTGCGGCGGCAAAAGATAACGAAAAAAACGACGATGAATTGCGCGCGTGCACAGCTGAATCATGTGATTCAAACATTGAAAAATATCTACTTCGCTATGCAAAATCTAATGGCATTGATGGAAACGAACTAGCTGCTTTTATGGCTCAAATGGCTCATGAAACTATGGGATTTAAACGTATGGAGGAAACAGGAAATAATCGTTATTTTCTTAGATATGACATAAACGGTAATCCTGCTAAAGCTAGAGCGTTGGGTAATACTGCACCCGGCGATGGCCAGCGTTACAAAGGCAGGGGATTTATTCATTTGACTGGAAAAGATAACTATCAAGATTTAAGTAATGTGTTGAATATTGATTTGGTTAAAAATCCTGCCCTGGCAGCGAAGCCCGCTGTAGCAGCTAGTATTGCAGTATGGTATTGGAAAAATAAAGTTAGGCCTCATGTAAGTAACTGGAACGACGTACGTTCGGTTACAAAAAAGATCAACCCTGGTATGAACGGCCTTCCGGATAGGACAGCTAATTTCGACTATTACAAGGAACAATTGCCTGTGATATCTACACAGGCAGCTAGTATAGAATTTCCATAAGCCATAAAAGGCACTATATGAGATTGCAATAAATTTGGCTGCCCGGGATGGTTCCGCCCCACCAGTCTCTCGGTTCAGAGCCGAGGGTTTTGCTGTTAAACTACCGGGCAATTTTTTAGGTTATTTTATATATACATTAAAGCAAATGAAATGAATCTACAAAAATGGTTGGGAAACTAGGACTCAAACCCAGATTCGCGGATTCAAAGTCCGCTGTCCTTCCTTTGAACGATTTCCCAAGATTTATTTTTGTTTGTACAACAGATTCAAATATTTGTCAACTTTTAAACTGACGCTCTGAGCAAGATTCGAACTTGCATGTGTCCAATTACGATTTCAACAGTTTAGGAAACTGAGTCGATACCAGAGCAAGCATAACGTCTTTTATGATACAGTTTTAGGCTATTAAGGCTCTGCATATTGATTCAAATGCAGCACCTAAAAATGCAGCAGCAGGAATAGTAAGTATCCATGCGACAAGTATTTCTTGAGCTTTTTTCCATTTCACTTTTGGAGCAGCCTGGCTAGCACCTACTCCTAATATTGATCCTGTTATAGTATGAGTGGTACTCACAGGTATTCCGATATAAGAAGCTAAGAACAGCATCATTCCACCGCCTGTCTCTGCTGTGAACCCGTCGCGCTGGTTAAGTTTAGTCAATTTGAACCCCAAAGTTTGAACTATGCGTTGCCCGCCTGCAAGAGTTCCTAAGGCCATAGCAACAAAACTGCATAAAACTGTCCAATGTGGTATAGGACTTGTTGCTGTTGCCATACCTGATGATATTAATACCAACCAAATTATACCAGCTGTTTTTTGAGCATCGTTAGTTCCGTGTCCAAGACTATAAAAAGCTGCACTAGCTACTTGCGCATATCTGAAAAACCTTCTCTGTTTTTCTGAAGATTGCGGCATACAATTGCGCATGATGGTATTCAAAACTGCACCGAGTACAAATCCAATGCAGGGACTAGCAACAATGAATATCAACGTACGCGATAGTCCTTCCCATTGCAAATATGTTGAACCGTTGGTAATTATAACTGCTCCAACAAGACCGCCTATTAATGCATGGCTACTGCTTGTTGGTACACCAAAATACCATGTAATAATGTTCCATGAAATAGCACCAGCTAATGCCCCAAAAATCACATATAAGTCAACTGCAGATGGTGAAACTATTCCTTTGCCAATTGTAGCTGCTACGGCAAAATTCATAACAAACATGGCTAAAAAATTACATACTGCTGCCATAATTACAGCTTGTTTGGTTGTAAGGGCGCCTGTTGCGACTACAGTTGCAATACTATTGGCCGCATCGTGAAAACCGTTTGTAAAATCAAAAATTAATGCAAGTAATATTAAGAATACTACTGCAAGGGTTATACCTGAGATCATATATCACCTTATCATATATAGATAAATTATAAAAGAATGATATACAATCTTGCTATAAAAATATGGTGCCTAGGTGGAGAATCGAACTCCAAACGATGGTTTACGAAACCATTGTTATACCATTTAACTAACCAGGCAGCAGTTTTACAAATTGTTCAAATGGAACAACTTTAACAAGTTGCATTTGACCTTTTAAATATCGGTCGGTTGGCATGTCACTTATTACCTGTCCGTTGGGCAATACAGCGTCGCCGTGCACGATAATTTCTTCTCTTGATTGCGTGGCCTGCAAACCCCACAATCTTATGATTGCTGAATCTCTTTCATTGGGATGGTTTTTTAACCATTCTCCCACATATGCGTAACAGGTATCTGCACCTAATGTGCGTCCATATTTGAAACCAGCAGCCATCTTAGAAATTGCGTTATCAAATGTAACGTTGGTTAATTTTTCAAATATTATTTCAGATACTAACATTGCAGATATTTATGGTACCCGGGGTCGGATTTGAACCGACAACATACGGTTTTTGAGACCGTCACCTCTGCCAATTGGGCTACCCGGGCATCAATAATATATTCAATATCATAGCTAAAAAGCAAGTTAAAAACTGGTGCCTGTGAGTGGATTCGAACCACCAACATCCGTACGCTGAATACGGCGACTCTACTAGTTGGCCTACACAGGCAGTGCTATGGTGCGTCCCAAGGGATTCGAACCCTTACTAACTACCTGCTCAAGCTATTGACTCTACCAATTGGCCTACGGATGCGTTATAATATGTATCTAGATTTGTTTTTTTCTTATAATTTCATCAGCAAAGAAAGAGAACCGTGCCATGACGTATACCTTAAAATACACCATACACAAACCGGTTGTTGCTGCCTGGTTTGAGGATGCGGTACCTGCTGGAAAATACATAGGCAATGCAATTTCAGATTGGATGTCTGGACATCCTTTGGTCAGGTCCGTTAGCTATAATAGAATTGGACCAAACGCTGTGCAAACTCTCCTAGGATTTGAATCCCAGGAAGCTGCTGAACAATTTCGTTCAGAATGGTATGACAATGATCACGTTAAGCAGCGCATATCGTATCACAATCAACAAGGTATAGCCGATTTATGGGGTAGTGACGGTTAATCACACCTGCTTGACGCTGTTGCACGCTTCCAAAATCGTGTTCCAGCTTTCTTTGTCTGGTCGGTATCCCCTGCAAGGCCATGATTCTGAGTATGAACGTATCGCATTTTTATGAAGATCCACTATCAATATTGATCTTGGTACGGTTCCTGTGTGTTTCGTGCCATGTAAAACATGTGCGTCATCAAACCCAAACAGCTCTCCGGTTTCCCATTGATGTTCCCAACCTTCGATATTAAAAACACAGCCTCCTGCATGTTCTAGACATAGGTGTATTCTTATGTAATTTTCATCCAATCCCCAGTGATGGTTTAGCTTGGTTCCGGGCAGCGCTGTATTGAATGTTACTCCGGATATGTTATCAAGATTTGCCTTGGTATATTCAAAAAGCCATGGCATTGTGTTGCATCGCATAGGGTACCAACGCATTTCTTCCTTGTCATGCATGTTCATGGCAGCTCGTTCTCTTGCATCAGTTATGCAGTTCCGCAGCATAAGGCTGACTGTTTTGATCTTGCCGCTGTATAATACCTCGCCAAAATTCCTCGTTACACCGTTTACCTTGTTTCCTCTATTGTTTGTTAACCATCCTTGTGAATCGCGTTGACCTTCTACCTCACACGCTAGGAAATATTGGTCACGTATCAGTTGCCAATTTTCAATCAATGGATCGGTATAAGGATTTGAACGGAATCTTATGTAGGGATTTTGGGTTAAAAACATGCTTGCCTTTTCATAAAACCTATGCCCGACGGTATTTATCGTGGGTTTTATGGGCAAATGCCTATTTTTGGTAGAAATGGTAGGAGATGACGGTAACGCTCCGCCGTAGCCTGCGTGTAAAGCAGGTGTTCTGCTTTTGAACTAATCTCCCATTGAAGCTTTGGTGCCCGCTGCCGGACTTGAACCGGCAAGCAATTGCGGCAGATTTTGTGGCTACGGCTTAAGGAATCGAAATGAAATAAAATATGTAAACATTTTTTAATTATGTATACAATTGACTAGAAAATCTATATTTTTAGATTTTTTTTAGCTAATAACACTCTAGCTTTAAAGGTATTGTATTTTACATTTAGGATTT
>Ga0316218_1002285_pt1 | contig 18038 bp, 22 predicted proteins | sample TBH18003metaG_FD_203634 | JGI IMG/M metagenome (GOLD analysis project Ga0316218, IMG submission 203634) | Freshwater microbial communities from Trout Bog Lake, Wisconsin, USA - TBH18003 | ecosystem: Environmental > Aquatic > Freshwater > Lake > Hypolimnion/Profundal zone | place: USA: Wisconsin...
GCATGAGTTGGGAAACAGCAGAAGAGATAGCAAAAAACTATGACAACTGTTTCTTAATGGCTCGTGAAGAAGACTTGCTGAAAACGTTCTTAGACTTGATCGACGATGCAGATATATTATCAGGTTGGAACAGTGAAGGTTTTGATATTCCTTATATGGTGCAACGAACCAATCGTGTGTTGAGCAAAGATGACACTAGACGTTTCTGTTTATGGGGTCAGTTTCCTAAGCAACGTGAGTTTGAACGCTTTGGTGCAGCCAATATGACCTTTGACTTGATTGGTCGTGTTCATATGGACTATATGCAACTGTATCGCAAGTATACCTATGAAGAGCGTCACAGTTACAGTCTAGATGCCATCGCTGAATATGAATTAGATGAACGTAAGACACAGTACGAAGGTACGCTGGATCAATTATACAATCAAGACTTTCCTAAGTTCATTGAATACAATCGTCAAGATACCGCACTGTTGGCCAAATTAGATAAGAAACTACGCTTCTTAGATCTTGCCAATGAATTGGCACACGACAACACTGTGCTACTACAAACAACTATGGGTGCTGTGGCTGTTACAGAACAGGCTATCATCAATGAAGCACATCAACTGGGTATGGTTGTACCAAATCGCAACCGTGATGAACAGTTTGACACGCAGGCCGCAGGTGCGTATGTAGCGACGCCTAAAGCAGGCATGCATGACTACATTGGTGCTATTGATATTAACTCACTGTATCCGTCAGCGATTCGCGCACTTAACATGGGACCAGAAACTATCGTAGGACAGCTACGTCCTGTGATGACTGAACACTATATCAAAGAAAAACAACAAGGAGGTTCGTCATTTGCTGACGCATGGGAAGGTTTGTTTGGCAGTTTAGAATATACATCAGTAATGAACATGGAACCAGGTACGGAAATTACCATTGATTGGGCCAATGGTACCAGTGATGTGCTAAGTGCCGCAGACGTTTGGCGATTGATATTTGACAGCAACAAACCTTGGATCCTATCAGCTAACGGTACAATTTTTAACAATGAACGTAAAGGTGTCGTTCCAGGATTGCTAGAACGTTGGTATGCTGAACGACAAGAAATGCAGGCTAAAAAGAAAGAGGCAACTACAGATGAAGACAAAGCATTCTGGGATAAACGACAATTGGTTAAGAAAATTAACCTTAACAGTTTATATGGTGCTATTCTTAACCCTGGTTGTCGCTTCTTTGATAAGCGTATTGGACAATCCACAACCCTTACCGGTCGTACCATTGCCAAGCACATGGATGCCTACATAAATGAATGTATCACTGGTAAGTATGATCACGTAGGTGACGCGATTATCTATGGTGATACAGACTCATGTTACTTCTCAGCTTGGCCAATGGTCAAGGCAGATGTTGAGGCGGGTAAGATGGAATGGAACAAAGATATAGCAGTAGGTTTATATGACAGTATCGCTGATCAGGTCAATGAAAGTTTTCCACAGTTCTGTGAAAAGGCTTTCCATACTCCACGACGTCAAGGCGAGCTTATCAAAGGTGGGCGTGAACTTGTAGCACTTAAAGGCTTGTTTATCAAGAAAAAACGATATGCTGTGCTGATCTATGATATGGAAGGCAAGCGTTTAGACACTCACGGTGTCGCAGGCAAAGTAAAAGCCATGGGGTTGGACTTGAAACGCAGTGATACTCCAAAGGTTATCCAAGACTTCTTAAGTGATATCTTGCTTGATGTACTTACCGGCACACAGCGTGAGGCTATCATTGACAAAGTCCGTGAATTTAAACTGGTATTCACAGAGCGTCCAGCTTGGGAAAAAGGCACACCTAAACGTGTCAACAACTTGACCAAATATTCAAAAGAAGAAGAACGCCTAGGCAAAGCCAACATGCCCGGACATGTACGTGCGGCTATGAATTGGAATAACTTAAAACGCATGATGAATGATCAATACAGCATGAGCATAGTTGATGGCATGAAGACCATTGTTTGTAAATTAAAAGATAACCCACTTGGTTATACATCAATTGGGTATCCAACTGATGAAACACATATACCTGCGTGGTTTAAAGAGTTACCGTTTGATCAGGATTCAATGGAAGCTGGTATCGTAGATCAAAAGGTAGAAAATTTATTAGGTGTGTTAGATTGGAAGATTGGTGAAAACACACAAATTGCCACTACATTTGATAATCTATTTACGTTTGAATAATGAATACTATTGTTGATTTACTCAGATATCGAAACGATCTAATTAATCACCTTGGATCTTTAACTACTAAAATAGATGTTAGTGAGCCATTGATATCACTAGCTAATTTAAATTCAATTCACACTAATGTGTCTTTCTCTACTGAACATATTAGAAATTCTTTTTTTGCATTACAAGAACAAATCCAAGAAAAAAATATTAGTGTTGTTAATGAAATTAAAAAATTAATCGTTGATGTAGAAAATCAAATTGACATATTAGGACAAAGTCAAACATTTGAAACTGATGTAGATATTGATGATACAGGACAAAATTTAATTGGGGAAATATATCAACGTCCTAAACTTGCTAATTCTTTTCTTCCAGATTCTGTTATTTCTAGATGTAGAAGATATTCTACCTGGCAATATCCAGGATTAATTATTTCCCCAATAGACAAATTTTGGATAGATACTATGGTAGCATGCGACCCATTATATCTTTTAGGTATGAGCTACAGATCATCACACATTGAAGAAATAATCAGTGTATATCCTATAGAATATCAAAGAAGACTAAGAATATATAAAAATTTACACGACAAAAATTTTTCTAAATTACCAAACAATCAATTTGGTTTTATTCTAGCTTGGGAAGTGATGCTTGAATTTTCAATTCAATCAATTGAAAAATATTTAACCTTAATACTTAATTTATTAAGGCCGGGTGGAGTTTTTATGTTTAATTATAACGAATGTGATCATTTAGAGTTAGCTGAATCGAGTGAGAAAAAAGCAATACCTTATTGTAATAGTCGTATTTTAAAAAATGTCTGTGAAACCATTGGATACAACATTATACAATTTGGTGAATACAAATCTGAAGATGCAAATAATTACCTCAACTGGATTGAAATTAAGAAACCAGGAGAAATAACCACAGTAAAACGAGCACAAGCGTCAGGATCAGTATTATTAAAATAAATTTGTCAAAATCGTTGCACGATCTAAATAAAACACGTATAATAAATTATCAAAGGAGAAACATATGAGAGACCATCTATTAGACATTGTTAAAAGCACATTTGGCTTAGGAAATATTGACTTAGTTAAAATTACAGGTACCGACACAGAAACAGCTATCGAAGCACTAGCTGAAGACCGTAGTGTTATTGTTCAGGCTAAACTAAATGGACCAGTAGCAGAATTTATTGGCACATTTGGTATGCCTAACTTAGGTAAACTAAACACAATCTTAGGTATTCCGGAATATAAAGACAATGCTAAGATTACATTAAACAAACAAGACCGAAATGGTGAACAGGTAGCTGTAGGTTTACATTTTGAAAATGCCGCAGGCGACTTCAAAAATGATTATCGTTTTATGAGCCAAGAGATTGTCAATGATAAACTCAAAACAGTTAAGATGCGTGCTGTAAATTGGAATGTTGAATTTGAACCCGCAGTGACTAATATCCAAAGATTGAAGTTCATGGCATCAGCTAACGCAGAAGAAGCAAACTTTACTGCTAAGACTAACAATGATAATTTAGAATTATCATTTGGTGATCACAGCAGTCACGCAGGTAACTTTGTATTCCAAGCAAGTGTTAATGGTACATTAAGCAAAGGTTGGAGTTGGCCAGTCAAAGCTGTTATCAGCATTTTAGACTTGCCGGGTGATAAGAAATTTAGCATCAGCGACGAAGGTGCTGCACAGATTACTGTTAATACTGGGTTAGCAACTTACAATTATATCTTACCAGCACAAAGCAAGTAATGTTTGATTATTGGAAGAATCAATATACTGCCAGAGGATTTACTCCAGGTGGTATGTTTGTTAAAGACAATCTCTGCTATATTCCCATTCCAAAAAATTCCAGCAGTTACATTGGACAATTACTGTTGGAAAATGGATGGGGTATAGGTAATTTCTTAACCACTGATTTAACCAATAAACAGATAATCATTCTAGTTCGTGAGCCTATAGATCGCTGGGTTAGCGGTACGGCACAATATCTGTGTTCTGCACTGCTAAAAAATGGCAGGACGTCGATCGATATTATCAATAATTGGAACAGTATTGTACAGGATTTAATTTTTGATCGGATAGTATTTGACGATCATACTGAAAAACAAGTATACTTTATAAGTGGGATCCCTAGAGAAAATTGTGTATTCTTTAACAGCAATCGATCTCCCGAATTAGCTATCAAACAATATTTAATTAGTCAAAATCTTGATCTAAATACTGATATAGATATTGACCGCAATCAAACACAAGGTAATGAATATAAAGAAATACTAGTGAATTTTTTACAAGATCAACTTACACAAAATCCACATTTAGTCAATAAACTGATAGATACTTATAGAGAAGATTATACCATATGGAACGTGACAATTTAACTAATAAACAACTAGACTACGCTGTATTCTTGCCCGCATTAAGTGGTTTCTATGCCACTTATGTAGGTAAACAACGTTTTCCAGATGCTAATGGTAACTTGTATGTTGAAAGTACTCGTGTGCCAGCAGATTTTGAAAATGGTGTAGAAGGGCTTAATTGGCTTAATCCAGATCAGGCATACTTTCCGTATCATTGGGCACTGTATTCAGCAGGTCACGCAGAACTTGATGTAAACAAACACAGTCCCAAAGAAGATATGATACGTAATCGTGACCGTAGCCGTAGTTTTGTCTTAGGTGATAGTGGTGGTTTCCAGATTGGTAAAGGTGTATGGGAAGGCGAGTGGCGTGATATTAACAGCCCAGCTGTCATAGCTAAGATGCAGGACTGTATCAATCGCAAAACAGAAACACGAACGATTAAAGATAAAAATGGTAAAGAAAAAACTGTCACTGTAGATCTAGTTAAAGAATATCAGAATAGAATAGAAGCCGCTCAAAAGAAACGTGAACAAGTATTGGCATGGATGGATGCTTATATGGATTATGGTATGATCCTTGATATTCCAGCATGGGTAGAACGTAGTCCAGAAGGGCGTGCAGCTACTGGTATTACCAGTTACATAGAAGCCGTAGAAGCTACCTATGTCAATAATGATTATTTCATGGCTAATCGTACAGGTGCTTGCAAGTTCTTGAATGTATTGCAAGGTGAGAATCATGATGATGCTGAAGATTGGTATGAACGCATGAAAAAATACTGTGATCCCAAGCAGTACGACAAACCATTCAATGGTTGGGCCATGGGTGGACAGAACATGTGTGACGTACACTTGATCCTTAAACGTCTAGTGACATTACGTTTTGATGGATTGTTACAGGAAGGATTACATGATTGGATGCACTTCTTGGGTACAAGTAAACTCGAATGGGCTTGTCTATTGACAGACATTCAACGTGCTGTCCGTAAGTATCATAATCCAAAATTTACTATCAGCTTTGACTGTGCTAGTCCATTCTTAGCAAGTGCTAATGGGCAGATCTATATCCAAACTGAAATCGAAGATCGTAAAAAATGGGTATATCGTATGGTGCCAAGTGTAGATAATAAAAAATATGCCACTGACACACGCAGATTTAAAGATGCTGTGCTAGGTGATAAGTTATTTAAAAACTTTACAGATAGTCCAGTCAGTGAACGTTGTACTATCAAAGATGTTTGTATCTATAAACCAGGCGACTTAAACAAGATCGGTAAAGAAGGTAAGACATCGTGGGACAGTTTCAGTTATGCTATACAGATGGGTCACAATGTTTGGAGTCATATCTCAGCCGTACAAGAAGCTAATAGGCAATATGATGCTAATGTTATTCCAAACATGTTGGTGCAAGAAGACTTTGATCGTATATTATTTAGAAATCTCGTTGACGAAATATTCGCTATCAATGATAGGAAAAAAGCACTAGATCACATCGATCACTACAGTAAGTTTTGGGATAGAATCATTGGTACTAGAGGCAATACAGGTAAGAGACTTACCAATGCATCAGCTATGTATAACAAGCATTGTGAAGAAGTTGATGCCTCAGAACATCATAGAGATGACAGCGGCATGGATGAATCAAAACTTGATAAACTAGAAGAAGAGCAAGGAGAATAATATGTCAATGGGCAAACAAATATATTATCATAACTTAAAAAATGGTAGAGTGCCGGAGCTACTGAGTTATTTAGAAATCCTTAAAGAACAACATAAAGCATTAGAAAATAAGATTGCTGACGGATACAGTCATTATCTAGATGATGAACATCTCAGTAAAATCAAACATGAAAAACTAGGCATCAAAAGACAGATAGTTGAAATTGAAGAAAAGTTAAAGGCACAAAATGAAGCGTGAATATACTGAAGGTACAATAGAAGATGTTACATACTTTGTAGGTACAGAGATCGAACGCACACCTGCTTACGGTATGAATACTTTATTTGTAGTAGGTGTACAGCCATTCCAAGAAGTTATTAATTTAGCGAAAGAAAAGGCGTGTACACACATCTACTTTGGTGCTAATCAAAGTTTTCCAAAATTACCAATGGGCAATATACCATGGCGCCCATGGGAAGAAATGATCATGCAGTGTTTGGCCGCAGACTTTTGGTGTACTTTAGATTTTGATGTAGCCTGTGTAGAAAGCGTATTAGAAGGTCCAATGGTTGAGCATCGTCGTTTCATTCCACAGATTTCGATAAAGATCCCATACTTGACACAGTTGGGATATAATGCTACAATTAAGATAGACGACAAAGATTTTGATGCAACAAACCCAGGTGTTTGGTGCCACCGTCTGCGTGATTTAACAACAACAGAGACTTTTACTGATTGGGATCAATACGGTAAAGATGAGATAGTAAAATGATATTAGAAGAACGTGAACGTATAGAACGTATTAAAGCGAATGGAGTACGCACAACTTATATTAAAGTTAGAACTGAGTTTGAAGGATTCCATTTTTATCCCAATGCTGGCACGATTGACTCGCGTATTAAGTTTCTTGAAAATGAACACCGTCATATATTCAAAGTTGAAGTAAAAATATCAGTGACACATCTTGATCGTGAGTTAGAATTTTTCTTAGTAAAATGGGCTCTACAGGAATTTATTAAAGATGGTAATCAAAATCATAAGTCTTGCGAAATGATTGCCACTGATATTTTAGAGAATCATTTAATACCGTTATACGGGAATCGAGCATATACAGTAGTAGTATCCGAAGACGGAGAATCTGATGGTATTATTGAGTTTGATCCACAGCTTTAATTAATTCATCTAGTGTTATTGAACAACTTACACGTTTAGATCTATTATCAAACTTAGGTAGTAATTCTAAATTAACATAATGTCCTATAATTTCTGGAGCAATATTTTGTTTAAATCCTTCGGTGATGCTAAATTTGTGATCTAATTCAAATTTAGATCCTCGTTCTAAATTTTGAGGATTGATTTTATTTTGATAGTGTACCCAACTTTTATAAGTATGATTAAGGACTTGTTCTCGGTATAGCTCCCATTCAGTTTTTAATTCTTTGGATATAGCAATACCATTTTTAATTTTTGTATTTGTTGCTTCTACATAACATATAGGATTTCGTTTAATGGCTTTGGCTGATTGTTTTTGTTTAGTATCATTGCTATGAGTTTTATTATACATAGGGTTATTTTTACCAGAATGTCCTCCTCTATTAGCAATCGCTTCAGAAATTCTAATACCTTTAGTAGTAAGCCATTCACTATCTCTATGTTTTATCTTAAGAACAGCATTACCTTTTTCGCTCATCCGTTTCATATGTGCTCGACGTTGATCAGGTGTGGTGTTACTATCTCTTGTTGCTTGAGCTTTTTTGATAAAGCCCGGGCATTGGGTAATTTTCTCAACGCATCTCATTTCTTTGGAATTATAACTTATGTAAAAGGCTTGACATCCACACAAATAACAAGTATTATTAACATTAGCAGTAGTAAGTTTAGGCACAGTTCTATCTCTCTATTGTTATTATTTATCAATCTATAGCCATATAGGAGATTCAAATGGCACAATCAGAAAGAAAATATTCAATGAAATCTGAAATTCGACAAATTTTCAACGATTTAGATGCATGGTTGAACTACTGTCGTTTCCGTATGATCAAATATGATCCTGCTGATCTATATAGATCACCGGAATACAAAGAATGGCAAGAGCGTCGTAAGAAACGTCAACAATGGCAACAGCGTAACGGACAAGCTAATAACTATAGAAATACTAGGAGTCAATAATGACTGTATTTCTGGTAGATCTAGAAGCTGTTGAAACTAGATATACAGGCCATTGGAAATATCATGTGCCTGAATTATTAAAGGAACAAGGACATGATGTTATCGTTATTCAAGGCCCTACAGACATACCTGCCGCTACTACTCCTGGCGCTTTTCTTAATTTTGGTGGCACTAACATTTACAAAGCCCGCCAGGTTGAGGAAATTTCACGTCTCTTTACCAGTGGCAACGTTAAGCAGGGTGATCATTTCTTGTTTACTGATGCTTGGCATCCTGGCATCATTAATCTTAAATACATGTCCGAGCTGCTGGGAATAAAAGTAACTATACACGCACTTTGGCATGCTGGTAGTTATGATCCCCAAGACTTTTTAGGACGTCTCATTGGTGATGCACCATGGGTGCGTCACGCTGAAGCTAGTTTCTATCATGCCATTGATCACAACTACTTTGCCACAGACTTCCATATAGACTTATTTGCTGAAACATTCAGTTATGTTAACAAAGGATCACCTACCACATTATGGAAACATAATCTAATGGCAAAGAAAAAGATCGTACGCTCAGGTTGGCCTATGGAATATATGCCAGAGATGTTTGAACCGTATAAAGAAATTCCTAAACGTGATCTGATCATATTCCCGCATAGACTAGCACCTGAGAAACAAGTAGAAATATTCCGTGATTTAAAAGAATCGATGCCACAATATGAATTTATAGTGTGTCAAGACACACCTTTAAACAAGATACAATATCACATGCTACTAGCCAGTGCTAAGATCGTGTTTTCAGCTAACTTACAAGAAACATTGGGTATCAGCTGTTATGAAGGTGCGTTAGTAAATTCTATTCCGATGGTACCCGATCGTTTGTCATATAAAGAAATGTATGCTGAGATTTGGCGTTATCCTAGTGAGTGGACTGAATCATTTGAAAGTTATGCACAACATAAAGACAAACTCACAGCACAAATTGTTGAATATATAACCAACTACGACGAATACGCTAAACTTATTCCACAGCAGGCACGCAGTTTAGATCGAAACTTCTTTTCAGCAACTAATCTATTAGAAAATCTCAAATGACATTTGAAAAGATCGCAGAATTTGAATCTGCATTAGCCCAGTTCACTGGTGCTCCTTATGCTATCATGACTGATTGTTGTACACATGCTGTCGAACTTTGTCTACGCTATGATCGGATCACTCGCGTGCAATTCCCCTCACACACTTATCTCAGTATTCCAATGACCATGCACAAGTTGGATATCAGTTATGACTATACTGATAAACCATGGATTGGTGAATATCAATTCATAGGCACACGCATCTGGGACAGCGCCAGACTGCTTAAACAAGGTATGTATCGCACAGGACAATTACAATGCCTAAGTTTTGGTTACGGTAAACCACTTGAAATCGGTCGTGGTGGTGCTATACTAACTGATGATGTAGAAGTATACAACACACTGAAATATCAATCATATGATGGTCGCGACTTGTCTATTACCCCATGGGAAGATCAAAAGATATTTCGTGTTGGCTATCACTATCGCCCTACTATCGAAGAAGCTGTAAAAGGTTTGGAATTATTACCAAACGTAGATCAAGAACCTAAATATAAAGAGTATCCAGATCTTAGAAATATTACGATCATCGGTTGACTTAGACCTAAATAACAGTTATAATATTAACATATCCCAATCCACTGGGTTAACATCGGAGACATAAATGGAAGACAAAGTAATTAGCGAACGAATTCTCGAACGCATCCAATCAAATAAAGCCAGATATTGGGCTGGTGACAATATTTCAGAATATATCTTAGACAGCGAACGTGAAGAACTAGTAGATGAACTTACTGGAAAGTTTGAAGGTGTCTTAGATAGTTTGATCATCGATCGCCATACAGATCCAAATTCAAAAGGTACAGCACGTAGACTTGCTAAGATGTACTTGTATGAGATCATGGCTGGTAGATATGATCCAGCACCAGATGCTACAGCTTTTCCAAATGACAGTGAGGACAGATATGAAGGTATGTTGGTTGTTAGAAGTGAGCTTCGCAGTATGTGTAGCCATCATCATCAACCTGTTGCTGGTGTCGCATATATTGGGATTATCGCTGCCCAAAAACTTATTGGACTTAGCAAATATACTCGTATTGCTCAATGGTGTAGTCGTCGTGGCACACTACAGGAAGAACTAGCCAATGACATAGCACGTGAAATAATGAAGGCCACAGGCAGTGAAAACGTAGCAGTCTACATACAAGCTACGCACGGTTGCTGTGAAAATCGTGGTATCATGGCACATAGTTCATTAACGCAGACTACAGTATTAAAAGGTGCGTTCAAAGATGATGGCAATACCAAGAAAGAATTCTTTGACAACATCAAACTACAACAGGAGTTTGCACCCAGATGATAGCTGAAGATTTAATATACCTTGGATTGGGCATGGTATTTGGTGCGATAATAATCGCCAATATGATGTCTGGTACCCAAGGCCGCTTAAAAAAGATTTGTAACATATATTTCGCAAGATTTTCAAACAAAGATATTGATAAGTTAGCTGTTATGTTTGATGACGATGTGTCATTACGTGATTGGGAAATATCAGCATCAGGTAAAGACAATGTCATCAAAGCTAATCAAAAGATATTTGACAGTGTAGACACTATACAAGTTACTCCATTAGTCATGTACAGTGAAGATGATGTCGTAGTCGCTGAATTAGAAATACTAGTAGACAATAAAGTAAAGCTCTACGTCACAGACGTTATCACATTCACTGGTGATAAGATTTCCAGCATCAGAGCATATAAAGGATAAACCATGCGTTGGTTAAAGAAGAAAATCTGTAGTTGGTTGGGCGTAGAACGTTTCGACGATTGGGCTACCATTGACGATGATCGAAGAGATACCCTTGTATCTGTCAGGGGGCGCAATGATGCACCTAACTTCTTCGAACGTAATCCAGAAACCAACTTCCGTATCTATAATGCCTCAGGTGGTATCATACTTGAAGTAGGACGCTGGGACAAAGTTCGCAGTGAGTGGACTACCAACATGCACATCATACACGACGATGAAGAAAATAAAACAGATAGTATCGCTAAAATAATGACTATGGAGTTGATGAGATGAAAAAATTATACGTAAGTGATCAAGAAATCAGAGAATATGTAAACAAGATCTCATTACAGATGTACAAGGACAATTGGCGTCCAGATTATATCGTAGGACTTACTCGTGGTGGACTTGTTCCCGCAGTATATATGAGTCATCTATTAGATATTCCTATGCATACGTTAAAAGTGGCTCTACGTGATAACGCAGACACTGAAAGCAACTGTTGGATGGCAGAAGATGCATTTGGCTATGTTGCGGCTACTAGCGTTCCACGCCCTAAAGATGAACCAACCACAGATCCTACATTACGCAAGAACATATTGATCTTAGACGATATCAACGATACAGGTGCCACACTAGATTGGATCATCGAAGATTGGCAAGGCGTCAATTTACCCAATGATCCAGCTTGGGCACAAGGTATCTGGAATGGTAGTGTTCGTTTTGCTGTGTTATTTGATAATCTAAGTAGCAAGTTTAGTCGCAAGATTGACTATAGTGCTGTAGAAATAAACAAAGCCGAAGAAGATGTTTGGATTGTTTATCCTTGGGAATTAGATTGAAATTATTAGAAAAACATGTTAAACTAATAGGATGGATCGCTAACATAGTGACCATCATTGGCGTCACACTTACAAGTTTTGACATATATCCACTTAATATTATTGTATTGAGTTTTGCCTGTTTGTTTTGGGTAATAACAGGAATGATATGGAAGAAACCAGAACTATGGACGCTTAATGCTATTATATTTTTAATTTATGTATACGGATTGATTATATGAGCAAAATTAAAGTTTCGGAGATATTTTATTCAGCACAGGGCGAAGGACGCTTCGTAGGTGTACCTAGTGTATTTTTAAGAACATTTGGTTGTAACTTTACCTGTGGCGGGTTTGGTATGCCTAGAGGTCAGGCCAGCAAGGAACGTGAAGGCATCAATGCCAAATTATACACACGCTATGAAGATTTGCCATTAGTATCCACAGGCTGTGACAGTTATGCATCATGGGATCCTAAATTTAAGAATCTCAGTCCAAGTTTAGAAACACACATCATCGTTGAAAAGATGTTGCTGTTGACTCCAACACAGAATTGGCAGTTGAAGAATGGTAATGATGTCCATTTGGTCATCACAGGTGGTGAGCCACTATTAGGTTGGCAACGTGTGTATCCAGAGTTATTACAGCATGAAAAGATGTACAATCTAAAGAACATTACATTTGAAACCAATGGTACCCAACCTTTGCATGATGATTTTGCTGCATTCCTTAAACTATGGAATCGTAGTGGACGTGAATTAACATTCTCAGTCAGTGCTAAACTAAGCCCCAGTGGTGAGTCATGGGCTGATGCTATCAAACCAATGATCGTTAAAAGCTATGAAAAGATTGGCACAGTATTCTTTAAATTCGTAGTTGAGCGACCAGAAAACTTTGAAGAAGTTGATCGTGCTGTCGCAGAATATCGCAAGGCAGGCGTCAAAGGTGTAGTCTACATCATGCCTGTAGGCGGTGTTGTTAGTGTTTACAACGGCAACAAGTTTAATGTAGCAGATGAAGCCATGCGTCGTGGTTATTACTATAGTCCAAGATTGCATGTAGATCTTTGGGGCAACAGTTGGGGAAAATAGTGGAACTACATAAAAGAACACTAGCAAGAACGCTGAGTTACAGAATTACAGCGATGTTAATTACTGCTATCTGGACAGGACTAGGTGATGCGATTGCTATCCACTTTGTGCTGGCCATTTGGCAATACGTATTAGAACGAGCATGGTTGAAAATTAAATGGGGAACTAAATGAGTTATTTGTTTACAAGTGAAAGTGTCAGTGAAGGACATCCAGATAAGGTAGCAGACGCTATCAGTGATGCGGTTTTAGATTTGATCATGCGAGAAGGCAATACTGCCTATCGTTGTGCCTGTGAAACACTAGTAACTACTAATCAGGTCATTCTAGCTGGTGAATACAAAGGTATTTACAATCACCTAGAAGTTGAAAATGCTGTGCGCCGTGTCATCCGTGACATTGGCTATGAGCAAGATGGATTCCATTGGGAAACTGCAAAGATACACAATTACATGCATGGACAGTCAGCTGATATCGCCCTAGGCACTGACACATTTGGTGCTGGTGATCAAGGACTTATGTTTGGTTATGCTATCAATGAAACACCAGATCTAATGCCCAGTGCTATCTACTACAGTCACTTAATCGTTAAAGAACTAACTCTACGTCGCAAGAATGGTGTGACATGGTTGGGTCCAGATGCTAAATCACAAGTTACCATGGAATACAATGATGATGGTACAGTTAGCCGTATCGCTAAGATCGTGTGTTCAACACAGCATTCGGCTGACGTGAATATCGATGAAGTACGAGTAGCAGTTGAGAGTTATATTAGAGAAATATTACCTAAGGAGTTAATCGATGCAAGCACTGAGTTTCTTATCAATCCTACTGGGCGTTTCGTTATTGGCGGCCCCGATGGCGACACAGGGCTCACTGGGCGAAAAATTATTGTTGATACCTACGGCGGTTATAGTCCTCACGGTGGGGGTGCATTTAGCGGTAAAGATCCTACGAAAGTAGATCGTTCAGCGGCTTATATGGCCAGATATCTAGCTAAGAATATCGTGGCTAGTCAAGGTGCACACAAAGCCACTGTTCAACTAAGTTATGCTATTGGCGTTAAAGAACCTACCAGTTTGTTTGTCAAAACAGATCAAGGTGTCAAGTACGACAATACCATCACTGAGTGGATACGAAAAAATGTTGATCTCACACCAGCAGGCATCATAAATAGATTTGAGCTGTTCCGTCCTATATACACCCAAACAACTAACTATGGACACTTTGGTAAGGCCGACTTACCTTGGGAAAAGTTAGATTTATTCAAGGACTAATTATGTTAGATAAATTCAAAAAAATATTAAAACAAGAAAAACCAAAAGCTAAAACAAAAGCCAAGGCCAAAGATACAGTTAAAAAGCCAACAGCTACTAAAAAACCCAAAGCACCAGCTAAACCAAAATTGGATTTAAACAATCCAAAGGATTTAGCGACCAGCAAAGGTGAACCTTGGGTCACTGTATTAAGCATGGAACTTGACAAAGACAATCCCAGCCAAGGTGCATTTGAATTAGATTGGAACGATATCTTTGTAGCACGTTTAATCAAAGCTGGCTATCAAGGCAAAACAGATCAGGACATTGTAGACAATTGGTTTAAAGCAGTATGTTCAAATGTAGTTATGGAAAACTTTGAGCAAGAGATGGCAGATCCCAGCAACCGTGTCAATCGCCGTGATCTAGGTAACGGCAGAACGGAAATCAGTTGATCTTATATGTAAACGGTGACAGCCATAGTGCTGGTACTGAAGCAGTAAACCATTTTGGTTTCGCCCATGATGATCCAAGATATACAAGTTTAGGTCGTCGACCCCATCCTGATAATTTACATGCCAGTTATGGCGCTTTAATAGCCAAAGAGCTAGGTGCCACTCTATACTGTGATGCTGAAAGTGCTAGCAGTAATAGTCGCATCATGCGTACCACCAATGAGTATCTGAAAACTAATCGTCCTGATCTATTGATCATTGGATGGGCTACTTGGGAACGAGAAGAGTTCCATTCTGATGGGCAGTGTTATCAATTTACCGCCGGTATGAATGTAGTTGATTGTTGGCCACCTATACCAAAACATGTACAAGAAGCATACAAGTCCTGGGTCGTTGATGCTGATCCAAATAAAAAAGCACAGTATTGGCACGATGCTATATATGAACTGCATCAAAATTTAAATCAACAACAGATTCCTCACTTATTTTTTAATACATTACATGATTTTAATCATAATTTCATCCAAAAAGCTGACTGGGGTAATAGTTATATAGGACCCTATGAATCAAAACTAACATATTGGCATTGGTTGGATGCTAATGGTTATAAATCAAATAAATGGTATCATTTTGGTGCAGACGCACATCGTGCCTGGGCAAACCATTTGACAAAAATCATAAATGAAAGTATAATGTTTACATGAGATACTTACTTGTAGACACAGCCAACACATTCTTTAGAGCAAGACATTCAGCACATCGCCAAAGTGACACTTGGGACAAGCTGGGTTTTGCTATCCACGTAACCCTAGCTTCAGTAAATAAGTCATGGCGTGATCAGCGTGCTGACCATGTGATATTTTTCTTAGAAGGACGCAGTTGGCGCAAGGACTTCTATGAACCTTACAAGAAAAATCGTGCAGTAGCACGTGCGGCACTTACAGAAGCAGAAGCAGAAGAAGACAAGTTATTTTGGGAGACATTTGATGCGCTCAAGACATTCATCGCGGACAGAACGAATTGTACAGTCCTACAACATCCGGAACTCGAGGCGGATGATCTTATCGCAGGCTTTATCCAAGCGCACCCAGATGATCATCACACTATTGTTAGTAGCGATACTGACTTTCACCAGCTATTGGCTGATAATGTCAATCAATACAATGGTATAGCAGATGAGCTCCATACTATACAGGGCATCTTTGATAAGAAAGGTAAACCTGTCATTGATAAAAAGACCAAAGAAGCAAAGAAGATTCCTGATCCCAAGTTTATACTTTTTGAAAAGTGTATGCGTGGTGATCCTACTGACAACATATTTTCCGCATTTCCAGGCGTGCGCACCAAAGGTAGTAAGAACAAGGTTGGCTTAGAAGAAGCCTATGCTGACCGTACTACCAAAGGCTATAATTGGAACAACCTAATGTTACAGCGTTGGGTTGATCATAATGGTCTAGAACATCGTGTGTTAGATGACTATGAACGTAATCGTATCTTAGTTGACTTAACAGCACAACCAGACGAGATCAAAGTCAAAATAGCAGAAACTATCGCTAATGGACAGGTGGCTAAAAATCAACCCATGGTTGGTGCCCAGTTCTTGAAATTCTGTGGCAAGTATGATCTAGTAAAACTCAGTGAAAATGCTAGCAGTATGGCTGAGTGGCTGATGGCTAGTTATCCGCAGAAAGCGCCTGCATGATATCTGACAGCAATTTCCTAGCTCTTGACTTAGAACTCAACCAACCTAGCGGTAAAATAATCCAAGTTGGTGTTGCCATTGGTAACATACACACAAGGTTTGAAGACTATGTGGTCCGTAAATGGTACATAGATCCAAAAGAACCAATCAGTGAATTCATCAATGATCTGACTGGTATAACTGATGCTGATATACGTGCTAATTGTGTTAGTCACGAAACTGTGGCCCGTGAACTCAGTGAGTTGATCAAAGAGCATAAATGCTTTGTTAACCCAGTAACTTGGGGCGGTGGTGATAGTGTAGAATTACTAGCTGAATTCAGCAAAAATCATGCAGATTTTCCGCATTTTGGCCGTCGTTGGATAGATGTTAAGACCTGGTACACATACTTGATGCTGACCAGAGGTAAAACACCTAGTGGTGGACTAGCATCAGCTATGGGCTACTTTAAACTACATTTCAAAGGTAAAGCACACAGGGCAGATGTTGATGCAGCCAATACTCTAGCATTGTTTTTCAAACTGCTAGAACGGCAAAGTAAATTGGAAAATTTGCTTGACAATGCTCGTGCGGTCTAAGTATAATAAAAGATATAAGGAAAAATATGGCACATATAATTGATAAAACATTTGAATTCTGTTAAAATGTATAAATACATTATAACTAGAGGATTTAATAATGTTTTATGTTTATGTATATTACCATCCAGAAACAAATATGCCGTTTTATGTAGGTAAAGGAACAGGTACACGTTATATGAAACATTTGTCTGAAACCAAAGAAAATACTGAAAATTACAAAAAATGGGCTGTAATACAAGGCTTACGAAACAAAGGGTTGGAGCCTGTAATTAAAAAAGTATTTGAAACTGACAATGAAGATGTAGCCTATGATGAAGAAACAAAACTAATAAAATTATATGGGCGTAGAGATATAGACCAAGATGGTATTCTTACTAATATATGTGAAGACAGCCGTCCTCCTAAAAGAACAAAGGCACTAACAGAAGAACATAAAAGGAAAATATCTGAAGCTCATAAAGGGCATAGAGCATATAATCCTAATTATAAACATTCTGAAGAAACAAAACAAAAAATAGGATTAGCTAATAGTATTGCATTAAAAGGTAAAAAATTAAGTAAAGAACATATGGCTAATATTAAAAGAGGTAAAGAAGGATTAGATTTATCACATACTAAAGAAAGCAAAGAAAAAATATCTAAAGGCCTTAAAGGAAAACCAAAGTCTGATGAACATAAAGCTAAACTAAAAATAGCAAGAGCTAGACAAGTTATAACTGAAGAAACTAAACAAAAAATGAGATCAAGTCAATTAAAAAGATGGGAGAAACGTAATGGGATATAAATGGGTGATAGATAAAGAATTTCACTTTGAGATGGGACATCGTGTTTGGGCACAAAAATTAAATCGCCCAGATTTAAGTATTGAAA
>Ga0316218_1002298_pt1 | contig 17970 bp, 14 predicted proteins | sample TBH18003metaG_FD_203634 | JGI IMG/M metagenome (GOLD analysis project Ga0316218, IMG submission 203634) | Freshwater microbial communities from Trout Bog Lake, Wisconsin, USA - TBH18003 | ecosystem: Environmental > Aquatic > Freshwater > Lake > Hypolimnion/Profundal zone | place: USA: Wisconsin...
TTATGCCGGTGGGTTCAGAGAACTTTTTGCATGGGGTGACAATTATGCCGGTGGAGATCGCTTTGGACTTGAAGTAGTTGACGATACAGTTGTAGGATTTGAGTCTGCAGGTGTTGGTGTATTGAGTACTTTTATCCCTGATACTTTATGGCATAATCTTACTGTTACGTATCCAACAGGCGGAGTAGGTTCTTCTTCTATCAAATTATTTATAGATGGTGAATCAGCACCTGTAACTACAACCGTTTCGCCTGTAAGCGCATTAACAACAACATCAGGTGATATTCACTGTGCGGGTAGTTTATTCTTAGACCCTAGCTTTCTTTATGGTTTCTTCGGTAGTCTTGATGACATTGGTGTTTGGGATCATGAATTAACCCCATGCGAAATTGAAACGATGTACCATGGCCCACATTCTTTAACACCGGTTATTTCATCATCCGGAGATACACTAAGAATTCCCGGCACTTACACAAGCTACCAATGGATGAAAAATGATACAGCTATATCAGGAGCCACCTCTAATACCTACACGGCAACAACAAGGGGTTCATACCAGGTAACAGTAACCACCAATGGAGGTTGTATAGACACATCAGCTATTGCCCGATCATCATTAAGTATAAATGATCTTGCTGCTGAAAACAGCATAAGCATATATCCGAACCCATCAAAGGGCATCTTCAACATAAGGTCTACGACTTCTGTAAATATTACTTTAACAGGAATGGACGGACGTATAATTGAACAAAGAAATAATGCAAAACAAGTAGACCTTAGCTACTTGCCGGATGGCTCTTATTTTATTTCCGTTTTTGATCAATCTGGAAGTAAAATTAAAACAGAAAAAATAGACCTGTTGAAAAATTAAGGATAATTCGCATTGCAAACGAAACAGGCACCTGATGCACAGGTGCCTGTTTTATTTGATTTACCACGTCTTAATAAAAGTCAAGCAATAAGCATCCCGTTAAAAGAAAGAAGAAATAGTATTTAAAATTCCTCTTTTTCTGAGATCATCAGTAATTTCGTCAATGTATATTTTGGAAAAAATAACGATCTCTGGTTGGTCTGCGTCTTGGGATAAAAACTCTATACTTTTTATTTCCTTGTCCAAAATAAACCTGCCATGAAATAATTCATTCTTATCCACAAAATATTTAGCATTCTGAATACTTAATCCTAACATCCCTAACGTGCGTAATGTATTGGCGCCCACACCATAGATAATTGAGTTTGTAAAATCGCCACGGTAACTGTATTTAGAAATTTCCGCAACTGATCTCGTAAAATAAAACTCGATCTTTTCTTTAGAGTTACCCTCGGATATCGTGATCTCACCATCATCTTCTTGCCTTTTCACCAAGATGCCAATCCCCGGGTAATTTATGGTATCGCTCATTGCATAATCAAACGAGAAAGTATTTATTTGCTGGAAACCATGTTTATGCAAAAAGACTGAAAGATTATCTAAACTAAAGTGATTAATGTGTTCCAGATCAAAGAATGAGAAGGGCTGAAAATAATTATCGATATACCTTGATGCATCAGGAACCTCAATATATAGATACCCATCAGTAGTTAATAAGTCCTTTATTTCCTTTATAAAACTATCTATATTATCTACATGCTCCAAAACATGGTTTACAGTGATAAAATCAAATTTGCTATTGAATGGAATTGATTTTAATGAACTCGCTTCATATATTTTAACACCATTCTGCTCCAATTCGCTTGTGTATTCCCTGTTTATTGCAAAATCAGTACCAGTAAGATGTGTATACCCATTTTGATATAAAATATCAAGGAAAACTCCATTATTGCATCCAATATCAAGTATATCATTACTGGGCTGCAAATGACTTGATACATTAGAGAATGAATTACCTAACCTCTTTACATCAAATTTTTTTGCTGCACCCGAACCTGTATTGTTAGTTACATATTTACTGTTCTCTTTGTATATTTTACTGATCTCATTATGCCTGTAAAATGCAAAGCCACAATCACAAATAAAAAGATCCAACTTTATAGGTTGAGGTTCATCAATAGACAAAAACTTCAGCTCATTGTATATACTGTTTTCTTTTCCGCAAACAAAACACTTCATATAGCTCTATTTAACACAAATGATTAATCAAAATTAATTCGTTCTTTTTCAATTACCAGCGGCCTTTTTCTAACTTGGGTATGTATTGCACCTATGTATTCTCCAATTATGCCAATAAAAAACAATTGCACAGACGAAAAAAAGAATATACCTATCACCATTGGTGCTACCCCCACGTCAAATCTATTCCAATAAATGATTTTATATAAAAAATAACCTACAGCAACCAAAAAACTTACTATGGCCGAGAAAAAACCTATAAATGCAGATAAACGCAAAGGCAGTTTTGAATGATTGGTAAATCCAAGCATTGCCATATCATACAATGTAAAGAAGTTGTTTTTAGTTTTTCCCGCTGCACGTTGAGGTTGAGTATATTCAATTTCATAGCGGTTAGAACCCAACTCTGTTATTAAGCCTCTGATATATGGGTAAGGATCTTCTAATGACCTCAGAATTGAAATAAATTTCTGATCATACAAACCAAAACCTGTATAATTCTTTACTGGTTTCTCACCAGAGTCAGAAAGTTTAATAAGCAAATTATAAAAGAACTGCCTAACCGCAAACATTACTGGATTTTCTCTGCTCTTCTTTTTAATACCAATAACTATATCATAACCCTCTTCCCATTTTGCAAGAAATTTTGCAATCATTTCCGGTGGATCCTGAAAATCGGCGGCTAAAGAAATTACAGCATCTCCTCTGCACTGTATCCAACCATGAAAAGGTGATCGTATGTGTCCGAAATTGCGCGCATTTACGATAACACGAACATGCTTATCAGTTTGGGATATTCCCCTTAATATCTCTACCGTGCTATCAACAGAACTGTTATCAATAAATATATGCTCATAATTGTATTGCGGTAATTGTTCGAATACAGATGCCACTGCTTTTATCAAAGGAGAAACATTTTCTTCTTCATTAAAACACGCCGTAATTACGGAAACAAGTTTTTTATTAATATCCACTCTATATGGTTTAGTTAACTAAAAGTACACTTTATGAAACACAGACAACATTTACAGATTGACTTATTCGCCAATTCCATGAAAAACAAATTTTCTCATCAGTACAAATGACATCAATGCTATAGGCAATGTTACAATGCCAGCGGCAATATATGGGTTACTGATCTGAAAGAAATACCCCAATCCTTTTATAGAGATCATTTGTGTACTAATAACCACTACATACACAAGTACAAACCTGTATATTCTCGATTTATCATCCGAATGAAAAACAAGCTTACCGTATGTTTTAAAGTTAAAAGCTACGGCAATAATATTAGCGAGTATTATTGAAGCATACAGATTTTTCACAAAATAAATGACGACTGAAAAGATCAGGTAACCAAATACTGTATTCAATCCGCCCACTAACAAAAACCTGAAAAACTTATTGTTCAATAACGTCCTGATCATAAATGCTCATTATCACGCACTGTTCTTACCGGTATCCACATACAAATGATTTACATCATTTAATGTTTGTTCCCAGCTTTCAAACCTGATCGCTTTATCGTCAATGTAACATACCGCTCTTGGTTTTTCACTGGTTACAGAGTCAACATACTTAGCCACATCATGCTTTTCCAGCCACTCCCATACCAACTCTATACCGTTCTTACCATTTATAAGAGGCCTGTCAGGTTTAGCTTTGGCTGTAAAAATTACGATCCTATATTTTTCTGCTAATCTCTTTAGCGCGTCCCTGGCACCCGGCAAAATATCGCCACTAATCGTACCATCACCTAAACCTTTATGATCATGGATCACCCCATCGAAATCAACAGAAATATTATTTTGTTCGTGGTCATTAACCTGTTCTGTAAACTCTTCTAAAGTCATTATACTATATTAGTTCATAAAGATTATTCATAATTGCCACCGGCCTGTGCTATTAATTTATCGTAGCGCTGTTGCAGCATTTCAATGCGGTTCTCATCTTCTTTGTAGATCATACCGTAGAAGTTACGCTTGTTTTTCAGCCACATCAGCTCAAAGCCTACTGCTTTCAGTATACCTTTGTCGCCGCCGTTTTTCAATGTTGCGTGGCGCGCGTCAAACAATACTTTACGGGTCTCAAATTTGTCGAGTGTATTCGGCTCCAGGTGATCGAAGAACGGCAACGACTCTGCCGATACGCCGCCGCCTATCACGCACTCCATATCCTTATCAAATGCCTTTGATTTTACCAATATCTCTTTGCATATTTCCAGTATGCGGTCTGAGTTAATGTCGCTGCGCGTAAGGCCCAGTGAGCCGGTCATATCCACCCTGCCTACAACTACACCCTTCAACTCCTTGATGTTAGGAAGCTTCAGCATATCGTCAAAGTTCTGCACAGTAGAAATAGTTTCCACGTTGATCAGGAAGTCTACTTCCCTGCGCTCTTCTTCAGGGAATGCGAGATTAGCACAGGCCAGGAATTTCTTCAGGGCATATGGCGTTTCTATCATCGGGCCTACGATACGTGTAACGCCGATAGAACGGGAATCATACATGTCCTTCAAAGCTTCGCAGCCACCTATTTTTATAGTCAGGTCGAGGCCGGCTTTGGTGATCACTTCTTTTAAGCGCAGCGCTTCTTCAAGGCGTGTGCCTTCTGCTTCAAACTCTGCCTTAATACCAATTGCATAATGATTTTCTTTCAAATCTTTCAACTGGTCTACCATTTTTCTCTCCAATGAATTCATAGGTACTGCTTTTTATTTTTAAAAATTAGAGTGCCAAATTAATACAAATTAACCATTATACTCCTTGATAAACAAATTTGAGCGAAACTCTTCCCTGTCGAGGAAGGGGGCGAGGTCTTCCAGCGGTGCCGAGATCATGCGCCCATCGTCCAATCTCTTCGAAGAAACCTTCGGGAGGAACTTGTATTCCTCCGTCAGCATTACTTCACAGATGATCGGCCCTTTTTCATTAAGAAAATTATTTATGTTTTGTTCCAGGTTGTCGTGAGTAGTGATACGGCACGTTTTAAAGCCGTATGCCTGCCCTAATTTTATAATATCAGGAAAGCTCACGCCCGATTGCGGGTCGCTGCCTACCCTATGGCCGCCAAAGAAACCATCCTGCGTCTGCTTAATAGAGATATAACCATTATTATTCAGATAGATCAATTTAATGGGCATCTGGTGATGAATGACAGTTTGCAATTCCTGTATATTCATTTGCAGGCTGCCATCCCCCGCAATACAGATCACATCCTTCATACCATTGGCCACACAGGCGCCAATAGATGCCGGCAGGTCGTACCCCATAGAGGCGCAACCGCTGTTCCAGAATATCCTGAATTTATTTTTCACCGGCATAGACTGAAAGGGCGCTACACATGCAGTGCCATCCCCCGCCACGCATATACCGCCATCAGGTATGCACCTGCCCAGTATTTCCATAAACACATAAGGGTGCACACCACCCGTCACATGGTGGTATTCCGGCAGTACAGATGGATATTTCGCTTTGCGCGCTTTATTCCATTCCAGCCAGTCCCTATGCTCGGTAGCAATAGATGTCCCAAGCCCCGCACTTAGTAGTGTAAGGAACTCTTTGGCATCGGCACATACTGGCAGATCCGGCACTACCGTTGGCTTTTGTAATTCCGCAGGGTCTATATCCACTATGATCTTGTACGCCTCCCGCGCAAAAAACTCCCAGTTATAGCTTACCTGCCTTATGTTGTTCCTGGTGCCTATAGTGATCAGCACATCTGCATTCTGCACACAAAAGTTACCGGCCCTGTTGCCGAGTGTGCCAAAGCGGCCTATGTAATTCTTATTATCTTCTGTGATCACATCCATACCGTTGAATGTAGTAACCACGGGTATGTTGCAAGACTGTAATAATTTTTCAAACTCACCTGCACCGCCCGATATACGTATGCCATGCCCGGCAAGTATCACGGGGCGTTTGGCGTTCTTTATCTTTTCGATCACCCTGTTTACCAACCCATGCAGCTCGTGGTTTACCACAGCTCTATCAGGTGGCACAAACGGGCGAAGCTGTGTTTCATCCACAAGCGCACCCTGTATATTCATCGGCACATCCAGCCACACAGGGCCGGGACGGCCTGCCGTGGCCTCATACACCGCCTTCTCTAAGTAATACCGCACATCATTCACATCTGTGATCATGTGTGCAAATTTGGTGATCGGCTTTACCACGCTGATGATGTCCACCTCCTGGTCGCCAAGTTGCCTCAACCCTTTTATTTCAGGGCACACATGAATAGTAGTTTCAAATTTCACCTGTCCTGAAAGATACAGTACAGGCGCAGAATCGGTCCATTGGCCCAATACACCGTTCAGTGCATTCAGCCCGCCGGGGCCTGTGGTCACATTTACTACGGCCAGCTTATTAGCTATGCGTGCATAGCCTTCTGCGGCAATAGCGCATGCCTGCTCGTGGTGGTTATTGATGTAAATAAGATCGCGCCCAAGTGAATCATTCAGGTGCATAGCTCCCCCACCCGTTACCATGAACACATGGGTAACACCAAATTCCTTTAATCGCTTCGCTATATAATCAGTTACCTTGATCATTATATATTTATCAAAAGTGGTCTTCCTTAATTATTTTTCAATTATAGACAAACAATTAGCACCATTCATTTAGAATTTAGCTTATCAGCACAAATATACTCTGCTCCCCCCACTTCCTAAAGCCAATAATTATCTTGCACTTAATAAATGTGCTTCAAAACATATCCTGTGCATCAATAATAGTAGATAATTTATGGAAACTGTCAATTAGGTATCTCGGATTTTTTTCTAAAAGTTTGCTTTCTTCTTCATACCCGTATTTTACTGCCACTGTGATTAGTTGTTCCTCGTTGCCTGCCTGTATATCTCCTACTGAATCCCCCACCATAAATCCGCTTGAAAATGAGCCGCTTTTTTTTAGACCAGCTATCATTTGCCGCTTGCTCAATGTGATACCTGGCTCCATTTCATTAGCCATTATACCGGAGAACAAATACCCTATGCCCTTCTTTCCCAATACCATAGTGGTAGGATAGTATCTTTTGTTCGTGGCTATATACAGCTCATGCCCGTTTTCTTTTAATTCATTTAATGTTTCATATACCCCTTCATAAAGTTGTGTATCTGCAAAATCAGATCGGTCATAAATGGAAACAAATAGTTGCTTTGCTTCACCTATACGCACCATATCATCACCGTAAACACTTTTCAAGACATCGTTTATAGTCTGTCCATAATCCAGCTCTTCTATTTCAGGCATTTTGGCCGGTGGTATTTGCTCAAATACTGTCTTGTACGTTTTAAATATCTCGTTCTTAGAATCGATCAATGTACCATCCAGGTCAAAAATAATATGTTGCATTAGCTTTTGTTCCTTATTTATCAAATAATAACAAATCCTTGTTAATGGCAGATCCGCTCCCCCCGTACCACTCATACAACTCCCGCACGCCCCTTTCTATCGGGGTGAAAGATAATGCAGGTATTTCATTTCTCAGCAAAGAATTATCGCCGCTATATTCCATGCCCATGCCTTCCTGCGCCACACTTATATCTATTGGTTTGCCGGAAATGTCTTTTACAATATGTGCAATATCCAGCAGCCCTATAGAGTTGTCGGGCGTTATATTAAATGCCTTTTCTTTAGGGTCGTGCTCTATAAAATGTTCCAGTATAGGCATCAGGTCATTGATGTAGAGGTAATCGAATTTCCTGTTCTGCCGCAACGTAATAGGAAGGTCAAAAATAGCCTTACAGATTGCGTTGGAGATAAACCGTATAGCATAATCTTCGTACTTACCATATATCCCGAATATCCTGAAATCATAGACATGATCTAATGTGGGCAAGAGCTTTCCAAATATGTACTTATTATATCCATGCTCATCAGCAGGTATGTAAGTACCAAAATAATCCTCTTTCATCTTAGGCTCATAGTGCCGCATATCATAGATGGCGCCGCTGCCCATGTTCAGCAGCTTGCCCCATTTATCCCTGTGGTGCAGCAGGTTGGCTATCATCCTGTTATTGGTCAGCAGCAGGCTGGTAGTGTCGCCTGCATTTCTATGCCCCGGTTTTGCGGCGCTGTGTATCACCACATCAAAGCTGTGATGAGCAAAATAGTGCCGCACACTTTCATCATCGCTGCAATCCAGCTCGCTGCGCGTCGGCGCTACCAGCTCATACTTATTCTGCAGGTACGATTCCGCCACGTTTCGCCCAATAAATCCTGAACCACCGGTTACCAGTATCTTCTTCATATCAGGCGTTTGATGATGCAGTACCTTTTTTGCGGGTTACAAATAACAGGCCTGCAAAAACCAACAGGCTCAACAAAGATACCATTGCGCCCTTCTTCATCAGGCGTGGCTCAAAGCTGATCTCGACATCGTTCTTACCGGCAGCAAGTTTCAGCCCGGTGAGGCCGCAATCTACTTTGTACAGCTTTGCAGGCGTGCCATTGATCGTTGCGCTCCATCCTTCATCAAACGGGATAGAGAAGAACAATAGCTTCGGCGCAGCAACATTGATAGTACCCTTGATGTCACTTTCCTTGAACTGCGTGATCGTAAGTGTATCTTTTCTCAGGTTAGTCGCATAGTCGGCATACCGGTCCAGCGAGAAAGGAATGGTCGTATCCGCCATATTGAATTTCTTGCCCATAGCCAGCAGGTCGGCATCTGCACTATCTATTACACAGCCCCTCAGCAAGAATTGGTCTTTCTGGAAGTTGCTCATCTTTTTAAATGACGCATCATCAAGTACAGTATCAAATGCTACGCCAAATGGCGCTGAAAACCTGTTTTGGTACACCTTCACATTACCAAATGTGCCTACCTGGTAGTACCCGAATGTCTCCGGGTGCGTTTCCGGCCTTTTGACCAGCCAATATTTTCCGCTTACCAGCGAGAAGAGCAACGGCCTGCTGTTTACACCGGGTGCCCAGCGGGTAGCAAACTCATTCTTAGGGTCTATAACGCCCAGCCCTGCCAGGAATTTGATATAGTTCTTCTGGTTGAAGGAGTAATAAGATGCCGAGCCATAGTAGCCCTGCACCTTGGCATCATTGATGCTTTGGTGTATAGCCATGCCCGACGCGTAATCCTTATTCACACGGTAAAAACTATGGTCTTTAGTTTTCAGATATTTTACTGCATCTACAGTATAGTCGTTATACCCTACCCTGTCTGTAAGATCGCTGCTAGTCATCACATCGCGCTCACCAATAGTTTGTGAGGAGAAGTAGATCAGCTCAAAGAAACAAACCACCACAAGCGCCACCCGCGATATGTTCCTCAATTCACCCTTGGTGGTTAGCGCATATAGTATGCCCGCATAAATAAATATCAGCAGTGTCGCAAATGACCGCAGGCCGCTATTGATGGCAGGTGCAAATTGCTCAGCCGGAGTATATAGCAGGAATAACAGGGAGACAACAGTAGCACCCAAGACGATCAGGTTCACCTTGCCGGTGTTCATTATATAGCTCAACGCTTTTGCAGTATACAGCAGCAGCAGCAGTGTGATCACTAAAGAGAAGGTGCGGAAGTAATCCCCCGTATATGCCCAGAAGGTATAACGGAAGAATGGAAAGAAAATGGGCAGCACAAATATACCGGTCATGATGCCATAGGCAATGCGTTGCTTCCTGTTCATGCCCACAAACACCTGCGGGAAGGTAACCAGGCAGAAGATGCCGCAATAGAACAATGGCGCCTCCAAATAATTTTGCCAGCCCTGGAACGCACTGCCCGATCCCAGCATATCGCTGCTGAATAACCTGAATGTGGTGGTAAATCGCAACCAATCCTCGGCCACACCAAATACAGGCTGCCCCTTTAGCTTATCTATCAACTGCGCTTCGCCGCCTACCCTCGGGCTTTCTATATATTGCAGCAGGTCGGGGAAAAGCTGGTAGGCGCTTATCGCCACTCCCAGCACTGATAGCCCTAGTGTCTTGAGCAGGAATACAGGGAACTGCTTCCACGCGCCATCATGTATATCATTGTACCGCACCGGTATGTACACCGCCAGGAAAATAGCATACGGGAACAAGAAGAAAGGCTGCAAAAAGCTAATGGCAGTAAGGCCAACTACAAACCAGAGCCACCTGCCGTGGTTCAGCCAGCGTTCAAAACCATAAAGCATCATGGCCACATACAATGCCTCTAATGAAAATATAGTCCAGCAGCCACCAAGTATGATGTAGCCGCTAAAGGCAAACAGGAACGCGCCTATGCAGGCTGCGTATTTATGCAACTTCAGTTCGGTAAGATATTTATAGAACACCCAGCCGCAAAGCAATATTTTGATGATCTCCACATAGGCCAGTGTATAAGGCAGGCTCTGCTTACTGAACAACAACATGAGCAGGTTCGAGAAAATATCCCCTATCCATAGCGGGAACATGTTTTGCCCCAATCCCTGCGAGAAGGTCCAGGTAGGCACGCCATTTGCCCTGATATAATCGGTCATATGCACCAGCCATGGGAAGTATATATTAATAGAGTCGCTGCCAATATCTTTGAAGAGATACACCTTCTCAAACAAAATAAAATCCTTGAACACTACAAAGCAGCCTAAAGCAATAGCAGCCATAAGTATATAAAGCTCCTTTCCTGCGATCTTTGACAACAAAAGAGAAGGCGCAGGGGCGCTTGTTTCTTGCGCAGTCTGCTGCGGCGCTCTATGGGTTATATGTGCATCGCTCTTTACAGATGAGTTTTTTTTCTTTGACATGTGCCGGGGTTTTATCCGCTCCCGCAAAGTAAAACTCATTTTTTAATACCGCAAATAAAATCAAAGCCATATAAAGTGCATCCTATAACCCGAATTCAAAAATCATTTGTATTTTTCCCCATCGAATAACGAACCGCAAGCATATTTAAAATCATTGCCTGAATGAAACCTGATAAAAAAAATGCAAAACAGCAACCGGCTGCACCAAAACCTACCGCGACCAAAACACCCGGAGTACCGGACACATTACGCATCAACCTTGCTATCGGCACACTCACACTGCTGATAAGCATCTTTATATTATATATCATTGGTCACTTTGTATATACCGGCTACTCACCCGATGTAAAAGCAATTGTAGATAAGGTGTCGCCACTATCTATATGGCCGGCGAGTACCTTCTACCCGGAACCGGTAGAGCGGTTGCAGTTTCAACTTACCGTCGTCCTGGCCCCGCTTATTATTTTAGGCATCTTTACCCTCGTCAATAAAAAAAGAGCGCTGCTCAGTTCTTCTATTGCTGCATTCATCAATTGGGCCGGGGTGGCGATATTTATCTTGTTCCTCACCAACCTGTTGAAGCAAAACCTGCTGTATGTGCAGGATGGCACTACGGCCACTATGTTTGCCAACAACCTGGTGTCTGTAATTAATCCCGGGGTAATGATCGTAGTCTATGCCGCTATGGCCTACCTGCTGCTACTGTACATCAAGCTGCCTGATGCTCCGGTAAAGAAAATAGTATCCAATATCGTTGCTTATGGCATTGCTTCTGTCATCATTATTGATATTGTGCTGTATAATATCTTTCACCTCGCAGCGCAGGAGTGGGGCCGCTTTATGGAAACAAATGCTGTATACTATTCAGTAACGCAGGTATATGCGGGTAAGTCTTTGCTGGTAAACCTTAATGCCCAATACGGCCTCTACGCATGGGTACTCAATCCCATATTCAAGATCATTGGCCTCAGCACTTACAAATTTACATTTGTGATGGCGCTAATGAATGGCTCGGCCTTTCTCTTCGTATTCCTGGGTATGAAGCGCATCCTAAAGAATGACCTTTTAACGCTGCTTGGTTTTCTATGCCTGGTGCTCTGGCAATACTGGCTGCCCCGCTTACCTTTTGAAACTACTGCGCATTATTACTATCAATACATGCCGCTCCGCTTCTTCTTTCCGGCGCTGGTATTTTTCCTGGTGGCTTATTACAATAATGGTACTGCAAAAACAAAAAAGATCATACTGCCCATCATGGCTATCAGCTCATCTGTAGCGCTGTTGTGGAACCTCGATTCAGGGCTGTTTGTTTTTGCTGCTGCACTCATTTCTTTGCTGCTACCCGCCCTGGGCGCAAAAAGTGTAAGGGAGGCTATTCAAAAAGCAAAGATGCCTGCGGCATGGATGATCGGCTCACTGGCCTTTATCATATTCCTGTTCTTTATAACTACTAAAGTACATTCCGGCATGTGGCCGGATATAAGTAGCTTCTCCAAATTCCAGAACATATTTTATATCTCGGGCTACTTCATGCTGCCTATGTCGTTCTTCCACTTTTGGAACCTGCCTGCCATTGTGTATCTCATCTCTTGCATATACTGCGTTTACCACCTCCGAAAAGACGATACGGGCGACAACCCCATACTAGCATTCCTTTTCATACTGGGTTGTGGCTTGTTCACCTACTTCCAGGGCCGCTCTTACGATTACGCTGTTGATGTGGTCATGTACCCTGCACTCATTATACTCACCATCTTCTGCGGCAAACTGGCCAATTATATAAAAGCACAAGGCAAACTGAAGCTGCATGAAAGCGTTGCCTTGTTCCTCATTCCCTTTATTTTTATTGCAGATGGCGCGTCATCAATGCTATACTATACGCCATCCATACAAAGCTTCGCCGAAAGCAATGCCTTTGATGAACATAAGCAGCAGGAAGATGCGCTGGCTGTAAGAATGAACTTCATTAAGAATAATATACCGGCGAAAGACACTGTCCTTATCCTTGCCAAAGACTTTGATAGCTATTACTACGCAAGTGGCGATTATTACAACCCGCTGAACATGGCAGGCTCTACAGAAATGTTCTTCCGCTCGGAGTTGGATAGTGTAGTAAGCCTCATTAAGCGCACCAACTACCCTATCATCTACGACGCAAGCCATCCCTGGCAAGCCGTTGAGATCGCAGTAAATGTAGCCGACTCAGAGGCCAAAGCGCTCGCAGAAAATACAACTATTGTAAAAGAAACAACAGACCGGACACTGGTACTGCTGAAGCACGACCCACACCCGCTGCCAGGCAGGCTAAAGACAGATACACATACGATCTGCTATAAAAACTATGGCGACTTTAATAAGCTGATCGCATTAGACCCTGTGTTAAACCTGCCTGCGAATTTCACAATAGAGTTTTTTGCGACCATCGATCCGCGGATGCAGGCAAAAGGAGCGTTGCTTTTCTCTAATATGTCGCCAACTGCTAAGTGTACCGGCTTCCTGATGGTACAAAATGGTGATGACCCTATGCAGTACGCCTTTGCTTACGGCAACGGCAGTACGTGGAGCCCCGCATTGTCAATGAAACTGAGTGCGACTGCCGAGAACCATGTGGTGATACATGTTCAGAACAACATGCTCTCCGCAACTGTAAACGATCAGCCATTCGGACCAACGAATACCAATATGCAAATGAGGAACAGCAATAGTGCGTTCTACCTCAATTCGGCATTGCCAGGTAAGATCGATGAAATAAAGGTATCTGACGAATAATACTGATCGGAACAACACAATAACGTATTCTACTGATGAAATGGAAGAAATACAAACCGGCTGCGTTATTCATTCTGGCCATGATGGCAGTGGTAATAACTTATGGCCAGCCGCATGACACAGTAAGGGTATATTTCCAACTGGATAACACCGGCCTGAGCGACCAGGCCACCCATCGTCTGGATAGTGCGGCGGCCCATGGCATCATATCTCACGATCACAAAATTGTGGTATTGGGCTATTGCGACAACATCGGCAGCAACGATTACAACGCTGCATTATCAAAAGCACGAGCAAAGAGCGTGATGGACTACCTTCTGGTGAATGGTTTTGAGCGTAGCAATGTAACGCTGTGTATGGGCAAAGGAAAAGCCAGGGGCAAGGATAGTAAAGAAAACACATCAAACCCATTCGACAGACGAGTGGATGTGATCATTGAAAAAGAGCCGGATACACCTGCCGCGCAAAAGTTTGCTTACTACATGCAAAAAAGACAAGCCAATGAAACCCTGCCACTCAATGAGATCCATTTCTACAGGGGATCATTGCGCCTTACACCTGAGTCTATCCCGCAACTCAAAGTACTCTATAATTTCCTGGAGCTGAACAAGACCTATACTATACAACTGGAAGGCCATGTATGCTGCCTCGGGCCTTATCCCGGGCTAGATGAGCCTTATGATTCATCCACATTGTCTACCCTGCGGGCAGGCAGCATTTATGACTCATTAGTGTCATATGGCATAGATAAAGCCCGACTAAAATATATAGGACTGGGCAACAACAACCCGATTGCAGACCCCGAAATAACTGAAGAAGAAATGGAGATCAACCGGAGAGTTGATGTGCGTATTCTTAGTAAATAACCGTTATAACAGTCATCATCATTGCAATTTGGGGTTTATATTTGCACCATGGCCGGTACCGACGAAATAGAAGATGTGTGGGACGATGAAGAACCCGAAGAAGAGGTAAATGAGGCCGGCGACCAGCCGGCAGAGCGCTTTCGTATGGTGACAAAACCAAAACAGGAGCCGCTGCGCATAGATAAATTCCTGATGGTACGCCTGGAGGGGGCTACACGCAATAAAATACAGAATGCCATAGATGACGGCTTTATACTGGTAAATAACGATGTAGTTAAGTCGAACTACAGGGTAAGGCCCAATGATACAATAATAGTTTTTGAGACCCGCCGACCGGAAAGCCAGGAGGTGATCGCAGAAAACATACCACTGGACATACCCTACGAAGATGATACCCTGCTGATCGTTAATAAGCCATCGGGCATGGTAGTGCATCCGGGTTGCGGCAACTATTCAGGTACTATGGTGAATGGGCTTTCGTGGCATTTGCAGCAAGAGAAGGTGGAGATAGACAACCTCACCCGTGTAGGACTGGTACACCGTATAGACAAAGACACTACCGGGCTGGTGGTGATCGGCAAAACGGCCGATGCTGTTGCCAAGCTATCGGCACAGTTCAAAGCGCATACGGTACATCGCCGCTACATAGCCCTGGTGTGGGGCGACATGGAGGCCAATGAAGGCACCATTCATGTGAACATCGCGCGCAACCTTCGTTTCCGAAAGATCATGGATACCTTCCCCGATGGCGATCATGGTAAGGATGCCATCACACACTACAAAGTATTGGAGCGCTTCAATTATGTGACCCTCGTGGAGCTGCGCCTCGAAACAGGCCGCACACACCAGATCAGGGTACATATGAAGTACATAGGCCACCCCCTCTTCAATGATGCGACCTATGGCGGCGACAGGATAGTAAAGGGGACAGTATTTAATAAGTACAAGCAATTTATTGATAATTGCTTCTCGGTACTGCCCCGCCAGGCGCTTCATGCCAAAGAGCTAGGCTTCACCCATCCCGGCACCAACACCTGGCAGCAATTCGACTCAGACCTCCCGGCAGATATGGCCGAGGTGATCGAAAAATGGAGAACGTATACTTCGGGGATAAGAAATAACAAATAATAGCAGAGACGTTTGATGTGTTCTTAATTGCAAATCAAAAATTTGCACAACAAAAATAATTTACACATATTTGCATCAAAATTAAAAAGACATCAAAATGAAAAAAATATTCTTATTCGCAATCTTATTTGCAGTTTCAGCATCAGGAAATCATATATACGCACAGAAGTGCAAATTTGATTCTGATAAAGAGGATGAGTTCACAAAAGAGCATGTACGTTCGGTGAAGCATCCTATTGGTTCTATCCTCTTTCGCTGGTGGATGCTGATGGAACAGAAAGGCCCAAAGTTTGAACTGACACTACAGGTATCCACTACCGGGAAAATGGATGATGTTTTTGCCAAAGGATCCAAGATGCTCTTCAAGTTGGAGAATGGCAAAGTGGTGGAAATAGTTGCTGACGCAGACTATATGCCCGCTTTCCATGTAGAAAGCAACACCATCATCACCAACTGGCTGCCAAAAGGTATAGTGAGCGAAGAAAATATGAAGGCGCTGAGCGAAAGCCCGATAACTGCCATACGTGTTAATGTCGCTAACAAAGATGTGAATGCCCCAAATATCACCGGCAAAGAAGCTGATAAGATACAGCAATCTGCAACCTGCTTCCTGATGAAAGACTAAGCTTCAATTTATATCATTAGTACAAAGCCTCCGCATTCGGAGGCTTTGTCTTTTATGGATACCGCGTTTACGGCTTCTGCTTGTTTTCGATATAGGCAAACAGCCTGTTAATGAATTCATCGATCGTTTCATTTCTCCTCGCAGGGATGTTTTCAAGCATAAGTGAGAAATTATCCATCATCTGGTTGTAACGTTCAAAGGCTTCTTTCACCAGCGTTTTGTCACCTCTTTCCCAATAGCTACTTTCATCTGTTACGTGCAGTTCCACAAAATATTTTCCGCCAAGGTATTTTAGTAAATGGATAATGACCATATGCACTTCATAACCTGCATATTGGGTTTTGGTAGACAGGAGATACAGGAATTGTTCATTGGGTGTCGGAGCATCTTTACCCCATATTTGCAGGTTTTGAGGACTACTCATTTTTCCATTCGACAAAAAGCAAAGAAATATCGGTTCGCACTTTTCCGGCGAAAAGGAGATACCATACACAGACTGATCATATTCTTCCATATTCCTGCTTCCATCAGGGAATGCTATCTCGAAAACGTGGTATTTCCAGTTGTATATTTTAGCTACATCCTCCACTTCTTCGATCATTGATCGCAATGATGCTGAGCGCGAAAACCTGCCGTTATAATGAATGCTCAGTCCCATACTTTGAGTTCTAATCCCATGAAATTACAAATCTACTATCAAAAACAAAACCCGGCGATCAGCCGGGTTTTGTTTGAAATTTATTAATGCATTGCTTCCGAAAGGTCTATTTTCTTGGCTTTCTTATTGGTCTTCACCATCAGCATAAACGGTATGCAGATGAGGAACATAAGGCCGAGATACAGGAACACATCCATATACGATAATACCTGTGCCTGCTTCGTCACCATGTAATCCAGCGTTTGGTGGGCGCTGCCCAGCGCTATATCCGGGGTCATCCCCTTCGCTATATAGCTATGTTGCATACCTTGTACTCGCTGCTGCACATAAGGGTTGTCAGCAGAAAGCTTGCTTACCAGGTCGTTCCTGTGTACCATGTTCTGGCGGGCCATGAAAGTGGTGATGAGGGCTATGCCAAACGAGCCACCCAGTTGCCGCATCATACCTGTGAACGATGCCCCCTGCCCTATCTGCTGTCCTTTAAGCGATGATAATGATAGCGCTGTGATAGGAATGAATAACATACCCATACCCATACCACGCAATATCAGCATCCAGAAGAATGCATCTTTGCCGGTATCCGGCGTAAGCACCTTATACCCCCAGAAGCTGTACAGGAAGAAGATAAGCATACCCAGGGCAACCAATACCTGTTGTTTCACACCTCTTTGCAACATCTGCCCGATGATGGGCATCATAAAGGCGGTAGTGAGCGCCGCCGGCACCATTAACGCCCCCGATTGCTGGGCCGTCCATCCAAGTGTACTTTGTGTGTACAGTGGTATGATGAACGTAGACCCATACAGCCCAAAACCAAGTATGAACGATAGTATGGTTCCGACTCGCAGGTTGCCGTTTTTGAGTACCCGCAGTTCCACAATAGGGTTTTTGGCTGTCAGTTCCCTCCACAGAAAGAAGAAGAAGCTGAAGATAAATATAACAGCCAGGGAGGTGATCAGCGTGCTGTGAAACCAATCGTCTTCTTGCCCGCGCTCCAGTACATATTGCAACGAGCCTACCGATGTAGCCAGCAGCGCTATGCCAAGCCAGTCCACATCTTTTGCAGCTTTCTTTTCTGCGTAC
>Ga0316218_1002304_pt1 | contig 17925 bp, 18 predicted proteins | sample TBH18003metaG_FD_203634 | JGI IMG/M metagenome (GOLD analysis project Ga0316218, IMG submission 203634) | Freshwater microbial communities from Trout Bog Lake, Wisconsin, USA - TBH18003 | ecosystem: Environmental > Aquatic > Freshwater > Lake > Hypolimnion/Profundal zone | place: USA: Wisconsin...
AAATATAATTAAATACCCTCCTTTTTTTAATACTCTAAAACATTCTTTTAATAAAGTATTTATATCAAAAAATTCTTTATCCCATTCACCAAAGTCTATCTCATGTTTATTAAACTTTTTATTATCACTGTTTTTAAAATTAGATTTTTTAGATATTATATAAGGTGGATCTGTTAAGATTAGATCAATAGAGTTATCTTTAATTTTCTTTAATTCTTTAAAGCAATCTCCATTTATTATTTGATTAAACATAATCTATATATCTTAATCAAATAAGTTCCTTAAGTCTAAATTATATTTTATATCAACTTCAAATCCTTTATGAAAAAGTTTAATATCATTCCATGTTTTAAATGTATTAACTATTTCTTCAATTTTATCATATTCTTCTTTATTCATATCTTCATTGAATAAACTCATTAAATTGTCTATCTCATTAAAACTTAAATAGTTTTTATTACCTAAAAAATAAACAAAGTAAAATGTATATTCTTTTTTAATTTCCTTTTTCTCAAAAATATAACGAGCTAAACAATCTTCTATCCCCATAGAAGGTAATGAAAATCTATAACCATTCATTAAAAATTCTCTTGTATCATAATCAAATTCATATTTTGAATAATCAAAGTAAGAATAATTATCATCAATAGGAATTTGTATATCACCTAAATTTACATATATATCTTTCTCTAATGTAAATTTAACTATTTCTAAAAATATGTAATATAAGTCAAGTGCTTTTATATCAGCAAAAGAACCATTTTTAATAATAGTATTATTATTAACTATTTTTATCATACAATTAATAATACTTAGAATGTTATTGGGTTGAAAATTCTTTTTATAATAAGCAATATCAATTTCAGATGCTTTTTTAATTTTTAATGTAAAATCTTTAGGATAAAAAATACCATTTGTTGTAGATTTTGATAAGTCGATAAGTTTTGTTTTATCTTTTAATGATGATAATATAGAAAATATACTCATATTAGTATGAAAATTTTTATATTATATATTATATTATATATAAGTTCATAAAAAAATCCCTCTTAAAGAGGGATTTTTTAAATTATGCAGAACATACTTCACAATCTTCATCATCATTTGGTTTTGAAAAATTAATCGGAGTTTTATTCTCTTCTTTATCTTGTGTCGTGAACTTAATAGCACTTGCAGCACCTTTCAATCTTAGGTAATAAATACCAGTTTTTAAGTTAGTTTTATCTTCTCTATAAAACTTAGGATTACCCAATTTGTCATAAACTACATCAACACCTTCTGGTATTATTGGATTACCTGTTTTATCTAAATTGAAACTTCTTCTACCCCATCCATAAAAATGCATAGATGTTAATTTAGCAAAATTAGGTGCTTCCATAAAGATATTTAAAGATTGAGTTTGATCTATAAATGCTCCTCTATCCGCAGACATATCTATAATATCTCTTTGTTTAATTTCCCAAACTGTTTTATAAATTTCTTTAATTTCAGTTGGAATTTCTGGTATATTTTGAATAGAACCATCTTCATTAATAATTTTAGTTCTGATTTTATCAGACCATATACCCAATTTAACTAATTCTTTTACTAAATATTTATTTACTATAATGAATTCTCCTGAAAGAACTCTTCTAACATATAAATTAGAATTTTGAGCCTCATATGATGCCCCATTTCCTAATATGGAACTTGTTGATGCAGTTGGCATCACCGCAGTTGTTAATGAGTTTCTAACACCATATTTTACAACTTCTGTTCTTAACTTATTCCAATCATATCTATCAGATGGTTTAGTATTCCATAAATCAAACTGAAATTTACCTTCTGATAATGGAGAACCCTTAAATGTAGCATATGCTCCTTGTTCTTTAGCTAAATCATTTGATGCTTTAATAGCAGCATAATAAATAGTTTCAAATATTTCTTTGTTAATTTTTTTAGCTTCAGGACTATCATAAGGTATATTCATTAAGAAAAATACATCTGCTAAACCTTGAATACCTAATCCAATTGGTCTGTGTAAGAAGTTAGAAAACTTCGCACTTTCTGATGGATAATAGTTTGTTTCAATAACATTATTTAAGTTAATAGTTGCTTGATAAGATACTTCGTATAATTTCTTATGATTTAATGTCCTGTTTTTATTAACAAATTTTGAAAGAGCAATTGATGCTAAATTACAAACCGCAGTTTCATTAACACTTTCTCTATTATAGAACTCACCCAATTTAAGACTTTCTAACAATTCTTTATTTTGTAATATCTCCCCTTGAGCTTTAGTAATTCCTGTACATTCCACGATCTCAGCACAGTTATGTACTAATATATTATTTGCATAAAAGTTATGGTTTTTTTTTACCGTAATATCATAAACCGGTCTATTCTTTACTTTTTCTATTTTAATCATAATATTTTTTATTTTTTATGAAAATTGATTTTTATTCTTCTTAAATATTCTAAGAAATTCTCTAATCTCATTTTCTTTTTCTTTAAATTTATTTTCCCAATCATCCTTATAAATTACGAAATAACCTTTTGTTGTGTGATATGGTATTTCTTTTTTAGAGTTTTTTCTTACAGTAGCACCAATTGCAGATTTTGTAGAACCTATATAGTCAATAATATACATACAACATTCAAACTCTTTTATAAAATTAAAATCTTTATCAAATAATAACGTATATTTAGATTTGTTGTTATTGTGTCCATTTTTCTTTTCTGCTAATTTTACTCTAGTTTCCTCACTTATTACACGACCTTTATTCCAATGAACACCATTTATTTTGGCAATATGTGAAGGTCTTTTTTCTAGTGGTAATCCATACATATTATTTTTTTCACCAATGGCATTTAGTCTATGTTTTTCTCTTATTTCTTCTTTTCTTGGGTTATTTGTAAAAGTATCTCCACCATCACCTCCTTTTGAAATATTTGATAATGGTCCACTTTTATCAATTTTAGTACCAATTAACTCTATTAATTCAATTTCATTTTTACATGCTAATTCTCTCGTTATATTTTCTATTATTCTAATAGAAATAGGTTCTTTATCACTCTTCAATATTTTTTTAATTATTGAATTTTTAATTTTATTTTTTGCATATGTGGACTCATTCTTAACAAAGTTTGTGTGCATATCCTCTCTTATATAATAAGATTCTGTATTTGATATACCAACATAGAATGGTTCATAATTAAAAATATAATTATTATATTCATATTTTCCTTCTTTTAGTGGATTTAAAAGAACATATACATAATTATTTCTTTTTTCTTTTGTATAAAATTGACCAATAACCTCCATAATATAAATTTTTACTTTTATTTATATATTAAATAGTTGAGGTTACCTTTTACTATTATGGAAACTACTTTTTTATTTAATTATTTTTAATTCATCATCTTCTCTTAAATCTTTAGCCATAACGTATCCTCTATTTTCAGTCCAAACTTCATGCTCTTCGGTACATATAATAAAATTACCATTTTCATCTGAAATTTTTATAGTTTCTGCATTTAGATTAGTAATACCTGAATTTTCTATTAAACACCATTCATCAACTCCTTTATCAGTATCTCTACTTAATACTTCTATTTTTTCTCCATTTTTGAATAAAACATCAATTGTTATTAAATCAAATTCTTTTTCTTTACCATCTATTCTACACTTAACCTTAGTATCTCCATCTAAACATAAATTAGAACTTCTAATAACTCCTATATTAGATTGATTAGATTTTTTATTAATAGCATCTTTATAAAGGATATAAGGGGTTCCTGTTTCAATTTGAGATTCAAGAATTTTATTCCAGATTTCTCTTGCTTTTAAAGTTTTCTTACCTCTACCTTCTGTTTCATATTTGATATAAAGTTCTTCAAACTCTTTACCATATGTTTCAGTTAATCCTGGACACTCATGAGGATCCATTAAAGTCCAATCTTCATCTAAGTCAACTCTAATCATAAATAAGTCATTCATCCACATAGCTAAGAATAAATCTCTAGCACGAATTTCTTCTTTACCTTGATTCTTTCTTAAATCTAAGAAGTCTAAAATATCTGGATGCCAAGGCTCTAAATACATTGCTATACTTCCTTTTCTTTTACCACCACCTTGATCAACTGCTCTTGCTACTTCATTATAGATTTTTAAGAAAGGTATGATACCATTAGATGTACCGTTAGTTCCTGAAATATAAGTTCCTTTACTTCTTATTTTAGAAAAATCTATACCAATTCCACCTGCATTTTTAGATATTTGTGCACTTTCTTTAATGTTATCAAATATACCTTCAATGCTATCATTTACAGATAATAAGAAACATGAACTTAACTGAGTTCTTGTTGTACCTGAATTAAATAGAGTTGGAGTTGCATGAGTATATAATCCTTCTGAAAGAAGATTATAAGTTTCAATAACTTTAGGTATATTATTTCCCCATATTTGTAAAGCAGTTCTCATATACATATATTGAGGTCTTTCTGCTACTTTACCATTGATTTTTAATAAATAAGATTTTTCTAAAGTCTTATATCCAAAATAATCAAAGTTATGATCTCTTGAATGTATAATAGCAGAATCTAATTCATCTTTATTAGCCATTACCAATTCATAAAAATCTTTTGCAACTATTGGTTTGTGGTCATTTTTTATATCATAAAAATGATATAAATCATAAACTGTTTCTGAGAAACCTTTTTTAGTTTCTTTATGTAATGCAGTAATAGCTAATCTAGCAGCTAAAATCGCGTAATCAGGGTGTTTTGTAGTTAATGATGCTGCTGTTTCCATAGCAAATACATCTAATACTCTTGTCTCAATATCAGGAGTTATACCCTCGATCACCTTTTGAGCTATCTCAAAAGGCATTATCCATTTTTGGTCTAAGCCGTATGTTTGTTGATTGATTCTATCAAGAATCTTATCTAAGACGACTGGCTCTCGTTTACCATTTCTTTTTGTTACTTTTATCATGTTCATAATTATAGTTTTGTATTTTATATATTGTTCTAAAAATATTTCATTTAGAAGAAAGATTATTTTTTTATGGTTTTTTATGTTAAATAAAATCTAAGTTATTTAATTTATTTAGATTAAATCTAAACTTAGAATTATTAAGAATTTTAGTAATTTTATCTATTGTTATAGTATATTTTTTTTCAAATGAGTCTACTAAATATGTATGCTCATCTTTATCAATTTCAATTACAATCCCTGTTATCAACTTATCATTGTATTCTTCATCAATCCAAACAAATTCTAATTCAGTTCCTAAACTTATATTTTTATGAGCAACATCTTTAGAAATTTCTTGTTTCCCTATATGAACTTGTAACTCAGCAATTATAACATTTCTCCACTTATTATCCAATAACTTAAACATATTAAATAAATTATCAGAAAAATACACTGCTAATTCATTAAATATTTCCACATTTGAAAACTTTTCCTGATATAATCTAGTTTTTAATAACTGAAAATAATTATTAAAATCAGATTTAGCAGGTTTTCTTCTATTATTAAAGAAGTTTATATCTGTATTATCCAATAATACTTCATAAACTTTTTCTTTAATTCTTTTATTTCTAATAAAGTTTTCATTATTTTGAGATTCATCCCAATATTGAGTAGATCTTTCTACATCAAATTTTTCCTCTAATTGAATTAAATCAAAATCATCTTCACTTATATTTTCTTCCTTCTTACCCTTAAAAATAGAATCATATTTAAGAGAGTGTTTACCTTCTATTGTATGCTTAGATACTAAAATATCTTCTATATACTCTTCGGGTCCTTCTATTTTTTCTACATCTAAATCAAGTTCTATATCTAAATCTTCTTCTAAGTCAGGAGTTTCTTCTTCTAAATTAATAATATCTTCTTCATCAATTTCAATGACTTCATCACACTTATCATCTAAGATTTCTTCATTATATGAAGAATCTTCTAAATTATCGGATAAGTTTTCATCTACTATAGTAGTTTCTTTTTTACTCATTTTTTATTATTTATTTTGTCTTTTTATATAAAAAAATTAATTATAGTTTAATTAAGAATCTAAAAATGTTTCATTTTCTAATGTCAAGTATTTAGAATTAAGATTAATTCTCATTTGACTTTTTGAAAAATCACCATCTCTTTGTTTTAATAATTTACATCTATATAAATTAATTTTTTTCATTTCATCCGTTCTTATTATTGCCCAGAATACATCTGCTGTTTCAGCTATAGCCTTACTTTCAGGTACTGATTCTAATGTTATATCAGATGCATTCCAAGCATCTTTCGCTACTTGAACTGCTGTTAATACAGGGCAATCATATTTAGCCGCAATTGCTCTTAAACCTTCAGCTATAGATTTTCCTTTAGAATATAAATTATCACCAGAAACACCTTTAACAGGGGCGATAAGTGTAATATAATCAATGATAATAAAATCTATTTTTATATTAGCTTTATCTTTTAATTTTTGAATAAAGAAATCAAAGTCATTTACAGTTGCTGTACCTGCTGCCCAAAACTTAGTAATAATTTTACCTATTTTTTTCTCAAATAAATCATCCGAATTACTTTTCAGAGCATTTATCTTTTTCATCATAAACTCCTTATCTTTAGATATTTCATCATAATCATTAATAGGAATATTTAACCTCATTGCTCCTAATCTTTTAAGAACCTTTTTTTCAGACATTTCTAATGTAATGTACAGAACATTATTACCTAAATTAGCAGCTCTTACTGCAAAGTTTTGCATCCATAAAGAATTATGGCTTAATATATCATTTGTATAATATTGCTTATTAGAACCTTCTGAAATTTGCAAATCATACATATTTGATTTCTTACCATTTTTATACATTTCCATTATCATTTCAGGACCTGTTTTAGTCATAATAAAATCACCAATTGATAAATTATCACAATAAATTTCAGTTAAATCACATTTTTTAGTAATAAAATCCATGTTATCACACCGATATAATATATGTTTGTCCGCACATATTATATCGTCCCCGTTATCCAATAATATATACCATTCCTCAAACTCTATTGTTTTACCAATACCTTCTATATTTATCCAACCATTAGGAGTTAATACTTCGTAATTTTTAACTTCATAGCCCTCAATAAATTTTTCATATAATATTTTTTCTTCCATTTTATTTTTCTTTTTTTAAAAAATCTAAACATTTATTTAATGTTTCTATAGGATTTTTTCTATACTCTGATTCCCATATAACTAAAACTTTATATCCTAGTTCTTCTATTGTTTTTATTTTTAACTTTTCTTCGTCCCATATTTGTTTATTAGACTTATTTTTTACTCTATGTATACTACTTTCTAAGTTATTATCAGGATTAGCATGCCAAAAATCCCCGTTAAATTCAATACATTTTTTTAAATGGGTTGATACAAAATCATAAGCATTCCATTTTTTATTTTTATCCAAAAGAAAAAACTCTCTATTATATTCCTTAAAATATAATTTTTCCTTAAAGAAAAAATTATAACTATTAAATATATCCCAAAATAATTTCTGTGATATTTTAGAATAACCTGAGCAATTGTCTAATTTTTTTCTATTAATTTCTATTTTTTCTTCGTCAGTTTTAGAATCTAAAGTATTTAACCACTTAATTTGTCTATCTTGCCAAATCTTTAATCCTAATTCTTCTCCATATTTTTTAATACATATTTCTTTAGAAAAAGTAGTTTGTCTTTCGATTAACATTTGACTTGCTTCTTCTTCACTAAATCCTTTTTTGATAAAATATTCAATTCTCATAGGAGTAGTTTCATAATAATAAGTAGAATCTTTCTCTTTATTATTTTTCTTTATTTCTGAAGTTTTTTCATGAATTTCTTTCATAACTTCTTTAGATTTAATTAAAGATTCTTCTTCTGAAGCCCCTTTTTTTATCCAAAACTCTTTACAATTTCTTGACCTTTCTTTATCAAAATCAGGATTTATTTCTCTAATTTTAGAAAAAGTTTTCATTCTTGAATCTAATTGTATATTTTTTTGATTTTCAAATTCAATAATTGCTTCTTCTTTTGTTAAGAATTTTCTATACATTAACCCTTCTACACTATGGGATTTTTTAGATTTTTTTAAACACTCTTCTTTTTCACATAAATTTCTATACCCCTTACCAACAGAAATAAATTTTCCTTTACTACCACAAAAGAAACAAGAATCGTCTCTATGATAAATATATTTATCATAGTATTCTTGATGGTTTTGTTTTAATGTTTTTGTTATATAAGTGGCTAATCCTTGAGTAGAATTAAACTCCCTTTTTGTTAGAGGGCATATAAATGGTAAATTAATATCTTTATACCTTTTTGCTGCATTCATAAATATTATTTTTATTTATATATTAGATTGACCTATGTCCCTGACTAATAATGGTAAAGAATGTTCCTATTTCAATTTTTTCTTCCTTACCAGTCAAGGTATTTCTTATATCTATAACAGTAGAAAAGAAAGAGCATTTACCGTTATTAGTTTCACTCATTAAACAATTTAATGTTCCTCTATCCCATCCCCCACCTAACATAGTGTTAATAGTATTAAATCCTGAATTAATTTTTAATACAGAACTATCTTGTGAGTGAGCTTCGGCATCATCAAAATCAGAACCTAAATCATCTTCTTTTATAAAGTTAGCGTTCATAGAATCTTCTACAATAACTCTAATTTTATTAGCAATATCTGTTGTTTCTTCTATATTGGAAAGAGATTCTAAATTTCTTGTTTGTTCAATAATGTCGGTAGTTCCATCTTTTATACGATTAGAAAGAATCCATGAATTTATTTTTGGAAGAATAAAGTTCTTTTCATCATAATCTTCTATTTTAAGAGTTAACATTGACTTTAATATTTCTTTAGTAATTAATCCTTCATGATCTACTAAAGCCACCATTTCCCAAATTTGTTTAGGAGAAGGTATTTCTGCGTCTTTATTATTTAATACATATTCTCTAATTATCTCATATACGAATTTTAACTCATTATTCTTAAAAAAGTGTGTTTTAACTATGTGAAAAAATCTTTTATTTCCTAATATATACGAAAAGAATATTTTTTCTAATGAAATTGTCATAATTTTTTTTATTTTTTTACTACATTTTTAGTATATAGTTTTTTTAATATATACATAAAATGTAATACATAATATGCAAGTATTAAAATTTAAGCAGTATAAAAACTCTATTGATCTAGCAACAGATTTTTTAGATTTGCTTGGATCTAAAATTAATGAAGATAACGTTGTGAATGATATCTTAAATAAAGTAACAAATGATTTAAAGTTAAATTTTACTCTTATCACTTCTTTTGGTACGGGTATAAGTTTTATATATCCTATTGTTGATAATTTAATCAAAAATTCAAAACTAAATATAGATATGTCAATTGAAAATATAGTTTTATTAACTATAACTTCTATTAGTATATTCTATCTTGAGTCAAGAAAAGGAAAAGTAAATGAAAAACTTGAAAAAGAAGTTAAAAACTTACTTGAAGAATTAAAACTTAGAGGTATCGGAAATGGTATTGTTAAAAAATTAACAGAATGTCTAAAAGCTCTAAATAATATCTTCATAATCCTACTTAAGAACACATATAAAACCATCGAATCTTTTGTTGATATGTTTAGTTATACTTCAATTTTAGTGCCTATTTTGAGTGCTATAACAACACTAGTATCTAAAAATAACTATAACCTAGATACTTTTAGTAATAGTTTTATTTCTTTAGGTATAGGTATTACTACATTAACTGCTAAACACGGTTTAAATTGGTTAATACAGAAGTTAAAAAATAAAATCTATTTAAATAACGATATTAATAAAAATATCGCTACTCAAATAGATGATACTCCTAATCCTAATTCTATGATAAACGAATCATAGTTTAACATTTACTCTTTTAATAGATTCTTGAAACCAAATAGGTAAATATTCTGAACTATATTTAATAATATCTCCAAAAGATCCATCTATAATTATAGTATCAGCAAAGTCTGTTTTTGAACGAATACTTCTACCACACATTTGTTGTAAAATAGCACATGTTTTCCATGCATACCATTCAGGATTATTCTTCTGTCTTAGTTTATTTTTTTGTGAAGCTAAACTAGGATAAGGTACTTTTGCTATAATCTGAAATCTGCTTTTATCACCGTCAAACGATACTCCTGTTGATATACTTGGTGATATTAAAACAGTTGGATCATCTGAATCAAAATGCTTTTTTAACATTTCTGTTTTATTAGCAGAATCATGAAACAATAATCTTTTGTTTTTTATATCATTTTTAATCCATGTTGATAATTCAAAAGAATTAGTATGTATAATACCTTTACTATCTTTATACTTATTAAGTATTTTATCTAAATAACTTTTGTAATTAACAAAAGTTTCTTCTTTTTTAGCATATGACATCTTACCTAATGGCATATAAAATATTTTCCTATTTTCAATAGGAAATGGAGAAGGTATAGAATAATATACACATTTTTTTAAATCCAATCCATTCAATTCTGAAAAGATTTTTTTGCTTAAAATAGTACCTGACATTAATATAACAGTATCATAATTATCCCATACATATTTATTCAAATATTTATATGACCATATTGGCTCTAATGATAATTCATATTGTTTTGTTTTTTCGTTATAACTTTTCTCTAAAACCCAATTATCTCTATCATCATTATATTCCTTTAAGAAAACATCTATTTTAGTTTCATATTGTTTTAAATCTGCCATAACTTGTATAGATTTAACATCGTCATTAACATAATCTAAAATTTTAGATAACTTTAAATCTCTTTTAGTATTTTTAGCAGTTGATGGTGTACTAATCATATTATTAGTAGTTTTCGCTATTGTTAGTATAAGCTCTCCTTTAAAATATTCTAAAAATTGAATATAATCATCAATAGTAGCAACATATTTTAACTTACTTATTATTTCATCTTCATTATCAAATCTTAATTTTTTAATTACTGTATCAGTAATTTTTATTGAAATAAAATCTGACATAACTTCATCTAACAAATGACATTCATCCACAATTAATAATCTAGAATCTCTATTCTCCAATAACTTAGGAGTATATAAAGAATGTATCAAATACAAATGAAAATTAGTTAATGAAACTCTACCACCGATATACGCTTCTTTAGCAGAATCATATGGACAAAAATCACAGACGGTTTTATTTAACTTATTAAACTCTTTACCTTGAGCACAAGAACAATTATAACTTGAACAATTATAATTATCTTTCCCTTTTAAGTTAGTAATTGATTCATATTCATCATCATATTGATCTTGAAGTATTTTACCAGGTGTAATTATATCTACTTTTGAATCAGGACTTACTATATTTAGAAACCATTGACTTATCATAAGTGCTAAATGGCTTTTACCTGTTCCTACAGGCAAATTCATTAGATAAAATTTATTATCAGGTTTATTAGCATGAATTTTCTTAACAAATTCTAATGCTTCATCTTGTTCTTTTCTTGGTGTGTATCTATTTAAATCCTCTCTTAATCCCATTATTTATTTTTATTTTGTTTTCATAAATTCTTTCATTTCATCTATTGAGTAGTCTTTATCATCCGGATACATCAAATATTTTCTTTCTCCTTCTTTTTTAGGTTCCATACAAGATAAATGATTAATTACTAATTCTTTCTCTTCATCATTTTTAAAAATGATCATTATTGGTTCATTATTTGAATCAAAAATATTATTTCCAATTTTTACTTTCATATCTTTACTTTTTTAATTTTCTAACTTTATTTTATCCCATAAAAATAAACAATCATCTTTTTTTATTGATATAGTTTCTTTATCTTCAATAAAAAAACAACTTTTTTTATTTCTTTTATGAAGAATTAAATCTTTTCCATTTATATTTATACTATCTCCTATTTTATATATAAACGAATTTCTTAATACTTTATCTTTTTCTTCCTTAAACTTAAATATAAATTTAGAAGGTATTTTAACTAAATTTCTACATCTTCTTCCAATTGAAGATTCAGTCATATTTAATTCATTTGAGGCTTCTTTAATAGAATTAAATTCTTTAATAAAATTTCCTTCTAAATCACACTGAATAATTTTTTTACTATTAACCTCTTTTGAAATTTCATTCATCTTTTCTTGAAAACCTTCTTTATTTCTACTAACTTTAATTTTTTCAATTGTTTCATCTGAATGTTTTTTACCAAACATGGGATGATTTATACCATTAACTCTATCAGATTGTTCTTGTTTAACTTTTTCTGTATGATGTTTGCCAAAAAAAGGATTTTTTTCACCTAAATTTATATCACGAGAATGTTTTTTTTGTTCCTCTGTTATTGGATTATTTTCATAATATTTTTTAAGTGAATCAGAAAGTTTTTTTCTTGAAAATATTGATAAAGGAATGTAATGACCACCTCCTTCACCGCCATTATTTCTATTAACTAAAGGTCCATTTTTATTTTCTCTTCTTCCTATTTTTTTAATAGTAATTTTTTCTAAATCATATGCTTTTTTTTCGTCTTCTATATCATTAAAAAGTAATAATGTTTTAATCTCAATATTATTACTTTTTAATTTATTGATTTTATTAGATTTAAAACTATTTCCTTTTAAATACTTAGAATTTAAATATCTTTTTCCACTTCCTTTTCCTACATAAAAAGGCTCAAAGTCAAATTCTAAATCATCATAAATAAATTTACCTGATTTAGAAGAATCTAAATAAACATAAATGTAGTATTTTTTCATATAATTATTTTTCTTTTATATATTAAATAATTTTACTTCCCTATATCAATCATCTTCTAATTCTGACTCTAATTGTTTAATCTCATTGAGTATTTGTTTAAGTTCTTCTTTCTTTTTCATCATTATCCCTTTATTCTTTTTTCTATCTGTATAAACATCAATTAACATATTTATTGTTGGTGATATATTTTTAAAAAAGACACATCCATTATTACATATAACCACATTATCAAAATCAATTTCAGTTCCATTTGAGCAAAAGTTTTTATTATTTGGATCTTGAATTCCTACAAAATTTTCGGGGGAAATGTAAAATTGAATCTGTGTTCTTGGATATAGAGAAGCAAAGTCGTAGCAAACACACCATTTGTTCATTCCAACAATTGGGTCTTTAACAAATCCACCTTCTATTGTCCCTTCATCACTACCCTCTTTTTCATCATCTTTAAATATGATAGCGTTCATTTGATCTTTAAATCTATGTCTTAAAACTCCTTCCGTAATAGCTAATGTACCTAAATTATTTTTAGCTTTAGATAATACATCAGTAATTTTTATTCTTGATAAAGAACTTATCGCATAAATAATAGAGATATAGTTTTTGGCATCATGTATTTTTTGAACTAACACGGAATCCACCGCATTATAATACATGAAAGTTTCAAAATCATCTTCATATAATTTTTGTAAAGAACCATTATATTTAATTTTCTCTAAACCAATTAATTTATTAGATACAAATTCTAATTTAGAAGATTCTTTAATCTTAATTGTAGTATCACAGATTTCATATAACTGCATATAGTCAAAAATCATTTTATGTGCAGGCATTTCATAATCTTTCAACCAAATTTTATTCATTTTTTTGGTTGGAGATGCTACAGCAGGATCAATAGTTATTTCTTTACCATTGATTTTCTTTTTTAATTTTCTTGACCTATTAACTAAATAAATCCAGTCATAGTTAACGAAGTTCCATCCTGTCATAACAGACATTTTTGGAACCATCGTATTAAAAAAGTTATACATCATATCAAATTCTGAATCGTATTTAACATACTTAAACTTATATGTTGTTCCTAACTTTTTAAAGTATTTATTAGTATTATCTAATATACGTGTTTGTGTTTCACTTGATAAGTCTTTTAATCCTAAAAGGATTATTTTATCTTCATAAACAATAGATATAGAAAGAACTTTTGTAGCTGCTCCTTCTTTAATTACATTTCCTGCTTCATCTTTTATATCAGCTGCTTCGGGAAATCCATCTACTATTTCAGTTTCAATATCTATAAAATAGATATTGGGTAAATTAAATTCAAAGATTTCTTCTCTTTCATTTTCTGGAAGAGTGTCTAAAAACTCATAAATAGAATATCTATTTGGGTATGGAGAATCTACTAATTTAATAGATTTACCATCCCATGATTTATATTTTTGATCTTTTTCAGGGTCTTCATCGTCACAAACTACGTATTTTTTGGGATTTGGCCATTTATAGTATTTTAGTTTAATATTTCCTGACTTATCTACATAGGAAACTACTAAATTTTTTGTACTTGGTAGGTATTGAGTATCAACTAGCATATGTTTTATTATTTTATAATGTTATATCTAAAAAATAATAAAAAGTTTTTTTTCAAAATAGATAAAAATCCACTTTTAACATTTAATATATAATTAAAAATAAAAACAAAAAATGGCAAGACCTTACATTAACACATTAAATGCAGTTTATTCTAATCCTACATTCTCTATAGATTTACAATACTTCCACGTTAGAGGTGGTGGAACTTTTACCGTATACGGTATTTCAAGTAGCCCAATTTCAGCATTTGCTGCAACTACAAGTACTTATTATTCAACAGGAACTACTTATTCTTTTAACTTAGGAACTTTAGCAACAGCTTCTATCGGAGGTGTACTTATAGCAGGAAGTAGCCCAAGTAAATATTTTTACACAGGTACTGTTAGTTACCCATTCCAAAATGGTTTTGATAGTTTTACTTTCTCTGCTTAATTAGATAAAGGAAATTTTATTGTGGGAGAAGATTTATAATCAATTATTTGAATATCTTCGTATTTAATGTCGTCAAAAGAATTATTATTAAGTATTAACTTAGGAAGCGTATAAGTTTCCTGAGTTAATTGCTTTTTAAGTATATCATAAACAAATAATTTATTTTTTATATAACTTAAAAATAAATTATTATGAATAAAGCTGATTTTTATTATAAACAAAACATAAAAAAAATATTGGATGAAAAAAATATTGATGAAAATCCTCGTCCTAAATATAAGGATGGTACTTCGGCAAATTGTTATTTTATAAATGGTATTTTTGAAGAATATGATATATCAAAAAATGAATTTCCTATACCAACATTAAGAAACACAGCAATAAAAACAGGAATTAACGAAATTTTATGGATATATCAAGATCAAACATCTAAATTAGATAAAGCTCATGAAAGAGGTATAAATTGGTGGGATGAGTGGGATATAGGAGATGGAACAATAGGCAATAGGTATGGTTATACTGTGAAAAAATATGATTTATTAAATAAATTACTTTTTTCATTAAAAAATGATCCATTCTCTAGGAGACATATAATGAATTTATATCAAGAGCAAGATTTATTAGAAACTAAAGGATTATATCCATGTGCATATGAAACTATATGGAGTGTTAATAAAAAAAATAATGAATATGTTTTAGATATGACATTAATACAACGTTCAAATGATTATATAATGGCTGGTTATATAAATAAGATACAATATGTATCATTACAAATGATGGTAGCTAGTCATTTAGGATACAAAGTTGGTAAATTTTTTCATTTTGTTCAAAATCTACATATATATGATAGACATTTAGAGGCAGCTAATGAAATTTTACAAATAGAATCTCTAAATATACAGCCTTATCTGGAATTATCTAATAAAAATAATTTCTATGATTTTAATATTAATGATTTTACAATCATTAATATTAAAGGAATTAAAAAAATAAAATCTAATTTAGATATAGCAATTTAGTTATGATAGGAATATATAAAATAGAAAATGTAGTTGATGGTAAAAAATATATAGGTTCATCAGTAAATATCGAAAAAAGATTTATAAGACATAAATGTGATTTAAATAGAGGTAAACATCATAATATCTTTTTACAAAGATCTTATAATTTACATGGTAAAAATAATTTTATTTTTGAAATTATTGAAGAATGTACTTTAGAAGAACTGAAAATATTAGAACAAAAATATCTGGATAATATTTTTGTTAATGAAAATTGTAATGATAAATATTATAATTTATCAAAAGGATCTTCTGGTGGAGATAATTTATCTAATAACCCAAATAAAGATGAAATTATCGAAAAAATTAGAAAAACTAATATAAATAGATTTAATAATGAGACAGAAGAAAATAAATCAAAAAGAATAGAAAATTCTAAAGGAGATAAAAATCCAAATTGGAAGGGAGGAATTTCTAAATCTAATTGTAAATCATGTAAAAAAATAATTGGAAGTGGGTATATATATTGCTCAAAATGTGTTCCAAAAAGTGGTGAAAACAACCCATTCTTTGGAAAGAAACATACACAAGAAACTAAAAATATTATAGCTGAAAAACACAAAGGATCAAAACCACCAAATATGACCCCTGTTATCATAGATAATATATTATATGAAAGTTTAAATGATGCTTCAAGAAAATTAAATATACAAGTTGCTACAATAAGACATAGAGTAATTAGTAAAAATCCTAAATTTGAAAAATACCATTATCCATAATTTCTATTCTAAAAGTTTAGAAATTTTTTTATCTCTTAAAAATATTTTCACTATATGAATTAGAAAATCATTATATGATAACTTACTTAAAGTAAAATCAAAGATATTTTCAGTATAAAAATCTACTTTATTAGAATACTCTTTTATATGAGTATATTGTTTATTTGTATAAAATAAATCATCTAATGTCATTTCGTAAAAATCTGAATATGTTCTCTGAGTATATAATATATTGTTTTCTATGCTATAGAAGTTATATTTATTATTAATTATTTTTATTTTAAAATAATACATCTAATATTTTATCTATTTTTTTATTTCTTATTTCTATAAGAATATTTACTATAACATTTTTTAAAAAAAGTGTAGCATTTCCATTTTCAATAAAATCCCAATTAATTATATTATTTTTACATTTATCAAAACTAATAGAATCATTGTATTTATCCCACTTTAAATTATTATTAGGTTCATAGCATAAAACATTATTTATAAAAGTTTTGTTAACTGTATAATCATCATTTTTAACAAAAATATTATTATTCTCAATATCTAACACATAATAAGTATAATAAGTATTCAAACCATATTTTGAATTATAAAAATCACTTTTAGTAATATTTTTTATTGTAAAGTAGTACATAATTTATTTTATTTATTTTCTAAAACTTTCCCATTTTGGATCATACCAAAATGTTCTATTATCTGAATCTTTTAGATGATTACCTTTTTGATAAAAAACCCATTTTAAAAAATCATCTGAATTAGAATCATTTGGATTTTTCCAATCTTTTAATTGACCTCCATTTAATCTATATGAAGTAATTTGTATATCTCTACACATATCAATTATTTCAGGTCTTTTAATGATAATATCTTTTGCTTTTTGAAAAGGATTTTCATCTAAATAATAGATTAATGTTGATCTACAATAGTTACCAATTCCACTAAAATACTCTTGATTTAATAGAGCTTCATAAATAGGTAATTGAAATACTTTTTTATCTAAATTATTAACTATATTTAACTTAAATTTATCAAATTCTTTAGTTGGATCAGGACCTCTTTTGGTATCAAATCCACCTATTTTATATTTAGGACCTAAATAACCACCATATAAAACTAAACTCATATCATCCTCAGAATCAATTCGGAAACGAGTGAATTTTACATGGTTCCATTCATCAGTTGTAACCCAACACCAATTACCACTCATCCCCATGAAAAAATCAATATCAATGTGATTATTATCATTAAAGAATGATAGGGTTAATAACTTACCACTAGATTGTGGATATACATAAAAATCTGTAATTATA
>Ga0316218_1002316_pt1 | contig 17842 bp, 2 predicted proteins | sample TBH18003metaG_FD_203634 | JGI IMG/M metagenome (GOLD analysis project Ga0316218, IMG submission 203634) | Freshwater microbial communities from Trout Bog Lake, Wisconsin, USA - TBH18003 | ecosystem: Environmental > Aquatic > Freshwater > Lake > Hypolimnion/Profundal zone | place: USA: Wisconsin...
ACTTTAAGAAGTCCCCCATTACTGATGCTCAATTGCGCGAGGAGTATGACCGTCAGCGTAAGTTAACCGGGGACGCTACTTCTGGCTATCAGTACCGTGTCAGCCAAATCATTGTCGCTAATGAAACCGATGCTTTGGATCTCATTAGCCGCATCAATAAAGGCGAGCTTTTTGGCAAATTAGCCCAGCAATACTCGATTGCTGACGGCGCTAAGAGTAATGGTGGGCAGCTGGGATGGCTGTTTCCGGGTCAATTGAGCCCTGAGTTGCAGCAATTGGTTGCCAAACTGAATAAAGGGTCTATTTACGGCACCCCTATTCAAGTTCAAGGTGGCTGGGCCATCATTAAGCTAGACGATAAACGCAACTACAAGCTGCCAGGATTTGAAGAATCCAAACCGCAATTACGCCAAGCATTTGTTCAGCAATACTTAGTTGAGACTGTCAAAGACTTGCGTAGCCGCGCCAGAATTACCCAGTAAAAACAGCAAATCTTGACCCCTCCTTAGGGTGGCATCAAGTTAAGGGCGATCTTTCTTTTTCAGAAATTTAGGTATCTGAATTTCGTCATCTAAGTTTTGCTCAAAACCATCAAGACTGATGCCTAATACCTTTGCATAAGCTTGTATCGCCACCGGAAGACTAGATGGTGGGCGAGTAAAAGCAAGAGTATCGCCCCGCTCTATTGCCGTTAACTGCACTACGGAGAGATTGCATTGGCCAGCAAGGATAGCTAGATTATGACCTTGTGATTCACGCGCTTCTTTGAGCTGCCTGCCCAACGCTCTAATATGCTTAGGAGAATTTAATAAATCCATCTAAGCCTTGCATGGCGGTTACTTAGTAACCACCATGATCTTCTGACTTAATACCTTGTTACCACGCATTAAGGTCACTTTTACAGATAGTGGCAACGTTACTTCGCCAAGCTTAGGCACTGTGAAGTTCTTGCTTGCCGCATCGTATTTAATGCCAGCCGGCAATGCAGCGCCATCAGGCAGGGTAACAACCAGGCGGCTGCCTTTTGGCAATAACAACAGCTTATAGCTACCAGCTTGCTGAGTCGATGGCACATTCTCACCCGATAGATTAATCAAGTCTTGAATAATTTGATCGGGTACCGGGAACTTGAATGCGCCTGATGATGGCACTTCAATGGCTTGCATATATTGCTTCAAGTCATCTTTATCGCGCACGTAGATCAATTCACCCTTCTTGATTCTGTCAGAAGGACGCTCTGGCACAAACTCTTGGGCAACTTGTTGCTGAACAACAGCCATATTGTTGATAGTTTGTGGTGGAGAGGTAATTTCTGCCGTTAATGGGAAGGTCACACCCGCGATGTAGTAATTAGAGTTACCCAATACCAAGCTAGTCAGATTTGCCGTTACGCCAATACCTTTGCCTGGATTAGACGCAGCAAAGACACCAGATAAGACAGTACCTGTGAGCGTGGATGTGTCGGAGCCCAATAAGCCCGCGATCAAAGGCGATCCACTGACCACTGCCTTGGTATTGCCGTCATATTGCTTGTTCGCTGCAAGCAGACCGCTAATAGTTACCGGTGCAGGAGTAATGTTTGCAGAAGCTGTAATAGCACCGCTGCCAACTGCATAATTTGCTGCCGCAGGACCAGACAATGTAACGCCGTTAAATGTCACCGTTTTTGCACTTCCTACATTGGCATTATAAAAAGCGGCGCTGGCATAGCCCACATTCACCACATCACCAGGGAACAAATTAGTCATTGCTAATGCGCCTGACGCAATGGTGGTGGTGTTGTACACCCTGCTATTAGCAGTAGCTGTAATTGCAGGTCCACTTGCTGCACCAAAATTGACAACATATGGAGTAATAGTCAAATTCGCATTGTTCAGCGTAAAGAGGTAATCCTTAGTATCTGCTCCGCTCACAGCCAGGCCTGATCCATAAGTTCCAACATTTTTACCTGAGGCCAGACCATTAATGGCCACAGCATCTCCGGCAATAATGCCTGGAGAGGAAATGCTATCGAGCTGGTTTCTAGTGCTAGCGTTGTACTGATAAGTCGCGGCAATGGCGGAGATAGTTACGGGACGTGGAGTAACCGTTAAATCGCCAGAAACTACCGCACTCAGACTAGTGACATTAGTTCCAGTCTTAGTAAAGTTGGCGGCAGATAGGCCATAAGTCTTGACGCTTAAGTTACCAGAAGCACTATTGACAGGGTTTACTGGGGCAAAGTTAAAGGTAATGACTGTAGGCGTACTTAAGCCATCAGAGTATGTATAGGTAGTTACGCCATTCACGGTAACGCTTGAAACAAAGCTCAATGGATTAATGACTGTGCCGCCCGATGTTGCATAAGCAACTGTCGGATTAGCAAAGCTTGGTGCTGTGCCATATACAGTCGAAGTTCCTGTTGTGGTGATTAGCACCTGCCCTGCTGGAACAATGGTGTAAGTACCAGGCACGTAGGTAATCTGATAGTTGGCCATTGCAGCACCAGTAGCAGCACTAACAGTAATTGGGTATGTATTTGCAGCACTGCTAGAGGTTGCAGTAGTTGCCTGTGTTACGCCACCAATTGCATCGCTACCCAGCAAGCCAACCTGAGAATAAGACAGAGATCCAATGTTTTGCGTCACAAATGATGCCTGATTATTGGCAGTAATCGTCAATGGCGCTTTTGTAATATCCGCTGTTAATGTCTGCGGCCCTACCCCAGCAATGTAATAGTTTCCAGCTGCACTACCAGACAGACTTGCACCGGACATCGTGGTGTAGTTCTGGCCGTTAATCACAGTGGTTGTAGTGGCTGGAGTAACTGTTAAAGATACTCCTACGGTTGTCTGACTAAATGTACCAGTGTATGGGCCACTGGAGTTCACGCTTAAATTGGCTGCATCTGAACCCAACACGCCAGCTAAGGTCTGGGCGCCAGTTACGCCAATAGTGGCGGCGTTAGTGGTGTCATACACCTTACTGTTGGCAGATAAGCCTGAGCTAATAGTTAATGGTGCTGGGGTGATATTGGCGGTCAATGGTGTTGTGACGCCGGTAATGTAGTAATTGCTATTGCTCAGTGTTAAACCAGAAAGATTAGCGGCTACAGCGATGCCATTGGCTACGTTTGGAGAAGCAAATAGGCCATTCACAGTACCTGTTGCGGTTGAGCTGTCATTACCCAATAATCCCGTTACCACCGGCGTACCGGTGACGGTAGCGGCTGTTGTCGAGGTGTAAACCTTGTTTTGCGCAGTCAAACCGTTAATAGTGACTGGTGCTGGTGTAATGCTTGCTGTTGAAGCCAAGGTTGATGTGGCAAACGCATAGTTACCCGCTGCTGCACCAGATAAGGTCAAAGCACTGAAGGTTACTGTTTGAGGGCTAGTCAAAGCATTGACGTTTGCAGTAGCAAATGCTGCACTTCCGTAATTAGCTAAGACTGAATCGCCAGGGAATAAATTGGTCATTGCCAAGGTACCAGTAGCAGCAGTCGTCGTATCGTAGACCTTGTTATTAGCCGTTACAACAACGCTTGGGCCGCTAGCTCCACCAGAACCAATGATGAATGGCGTGATCGTCAAATTCGCATTGACCAATGTAATGCTGTAATTTGTAGAATCCACTCCAGTAACGCTTAAATTAGAGCCATACACACCTACATTTTTACCGGAAGCAGCCCCAGCAATTGTCACCACATCATTAGTCAAAATAGCTGGTGAAGCTGTAGCTACTGGCTGTGTTTGAACTGTACCGTTATAAGCATGTGAGACGGTAGGAGCAGTGATGGTTACCGCTAAAGGTGTTACCACCAAATCTCCAGTTGCCACACCGGTAGTAGAAGTTAAGCCAGCACCAGGAGCAGAAATATTGCTGGCTGCGTAGCCATAAGAACCAACATTAATATTTCCAGATGAGCTGGTAGTCGTCGCAGTTGGGCTCAAGTTAAAGGTAACTGTATGACCAGAACCATCAGAATAGGTATAGGTTACGACGTTACCAACTACAGTCTGACTTTGCCATGTGAAACTGCTATTTGGGATGACAGTACCACTCGTCGTTAAATAAGACAAGGTTGGATGCACAGATGGCGGAACAATATTTCCAGAAACTACAGTGCTACCGTAAACGGTAGTCAAACCAGAAGTCGACACCATGAGCTGACCCGCTGGAACAATAGTGTAAGTGGCTGGTACATAGGTAATTACATAGTTATTGGCACTAAATCCATGTGCACCAACCGCTGCGCTAATAGAAATTGGATATGTACCTGCAGATGAGTTCGGGCCACTAGTTGCCGCTGTAGTGCTTAAGGTTGCGCCGGTAATAGTTTGCCCACCCAGTAGTCCGATAGACGATGCTACCGATAAGCCACCTAATGATTGTGTATATAAGGAAGCCTGGTCATTAGCGGTAACTGTCAAAGGAGCAGGCGTGATATTGGCTGGCGCTGTAGCCGTTGCAGAAACTTGATAATTGCTTGCTGATGGTCCAGACAGAGTAACACCAGCAAAGGTCACGGTAATACCATTGGCGACGTTAGGGCTTGCAAAAGTCGCTCCTGTGTAGCTAATAGCAACAGTATCCGTACCAAACAGGCCAGCCATCGCTAAAGTGCCATTGGCTGTGTTGGTTGATGTGTAAACCTTGTTATCCGCAGTAGCAATCACTCGGGGGCCTGTAGTAGCGCCAGGGGTAATGATGTAAGGGGTAATGTTCGCCGTAATGGGCGCAGAAGTACCAGTTACATAGTAGTTGCCAGCTGCAGCACCTGTTAAGGTCACCCCACTCATAGCGTTATAAGTGCCACCTGCAATCACCGTTGGGGTGGTATTCGCAGTGACAACAATGCCATTAGCCACATTAGGGCTTGCAAAGGTAGCAGCATAAGGGCCTGATGAACTTACAGAAACTGCATCGGTACCCAGAACACCAGCCAGGACCTGGGTAGCAGAACTAATGGTTGCTGCTGTGGTGCTGTCATAAACCTTGTTATTCGCTGTTAAACCAGCTCTAATGGTCAATGGTGCAGGCGTGATGTTGGCAGTTAAAGTCTGTGGCCCTACTCCGACTACATAGTAGTTATTGGCTGCGGCACCTGTTAAGGTCACCCCAGTCATCGTAGTCAAGCCATTGACCACTGAAGTTGCTGGTGTCACTGTTAAGCCAGCGCCCACATTGGACTGGCTAAAGGTCGCACCAGTGTAAGGCCCAGTAGAACTTACAGAGACCACGTCAGTACCCAATACGCCAGCCAAGGTTTGAGTCCCAGTAACAGCAATGGTAGCCGCACTATTGGTGTCGTATACCTTATTGTTTGCAGTCAAACCTGCGCTAATCGTTAATGGTGCAGGTGTGATATTGGCAGTTGCGGTCGGCGTTGTGGCTACAGCATAGTTAGCCGCTGCAGGACCGGATAGCGTTACACCAGCAAAGCTCACTGTCTGACCGTTAGCAACATTTGGGCCTGCAAAAGCAGCGCTGGTATAGCCAACATTGACAATATCGCCAGCAAATAAGTTAGTCATCGCCAATGCACCAGAAGCTACAGTTGTGGCGTCATAGACTTTATTGTTTGCGGTAGCTGCAATACTTGGACCACCACTACCACCTGAGCCAATGACGAATGGCGTAATGGTGAGATTGGCATTGGCATAGGTGAAGCTGTAGTTTGAGGCATCAGCACCCCCTGCAGCCAGGTTAGAGCCATAGATTCCAACATCCTTGCCAGAAGCTGCCCCGCTTACAGTCACAGTATCACCTGTGAGTATCGCTGGTGATGCCGTTGCGGTTGGCTGAGTTTGAGTAGCGCCGTTATAGGCAGTTGTTATCGATGTAGCTGTCAAAGTAACTGCCAATGGCGTTACTGTGAAATTACCAGACGGAATTGCTGAAGTTAATCCAGTAGTGCCTGCCGATAAGTTTGATGTTGCATATGGGTAGCTACCAATATTGATATTGCCAGAACCGCTAGTACTTGTATTAGCTGGTGTTAGGTCAAATGTGACTGTGACGTTAGCCGCATCTTTAAATACATAACTAGTGACATTGCCAGTTGTTGATGAGCTCACATAAGTTAATGTACTGATGCTTGAACCAATTGCAGTTGTATAAGTTGCCGTTGGCAATGCTGGTGCCAGGATGTTCCCAGATGTACCGGTTCCGTATGGAGTTGTTCTACCAGCAGTAGAAATCAACAGTCCACCTGGGCCAATAATCGTATATGTCGCTGGCACATAAGTAATGGAGTAGTTAGATAGACCTGTACCAGTAGCCGCGCTAATAGAAATCGGGTAAGTGTTTACTGCTGAGGTATTGGTTGCAGTTGTTGTGATAGCAGCGCCAGTCACCGTATCGCTACCTAAAAGACCTACTGCTGGAGCAAAGGCGGTCGATAAATCCACGATAGGCTGGGTATAGAACGAAGCTTTATCAATTGCTGTAATCGTCAAAGGAGCAGGCGTGATATTGGCTGGCGCAGTAGCCGTTGCAGAAACTTGATAGTTACTTGCAGAGGCACCAGATAAGGTCACACCAGCAAAGGTCACGGTAATACCATTGGCTACGTTAGGGCTTGCAAAGGTAGCGCCTGTATAACTTACGGATACTGAATCTGTACCAAACAGGCCAGCCATCGCTAAGGTGCCATTGGCTGTATTGGTTGATGTATAGACCTTGTTATCTGCAATAGCAACTAGTCGGGGTCCAGTAGTTGCAAGTGGGTCAATAATGTAAGGGGTAATGTTCGCTGTAATTGGTGTTGTAGTACCAGTTACATAGTAGTTACCAGCTGCACTACCCGTTAATGTCGCACCACTCATAGCGTTATAAGTGCCGCCCGCAATCGTTGTTGCAGTAGTGCTTGGGGTTACTGTCAAATTAGATCCAACATTAGACTGACTAAAGACGCCTGTATAAGGACCGCTTGAACTCACAGAAACATTAGCAGCATCAGCTGGCAAGACGCCAGATAATGTCTGTGTAGCAGAAGTAATCGTTGCTGCAGTAGTGCCGTCGTACACCTTGTCGCTAGCAGTTAAACCAGTAGTAATCGTGATTGGCTTAGGCGTGATGTTGGCAGTTAAAGTCTGTGGCCCTACTCCGACTACATAGTAGTTATTAGCTGCAGCCCCAGTTAAAGTCACGCCAGCCATGGTGGTGTATGAAACACCATTGATAACTGTAGATGTAGTAGCAGGCGTTACTGTTAAGCCAGATCCAACGTTAGATTGGCTAAATGTTGCTCCAGTGTATGGCCCAGTAGAGCTTACGCTGATGGCGTCTGTACCCAAAATACCTGCCAGGGTCTGATTACCGGTGACCGCAATAGTTGCTGCGGTAGTGGCATCGTATACCTTGTTGTTTGCAGTCAGACCAGCGCTAATGGTCAATGGTGCTGGAGTAATTGTTAATGTACCGTTGGTAATAGCGCCAATAGTGTAGTCACTAGAGGCGGTTAAGACTAAGTTACTGGTGTAGGTGCCAACGTTTGTGCCGGTTGCAGTACCAGAGGCCGCTGTTGCAGTGTCAGTACCCTTTAGTCCGGTTACAACAAATCCAGATGTTTGTGATGCCGCGTTATACATCACTGTGGCAGTGTTTACTGCAGCCGTAATAACGATAGGCGTAATTTGTAAACTACCTTGAACATAGGTTACGGCGTAGTCGGCTGGATTAGACAATGTTGCTACCAATGCATCAGGGACAATTCCTTGGCTTACGTGGGTTGCTGTTGCATAACCAGAAACAGCCGCTGTATCAGATCCCTTCAGGCCGCTAACTGAAGCGCCTGTATTGGTTTGCAATGCGCCGTTATAGGCATATTGATTAACTGCACCAGTGACCAATAGTGAAGCCGGGGTAATGGTCATTGAACCATTGTTATAAGTAATGCTGTAGTTGCTTGCAGAAGCCCCGCTAGCAACTAAAGTGTCTGCGTAGGAATTAGCATGAGTACCTGTTGCATAACCAGTCACAACAACACTGTCACTTCCCTGCAAGCCAGAAACTGTAGCCGGTGCATTAGTCTGACTAGCGCCGTTATAAGGAGTAGTAGTTACCGCTCCATTGACAACTAACGGAGCTTGATTAACTGTTAGAGCACCGTTAACAATCGTTACGTTGTAGTTTGAGAATCCAGAACCTACAGAGCCAATAATTGGGTAGGTTGTACCGCTGGCATTAATAGCCCCAATAGCTGAACCACTATAAGTCAGGCCACCCAAACCGGCAATGGTTTGACTATTCTTGAGAGCACCGCCAGTAACAGTTACTCCGGTTGCCACCCCACCAGTAAGGCTGCCAGCAATAATCTGGGCTGAAGTAACTGCATTGGCATCATATGTTTTCGACACACTTGCTACCGTCAACGTCAATGGCGCTGGTGTGATGGTTAAGGTATTGGCAATTGTAGAAACACCAGTAAATGGGCTGCCAGATTGAGTGTAGCTATTGGTATTACTTACTGCATTGGTGTATCCGCCAACATTCCAGGTAGTGCTAGCACCGGTAACAGCTGGGGTTACCCCGGTCGATGTAATGCTTGGATTGATGGTGATGGAATAACCATTTGTATCGGAATAAGTAGTGCCGTTAGTGGTTGTAAGTGTTGTAACTGTTGTATTAGTGCCGGTACCACTTGCATACTGAACAGATGCAATTGTTGGGCTAGCCAAAGTACCGTATGTTGTTGTAGCGGAATTCATAGTAATTACGAGCACACCTGCTGGTGAAATCGTAAATACGCCTGGCGCATAGGTAATATTGTAGTTTGCGCTACTGCTAGGACCAGCTGCAGTAATTGCATAAGTATTTACAGCTGTGCCTGCGGCGCGTGTCACGGTATAAGCTGGGCTAATAACTGCAGAAGTATCGCTACCCTGCAAACCAGAAACAGTAGCTGTAAGTGTTGGATCGGTCTGGCCGTAGAAAGTTCCAGCATTATTGGCTGTTACCACTAAGCTTGCTTTATTAATAGTCAACACTGGTGCATTAGCTGTAACTGTGTAGTTACCTGCATCTACACCTGTTGCTGTATAGGCTGCTGTGTAAGTTCCGGCATTGGTTCCAGCGGCTCCGCCAGCAACCACCACATTATCGCCAGCAATTAAACCGCTGACGGTAGGCGCTGCCAATGCTTGAGCACTAGCGTTATAAGTAGTTGTTAGGTTAGCGCCAGTAATAGTCAAGGGTGCTGGAGTGATATTCGCTGTTGTAGTGGTATTCGCACCACCAGACAATTGATAGTCAGCCGAAGATGTTCCGGTTAGAACAATACCGCTAATAGTTACTGTTTTGGCAGTACCAACGTTCTTATCAGCAAAAGTACCCGTTAAGTTGGACGCATTCACTGTGACGCTATCACCTGGATACACACCAGCATACGTAATTGTGCCGATATTTAAAGTAGCTGCAGTGGTAGCGTTGTACACCTTATTGTTCGCAGTAACACCGCCAATAGTGATGGTTGCTGGAGTAATGGTGATAGAACCATTCGTGACATTTACGGTGTAATCACTTGGATTGCTCAAGCCTACAGTTAAATGATCAGAGTAAGTGCCTACGTGGGTGCCTACTCCATAAGCGCCACCAATAGTTGCAGTGTCGCTACCCTTCAATCCAGCCACCGTTGCAGCAGTATTGGTTTGAGCAGTTGCGTTATAGACCTGCGTTGTATTTGCGCCTGTAACGGTTAAGGTTACTGGAGTTATGGTGATAGAGCCAGGTAGATAAGTAAAGGCATAGTTGCCTGACGCAGTACCGCTTACAGCAAACGCATCAGGAACTGTTCCTTGGGATACGTGAGTAGCTGTTGCTACACCACCAATCGTAATGGCCGCTGCTGATGCCAAGTCAGCTGGCAAAATTCCACTAGTCGTATAGGTATTGGTTTGTAATGCGCCGGTATAGGCATGAACTGTGGTTGCTCCGGTAATAGTTGCAGCCAACTGAGTAATCGTTAATGCGCCATTAGTCTTAGTTACCGTGTAATTACTTAATAAAGTAGCGCCATTAGCCGCCACACTTAAGGTATCTGCATAAGTTCCAGCATTGGTACCAGATGATTTGCCAGTAACGGTTACGCCGTTTCCAGAAGCTAAGTCCACACCCACTAGACCAACTACGCTTGGAGCGGCATTATTTTGCAATCCACCGTTATAGGCAACTGATGTTGTTGCGCCCGTAATAGTCAGCGGCGCTGGAATAATCGTGAGAGAACCTTGAGATGCTACGGTGATGCTGTAGTTTCCAAGTGAGCCGCCATTAGTTACGCCAGTAACCGTTGGATTAGAACCGGAAGTAGTAATGGTATTTACATAGGTGCCAATATTCAATCCTGAAGCTAGGCCGCTAGTACCAAACACCAGCGCTTGGCTATTTTGCATGCCGGTAACCGTAAAACCAGTGGCTGGATTAAAAGCTTGGGTGGCGCCGTTATAGACAACAGTCTGCCCTGAGGCTGAAACATTTACTGGCGTAATAACAACGTTAGCAGGCGTAACGGTGAGATTTCCAGGTGCATAAGTAATGGCATAGTTGGTGGTATTAAAGCCGCCAGTTCCACTTGCACCACTGGCAATGATGCCGCCTGAATAAGTAGCGGCGTTGGTTGTTACCGGTACAGTACTTGCAGCGTTGTAATTAAGACTTACGCTTGAAATCGTATCGCCATTAGGCAAACTAGAAAGACTGGTGGTGTATGCCGTGGTTCCTAATGCCAATGCAGTGCCATAAGTAGTGCTTTGTGCATTCGCTGTAATAGTGACCGCTAATGGATTGACCACTAAGTTAGCAGGCGTATATGTAATGGTGTAGTTGGACGCATTAAATCCACCAGTACCTGTAGCAGCACTAGGAACAATTGCCCCAGCATAAGTAGCAGCGCCAGTATTTCCGGGCACTGTTGTCGAACTATTGCCACCACTAACGTAATTGACTGCAACGCTAGAAATTGCATCGCCAGAAGCGACTGTGCCGCTAGTAACCGTGTAACCAGTTGTAATGGCTTGTGAAACAGCAGTTGGTGTGCCATAGGTTGTTGTAACTGGTGTAGCAGTAATGGTAATCGGACGTGGTGTTACCGTCATTAAGGCTGGAACATAGTTCAGGGTATATGGCACTGAACCAGTAATAGTCGCTCCAGATGGAATAATTTGATAATTGCTACCTACAGATGCAGTTGAGATTCCACCTAAGCTTGTGAAGGTCAGTCCAGTTAATGTGTCCCCCACAGGCAGGCCAGAGATTGTGTAAATCGAAGTACCACCAATTGTTACTGTGGCCACACCACTAGCGTTATACGTCACTCCATTAGTGGTAACACTATTTCCATACACCTTAGATTCAGCAATCGCTGTAATCGTCACAATTGCATTTGATGAGGCGGTTAATGTGCCGTTTGTGTAAGTAATAGCATAGTTAGAGGCGCCATTTGAACCGGTTACTGGAACAAAGACTGGAGAGCTTGGAACAATAGGATATGTACCAGCTGCATAAGTTGGTGATGCATATGTTGAGGCTGTTAATGTTGCCGCACTGATAGCGTCCGTCAGGGTCACGCCATCAACTACAACACTTGCCAACCCAGTAGTCGTAAATGCAGTAGTACCCAATGAAGCAGCTGAACCCGCTTGGGTAGATTGGTTGCTTGCAGTAATCGTTAAGGGGGCTGGAGTAATAATCAAACCAGTTGGAGTATTAGCCACCCCACCAATGTTCACTGTTACACCAGATGAAACTAATACGCCATGCTGGCTGCTTAGATTGTACGTATATACCGAAGCACCTGAATTTAAGGTAGTTGGGCCAGAACCATTAACTTGCTCACCGGCTAATGTGCCATAACCGATTCTTGGTGCAGAAGGCGTTGCATAGATTGAGTTGATGAAATCCGTTAGAGGCAATACAAATGAGAGTGAGTTAACGGTAATACCCATACAACCAGTGCTGCTTGTGCAACCACTAACTCCATTATTGATATAGCCTGGGTTTGCAGAAGTCTTTACGAAATTCGCGCTGAGCTGATAATCCAATGAGCCAACAGAATTGATATTTCCTGCAGTAAAGAGTGGATCCGTCGTTCCATAGACTTTAGTAGTCTCTGCGCTAACGTTTGCAGTGACTGATGGCTGAATGCGGAACTGAATGACTGGACCCGTATTAGCGCCAGCTACGATAGAGCCTGTATTCCAACTTGTACCCCCAGTTCCAGCTGCGACATTTGCAGTATTAATTGCTGAAAATGTATTCAGGGGAATTAGTGTCGCAGGAATATTGCCAGCGGCATAAGCCTGTCCAAACAAGGTATTGCTGAAGCTCAGTGTCCCCAAACTAGGGTTTAAGAAAGTCAATGTTGCTGGAGTAGTAGTTGATACCGCAGTGGTCCCAGGGGAACCTGCATAAAGATATACATTTCCGGAGGCAGAGGTAATACTGTTGCCGTTGATGGCAGTGATTTGTCCACAATCAGTTGCAGAGCAAGCGGTATTCACCGTACCAATAGCTAGATATGCACCCGCTTCAATTACTACGGGACCAGTACCGTTATTGACAATCTTTGGCGGTGTCACGTTACCGTTATTTGATGATGCAATGAATACACCAGCATTTGAGTTTTGGGTAAACAATGTACCAGCAACTGTAATGATATTTGCCGTTGTTCCAATAGCGCTCACTTCAATTGCGCCAGCTGTTGAGGCGTTAGTAATAGTCACTACATCGTTGTAATGGCCTGTGTAGGCTATAAGATTCGTATTGCCAAGAGTAGAATTATTGTTAATTGCCACTGCTCCAGAAATCTTAATAGCATTAGAACCAGCCGTAGTGGCAGCCACAAAAACAGGAACAATACCCACGATATTGATTGCATCAGTACCAGCGGTGAAAGTGCCAGTAGTTGTTAGCGTCGCTCCAGAAATACTGACTGCATCAACAGTAGCGGCAGTAGTAGCACTCGCAGATCCAACTACACCACGAATGTAAATACCATAGTTAGCAGTTAGTGATGCGGTGATCGGAATGCCACCAAGAGCAGTTGTAGTTCCATATTGCCATGCATTACTAACGTTAATTCCGCCCTGCACACCATTCAAGTAGGTGTTATCAAAAGTAATTGATCCTGGAACCACCAATGCACTATTGACAACAATTTGTGCGCCGCTAGTAAGGTTGTTGTAGTTAATGTGCTTGGTTGATGTTCCATTAAATACAACTGTTCCAGCATTGATTGTTGCTAGCTTGTTACCAGTAGTCGTATCAAAGCTAATAACAGAATCGGCTGTAGTATTTTGCGCTACTGTAATTTGTCCAGACTGACTAATGCTTCCGTTTGACTTGTAAAGAACGCTGCCACCATTGGACTGAACGTTGACTGCACCAGTTGATGCAATACCAGGATTTCCAATATTGGCACTGTTGTGATAACCAATAACACTAATTACCTGAGCTGCAGTTGAGGCGCTTGTTACTGTTAAAGTAGTAGCGCCCAAAGCTACCGCATTAACTGTGCTGCTGTTATTAATGCCTGATAAAGAGATGTAATCGCCTGCAGTTAAAGCACCTTGCGCCGTAACACCTGCCAAGGTAGTCATATTCGTCGCTGTCGGTGTAGTGCTAGGTGTTAGAGCACCACTATTGGTGTTGTCTACTAGGATATAACCAGATAATGCAATAGCCGAAGTAGCTGAATTACCAATCGTTAAATTTGAACCGTTTGATTCCTCAACATAGTTAACTTTTTTTGTTGCTCCAGCTGCATTGTAGGTAAATGGGCCAGTGGTAATTTGACTGGTGGCATTCCCAGGTCTAGTGTCATAAGTGATAGTTTGCGCACCACTAGAGGTATTTGCTGTTGAGAAATTGACTGCCGAAGTTTCAGTCAAATCACCATTGGTAACAAATGAAACGCTACCACCATTAGACTGATTAGTAATAGCGCCACCAGTAATCGTAATACCGCCAGCTTGGCCAGACGTTCCAACAGTAGTGCTAACACTTAATGCGTTGCCAGAAGTTGGGTACGCAATTACACCTGTTGGATCTGCGGTAATGGTGACACCACTAGTGGAGCCGACCATTGATAGACCCAATCCCCCAGCAGTACTATTAGTGGCAGTTATCTCCACCTTAGGGGCAGAAATTAGACCTGCTAATTTCGCTGAATATATGCCCGTTATTGCAGAAGTCGTTGTAATGCTGACCAACCCTGCAGTTGATGTAATCGTCCCAGTGGCAGTAGCATTCATTGTTGGCTGGAGCAATGGGTTACCAACAGCATCTGAGGTAAGTGTTATTGACCCATAAGCAGCAATGGGCCCATTAATATAAAACGGGCCAAAACCGCCGACACTTGTAGCAGCAGAAGAAAGAATAGTGAGGCTGCCAGCAAATGAATTAATACTGCCACCCTGAATGAAAACCGGAGTATTAACTGACCATGGAGTTCGAGCATCAATGTAGATGCTTCCCGTGCTATTAAGATAGCCAGCACCTGTTGAAATCATTAAACCGTATGAGCCGCCAGTGTTAGAAAGGTTTCCGCCTTCAATGGCTAGGTTAACACTGCCGCCTATGTCAGCTTTTACGCCACCAGCAAAATTGACATCACCAGAACTAGCTGCGACAAAATTTCCACCTGTAGTAGTTGCACTAGCAGCCGCTCCAGTTGTTGTTGTGCTAATCAGAGCTGCACTATTAAGCATAATTTTTCCACCTTTGCCCGAGGTAGCAACATCAGTGCCTCGTGTAATGGTAGGAGTAGTTGTGCCTAAACCGTTAATAGTTCCACCTGTAGCATCAATCACAAGATAGCCACCACGAGTAGTAATCGTAGAGTTAATCGTAATATTTGCAGCAACACCAGCATTTGTAGTGGACTGATTTGTGCTTTGTAAAGCAATATTGATCAGACCTGCTGTAGATGTAATATTCCCATTAACCGAGATAAGGCCATTAGAGTAGATATTCAAGTTAACCGTACCCGCGCCACTATTAGTAACTCCACCAGTAATGGTAACGGCCGAACTCGTCCCCATTGTTCCAGAGAGGTTATTTAGGATCAAGGTTCCAGTCTTTCCCGATGTGGGGGCAAAAGCTAAAATGCCAGTCTGGGTCATGGTGCCGGTGTAAACAACATTCACGGTACCGCCGCCATTAACTACACTAACGATGTCTGTATTTGCAATTGTTATTGCCCCGGCCGTTGCCAAAGCTGCAGTCAAAGATCCACCAGTTGAAGTACCACCAGCAGCAATAGTGACGTTAGTTGGATCTAGCAACCACTCGTTTGCGAGAACCTGATTGTTATTGGTTCCGAGTAAATTGCCAGAAGTCTCCACTTTATGGGCAATCAAAGTCGAATTACTTACTGCAGTCAGACCGGCCAATGCGCCAGTTGAATAGCCTTCACGACCAATAGCAATAACGCCATTGACTGCTGAAAGATTTGAATTATTTACTGAGATTTGGTCACCGAATACGACGATGTTGCCGTTTGGTGCATTGATGCCGGTTTGGCTATCAAGATTGATGTTGTTGCTGGTGATACTGTTTATATGGTTTGCTACTACTGCTGATGCCACTAAATCTTGCACAAAAGTGATGAGTGCTGGAGGTGCAGTTGCAGGTGGCGCGAGTATTGTGCCGTTACCTAAGTTATTGATCTGACCAAGATTGATCATGCCGCCAACATTCAAACCTTCTACGCCAATTAGTGAACCAACCAAATTGGTTTCTGCTTTTCCAGCAATCATAATATTGCCAGCGATGTTTGATTTTCCGATTGAATCAACGATACCGTTAATGGTTACTTTACCGGCTGTGGAGGCAACCGTAACTACTCCTCCATTAATACCATTTGCTGAAATATAACTATTTGCACCAACAGTAATATCGCCTGTTGCAAGGATATTAATTAATCCGCCATTACTTGTATAAGTATTTTGATCTGCATTTAAACCATTTTGACTATTGCGACGATTATTTGCAGTAGTAGTATTTACAGAATTTAAATTACTTGAATTGGTGTTGTTTGAATTATTGCTGCCGCTATTACTACCATTCGAATTAATATTGCCGAGAATATTAATAATCGCACCAGCTAAATAAATATTGGAATTTGATCCGCCATTGGTATTGATAGAACCATTCACATTGATAGCTTGTGCAACCGCATAGACCTGCCCTGCTGTGACGTTCGCATTGATATCAATCTGTCCACCCGTTGCAATGAGGTTCAATGCGGTGTTTGTATTGCCAGAATAGATATCAGCCAAGATCTGAATCAATGGTGTTTGGCTTTGTGTGCAAGCACCAAATGCGCAACTATTGCCTGTGGCATCTAAGGTAACGCTAGTGGTATTGAGGGCATTGCTGATGACTGATGCAGACGTGCTATCGACAATAAGGGCTACAGGATCAATAGTCCATGTGCCCGTCTTGCCTTTTGGCGCACTCGTATCAATCTGCGTTGTGGCAGCAAGAACAACACTGCCTTTGGAACTAGTTTCGATAAAGCCGCCATTACCGCCTTGCGCCCCACCCTTTGCAAACAAGCTTCCAGCTACGAAGGTCTTGATTTGTGACCAAATGCTGATGTTTCCGCCGCTACCATTTTGGGTTGCAGAAGCATCGACAATCGCGTTTGCTTGCACTGAAACAGTGCTTGCTAATTGATTATTTTGTACCGCAGCTTGAATATTTGAGGCCGCATTTTGAACGTTTACACCAACGGTAATATTGCCACCACCAGTTGCACCGGTTGCAGTTGTCTTAGAACCGCTTGCTAAATTAATATTATTAGCTGCAAGGTTAACTTGACCGCCATTTGCATTAACAGAGTTGGCTTCTACTGTTCCAGATTGCTCAATATTATCTGCAGTTAATGAAATTTTTCCGCCAGAAGTATTTATTCCGTTAGCAGATACTGTCCCAGTATTTTTAATGAGTGAACCCATTAAGTTTTGAGCAGCATTTGCACCGATAATCACTTGGCCATTACCTGCATTAATCAATAATTTATTTGAAATTAATGCATTTACTACTGAAGCATCTACTGAAACACTCACAAATTGACTATCTGAGAATTTCAAAGTGACCTTTTGGCCAGCAACTAAGGCAATCGCATTATTGCCACTCATTGTTGCAGTAATCACTCCAGTATTAACCACTTGAGGAGCCATTAATGCGATGTAACTATTAATATTATTACCAGTGATATTGCCTTTGTTAATTACTTTACCGGTAGTGCCGCCTTCAAATGTCTGGATAGCTTTGCCATCCATAAATTCTTGGGCTGATGTATTCATGGTGGTGGCAACCATGCCACCGACGTTCACTTCTGCACCCTTACCAAAGACTACGCCGTTATTGTTCACAAAAATTACCTGACCATTGGCATTGACTGCACCATTGATCATGGATTTAGATGCGCTATTAACGTAATTGAGGGTGGCAGCTTGAGTATTGGGTTGATTAAAGTTCACTGTTGCCTGTGAACCAACATCAAAACTATTCCAATTAATCACGGCCCTTTGGCTCGACTGATTAATATTCATCGTACTGCCCGCCTGAGAAATCGCCGCTGTACCAGCAAGCACCTTGCCACCTGTAGGCAAGGCATTTGGTGCAGGCGGTGCTGCCAGCGCTTGCTGAGCAAGACCAGCAACGGCTAAAGCCGCTAATAACTTAGCGGCTTTGAAGTGCATTTTTAAATGCGAAGAAGGAGTAGTTTGCTGTATCAAAGCTGATATTTCATTGAAGTATTAGAGAATTTAATGAAATTTCTCAAGCAAACATATCCCTCGATCGTGAGAGTTTGTAAATATTTTTTCAATTTTTTAAACATCATTAAAAATAAATC
>Ga0316218_1002331_pt1 | contig 17742 bp, 16 predicted proteins | sample TBH18003metaG_FD_203634 | JGI IMG/M metagenome (GOLD analysis project Ga0316218, IMG submission 203634) | Freshwater microbial communities from Trout Bog Lake, Wisconsin, USA - TBH18003 | ecosystem: Environmental > Aquatic > Freshwater > Lake > Hypolimnion/Profundal zone | place: USA: Wisconsin...
CTACAATGTTGTATAGGTCCATCTTCATACGCACTACCTGCTTGCCCCAGTCGAGGTTCAGGGTACCTGATACCGGATTTGGGTACAGGTTCACCGCGCCTGCCGATGATATGTTCTTCACGGCCAGCAGCGATATATAAATGACATTAGATGGCAGCGAAGGGCAGCCCGCGCTGTCTTTGATCACATAGTAGTTGCCCTCTACAGATGGGTGGAATGTCTGGTTGATAGCGCCCACGATCAGGTTGCCGTTGAGGTACCATTGGTAGTTGCCGCCATTGTTCACTTCCAGCTGGTTGCCTATCAATGATAGCCAAGGTGTAGGTGGTGTGCTGTCGCGTATCATCAGGATAGGCGGTGTAAGCACAGTATCATGGGTGTAGCAACCGCTATCTGTTTGATTTACCCGGAAGGAAACCAGGTCGTTGTTGGCGAACACTGTATCCAGCACACTGTCTGTAGAAACAGGGATGCCGTTTACCAGCCAGGTATAAGATGGCGTATGCCCGAAGTTGACGAAGTAAGGGGTGAGTGTAACGGTAGAATCGAGGCAGCTTGGGTTGGCGCCATGCGTCATGACTACATAGGCCGATGTTGCGGCATCCGGTATCACCGTCATAGTGATGATATTAGACACCGTGGTATGATTGATGACGCAGGGATCGGGTGCATTGAGCACACAATACACCAGGTCGTGATCATGCAATGAATCGGTAGCATATACCGGGCTGATGGCAGCAGGCACCAGCGTGCTGTCCACGTACCACGAAAGCGTAGCGCCTATACCCGAACCTGAATAGGTAACGGTAAAAGAATCGCGCGTGCCTGCGCATATCGGGTTCAGCGCATCTACGATAGATATGACGGGGTTGAGCGAATCATGGAAAATAACGATGTAGTTAGAGATCACCGTATCGTTGTAAGCGCCCAGGCAGGCAGAGTTGGAGATCATCTGGCAAGACACCGTATCGCCGGTAACAAAGTGAGCGGTAAAGTTACTGTTGGTCTCACCTGAAATAGCAGCACGGTCTATCTCCCACTGGTAAGCAGGGGCGCTGCCGCCATTGATGGGGAATGCTGTAAAGGTAAGCGGGGCGCTGCCACAGCCGGGGTTGCTGCCTGTAGTAAGGGCAATATCCAGGTGGGGCATAATGGTATCGCTGCGGTAAATAACGATGGTGTTCGACCGGAAGCTATCAGGGCCTGCAGAGTTGGTATAGTATATCCAGCACCATACACTGTCGCCTGTGACGAGGGCAGTAGTATAAAATGTATCCTGGCTCACTCCTGTATAGGTACCATTAGTATACCAGCGGTAAGTGGTTGTTGAAAAGGTATCATTGCTCTGCACCGCAGTGAAAGTGAGCTGCTGGGATGGGCAGGTGGTATCTGTACCGAATGGGAGGTATATGGTCACAGAGTCTAAAACAGCCGTTTGGGCATTGCCAATACTATGAAGGCCAAAGCACAGCAAAAACAGCAGCGTAAATTTACGTATCATAAGCAAAAGTTATCGCTCCACCATCAGGTAGCGCAGCATTAGTTTGTGTAAAAATAATCTTTTCGTACTATAATGTGAAACATTTTTTTGTTGGGTAAAACAAGTATTCCGGGCATCAATAGTACTGATACTGAACAGGTAGCAAAAAGCGCTCTAAATATATGAATTTTAACCGCGCATTAATATTAAAAGCAAAATGGGCTGTCCCCGCATCCGGAACAACCCATTTTTAAAGAAAAACGATATTAATATCCAAAAATATCTGTAAGCGACAATTTGTTTACCGTACCCAGTTTCTGCACATCTTCGGCATTCAGCTTTTTCTCTGATGCCACTATGCAGTAAGTATATGGCTTGTTAGCCATATTATCGGCGTGGAACTTTTTAAGGTCGTTGTACGTCAGCTTATCGGCATTCTCATAGATGCTCTTGCGGATATCGCCGGTAAGCCCTTTGCGCTCGGCAGAAAGATAGCTGGTAATGATGCCATCTTCGGTGATGCGCTCTGTTTCAATATCCTTCTTGAGGCCCGAGCGGGCAGCCTGCATATTGTTCTCCACAGAAGGCAGGTCGTTGAGCAGCTCATTCATGGCCTTGGTGGCATCATTGAACTTATCGGCCTGGCAGCCTACATATGCCGAGATGTAGTAAGGGTCTTCTTTCTTATCGGGCGCGGCCACATAAGAGTTGGTAGAATAAGCCAGTGCCTTGCTCTCGCGGATGGTCTGGAACACGATAGCGCCCATATTGCCGCCAAAGTAGTTGTTGAACATATCAATGGCCGGTTGTTTGGCAGGGTCGTAGCCCGGTATGTTCCTGACCCAGCGGATCTCGCTCTGCACCATATCGTAGTCGGCAAACAGCACCTGGTTTTTATCCTGCGTGGTGAAGGCGTATACCCTTGCGGCAGGCGCAGGATTGAACATATGCGGCATCTTATGGTCGTTGACCATAGTAGCAGATAACGCAGTCAATGACATAGGCCCGTAATAAGTGATGCGGTGGCTGTATTGCGACAGGCTGTGCAGCATATTCACCAGCTCCACGCTGGTGGTGGCCTGCAGCTCTTCGTTGCTCAGCACATTATTGAAAGGATTGTCTTTGCCATAGCGGGCATAGCTTACGAGGCCACTCATAATAGCGCCTTTGTTGTTCTTGGCATCGGCCCTGCTTTTGCTGATGCGGGCTTTGAGCGAGGCCAGCGCCTTGTCATCGGCCTGGCAGTTGTTGAGCACATCTTCGAGCAGCGCCACAGCAGCCGGGAAATTTTCCTGCAAGCCTTCCAGGCTCACGGTCGTGTACTCATTATCGGCCCGCATATTGAAGCTGCAAGCGAGCTTGTAAAACTCTTTGGAGATGTCTTCCGCGCTCTTTTTATCAGTACCGAGGAACTGGAGGTATTGCGCCGCAATGGCAAGCTTCTTATCATTCCAGGTACCCATCTTGTAGCGGTAAGACATGCGGAAGAGGCCATTCTCCTCATTATGCACATAGAGTATCTCGGCAGGGCCGGCATTGCCTTTCTGCAGGTCTTTATCATAGTCTACCCATACCGGCTTTACAGGGTCTACAGGCATACTGATGATGTTCTTCACAAAAGGCGATTGCGAGTTAGCGTTTGTTTCTACCGGTGTAATAGGTGGTTTCTCCACCTTTACCACACTCTTGTCTTCGCCTTTGCGCTTGTAGATCACTACGTAGTTATCAGCGAAGTATTTGTTGGCAAAATCAACAATGTCTTTCTTAGTGAGCCTGGAAAGCTGGTCGGTATAGGCCACATCATTCAGCCAGTCTTCTTCACCGGTAAAAGCGCCCATAAGGGCAGATGCGCGCGAGCTGTATTTCTCATCCTGCTGCATCATGGCTTTCTTGGCATTGTTCACGATAGAAACGAGCAAGTCATCATCAAAGTTGCCTTTTTTAAGGTTGTCTATTTCGCCGAGCATCAGGGTCTTTACGTCTTCGAGCTTCTGGCCGAGGGTAGGTGTACCTTGCAGCTCCATGTAGCCGTAGTCTACCATCACCTCCGTACCGGCAGATGCGCGGAGTAGCTTTTGCTTTTTCACCAGGTTGAGGTCTATAAGGCCCGCACGGCCGTTGGTAAGCACCTGGCCTACAAGGTCGGCAAGCAGGGCATCTTTGGAATGTACACCAGGCAGGCGATAGCCTATAGCCACAAACTCGGCATCAGGGCCATATACTTCTTTGGTAACAGGCGCAGTAATAGGCGCCTCCGGCTTGAAGGTATACTTAGGTACCGGCTTAGCCTCGAGGCCGGAGAAATACTGCTCTACTTTTTTGATCATCACATCGGGGTCAAAATCGCCGGACACAATGATACCCATGTTATTAGGCACATAGTAGGTATTGAAGTATTTGCGGATCTCCAACAGCGACGGGTTTTTCAAGTGCTCAATGGTGCCTATGGTCGTTTGCTTGCCATAGTTGTGGTTGAGGAACAGGTTAGCCATCAGCAGCTCATTTACCTTGCGGGGGTCGCTATCGAGGCCGCGGTTCTTTTCTTCGTACACTGCTTCCAGCTCGGTGTGGAAGATGCGGAACACCGGGTCTTTAAAGCGCTCAGCCTGTATCTTGAGGAATTTATCCACCGCATTGGAAGGTATGTCTTCTGTATAAACGGTCTCCTCGTTAGAGGTGAAGGCATTTGTGCCTTTAGCGCCTATAGAAGACATCATCTTATCATACTCATTGGCAATGGCAAATTTAGCTGCCACGCCCGATGTGGAATCTATGCGGCGATAGATCTCCTTGCGCTTAGCCTCATCCTTGGTGTGGTTGTATTCTTCGTACAGGGCATCTATCTTATCAAGCCATGGCTTTTCTTTAGCCCAGTCGAGCGAGCCATAGTTTTGTGTGCCTTTGAACATCATATGCTCCAGGTAATGCGCGAGCCCTGTATGATCGGCAGGGTCTGTTTTACTACCCGCCTTGGTGGCAATATAAAAGTGCATACGCGGCTCCTTGGTGGTAGGGCTGAGGATGACGGTGAGTCCGTTCTGCAATTTGTAGAAACGTGCCTTCATGGGGTCTCCGGTAACATACTTATAAGTGTAGCCGGCCGACTTGCCTTCGCTCCACTGATGTGTGTCGCTTGTTTCTTTGGCGATTGCTGTGCCTGCCGTAGCCAGGCACAGGCATACAGCCACGATCTTGATTGCTTTCATATTGCGCTTTTTTGGAAAATACAAAAGTAACAGAATATTTCACTAATATACAATATCGCAGAAGCAGACATTGAATTGCCCATTCTAAAAATATTGCTACTTTTAATAGACCAATCAAATCCTTATGCGTCAACTAATCTTCATCATACTTGTCTTCGCGACTATACAAAGCAGTGCACAAAACATATACATACAGCCTGAAATAGGCTATGGCATTACCAATGCCCATATAAAGGATTATTATAGCACACCATTGTCCACAAGTGGTGTAGGCGCCTATCATTACCAAATAAGCGTTGGCAAAACTTTGGGCCACTTAGTTTGGGGCACAGGACTTTCTTACCTGCGCACGGGTTTTGAGCATACTGTATCTAATATACCCGACCCATATGGCAGCACCTCGCAATACGGCAAGTATAATTGGTACTTCTATCATGTTGCCGTGCCATTTTATCTTGGCTACACATTTAGTGTTGGCAAGCGCATAAGGGTGACCCCTGCCATAGGCCCCGAAATAGCGTATAATTTAGGCAGTAGCGTACAGCAGCCCGGCGAGCAAACAACCAACAATGTCGACGATTTCACCGCCAACCATAATACACTCAGCATATTCGGCATGGCGAGGATAAATGTAGCATTCCGTTTGAGCAAGCAGCTCAGTATAGTATTAGCCCCGGAAACTCTATACATGCTTACGAATTTTTACGAAACACCTGGTAATATTGAGCACTCAGCTACCCAGCGCAACTACGCCTTCCTGCTGAACGCGGGTATAAAATGGCGCCCGACAAGAAAAGAGGTATCTCACAAAAAAGTTAAGGCAAATAAATAAAACCATACTTATGCGCACATTTCTTTTACTGATCGTAGTATGTGCATGCTTGCAAGGCAAAGCACAAAATGTTTACATACAGCCTGAGGCTGGGTGTGGAATAACCAACGCGCACATAAAAGACAATCAGTTTCCACCTATCTCCACAAGCGGTATCGGCACTTATCATTTCCAGGTAAGCATTGGCAAGTCTTTTGGCCGTGTGGTATTGTGTACCGGGCTTTCTTATCTGCGTACCGGTTTTGGCCTTAATATCGTTGAATCCGGATACATCAGCACCCTTGGATACGGCACCAACTACTGGTATTATTACCATCTTACCCTTCCCCTGTATGCGGGTTATACTTTCAATATCGGCAAGACAATAAAATTGGTTCCTGCAATAGGCCCTGAAGTATCGTACAACCTATCCGGCGTAGTACAAAAAGAAGGGTCGCAAACAACTACAAACGTCAATAACGTTGGTGAATATTACCACCCGATGAGTATTTTCGCCGCGGCGCGCGTGAATGCTGAATTCTGTTGGAGTAAACAATTCAGCATCGTAATAGCCCCCGAGGCATTGTATAGCCTCACCAATATGGCCAAAACACCCGGCCATATGAATAGCCCTGAAAAGCAACATGATCACGCCTACCTGCTGAATGCAGGTATAAAATGGCGGTTGGCAAAAAGAGACAAGTCCTCCAACAACGATAAAGCAGGCAAATAATACCATTTATACATTAAAATCACTCTCACGAGCCTTTCGGCTAAAGCCAACATTATATTGCTTTAGCCACGGCTTAAAAGCCGTGGCTATTGGTGTGGTCTTAATGTCCAAATGGTATAACCTCACATCTTATCGCATTTACTTAAGCATGGTTATCAATATCTCTGTAGCCAGTATGGCTACCTGGTACAGCCTGCTATGCAGGAAGGTAAGCTGTTTCATTAGTTATAGGTTTGTCTGATCTGTGGTTACTTAATGTATGCTTGTTGATGATCTGCGAAATGATCTGCTCGGTCATATCGGGATAGTTGACGGCTATGGGCTTGCCTTCTTTGAGCCATTGGCCTATAGTCGCCATATATTTCTGGTCGAGTGTTTTTATTACTGTGGCTCCCATAGCGGCTGCGCCCGCAGCATTGCATTGCTGCTCGTATTGTGTGAGCATGGGTATCACCAGCACTTTCTTGCCAAGGTACATGGCCTCAGCAGGCCCTTCAAAGCCGGCACCACACAGCACACCTGTGCTTGACGCCATGCTTTCTATGAATGCACGGTTGTCTATTTTACGCACCGATACATTGCCGGTAGTGAATGGTTCTTTATTGTGCTTAGAAAACACTTCCCATTTTGCATCGGGAAATTTGGAGAGGTTCTTTACAATCGTTTCATCATCATAAGCAGGCAGATACACTGTGTAGTGCCCGTTATCAACAGGTGTGAGCTCGCGTATCTCTTTGCGGATGAGCGGAGTGAAAATATCATCGCCAAAATTCTTGAAATGAAATCCGTAGGCGGCTGATACCGGCGCATAGTGGCGCAGCACCAGTTGCCCCATAGGGTCGGCCAGCTTAGGTTTCGGCGCATTTTTATGCAGTACGGCACATTGATGGCTCAATGAAATACAGGGCAGCTTTTTGCGCTTGCAGGCCCAGGCTGATACCGGCTCAAAATCATTGATCACCAGGTCGTACTGCTCTACGGGCAGCTCTTTGATGTCTTTGAGCAGGCGCGACAGCTTCAGTTTGCGGGCGGTGTCCCATATATCTACGCCACCATGTTTGCCGAAGATGAAGCTCATGCCATACATGCGGTATTTCACGGGGAAGGGTACATCAACATCGGCTTGTATACCACTGATGAGCACATCCACATCGCCATATTTCGAGAGTGCGGGATATACATCGCGCGCACGGCTCAGGTGGCCGTTGCCGGTGCCCTGGATCGCAAAAAGGATCTTCATTGTATATAAGAGGTAATAAGTGACTCTATCATCTATGCAGCTTCCACACCTTCCAGTCCTTTTGATGGCTTCACATTGAGCTCCAGCATTAGGCTGGCCATCATTGCTTTGGCCGATTCTTTGTGCTGCTTTTTATTATTGATATCCACGGCTTGCGCCACTGGGTCTTCCATATAGTTGTATATACTCCACTTGCCGGCATTATATTCCAGCGAGGTGAGGTTCTCGATCCAGTCGCCGGAGTTCATGTAGGTAACATTGCCTTTGGGTGTGTTCACTTCTTTGATCTCGGGATGGTGTATGTGGCCGCAGATCACATAGTCGTACTTGTTCTCAGCGGCTATATCGCAAACAGTTGCTTCAAAATTGTTGATGAATTTTACCGCACCCTTCACACTGTTCTTTACTTTTTTGGAGAGCGATATTTTGCCCCTGCCCATTTTGAGTGATACGTAATTCACCAGACGGTTGATAAGTATAAGGAAATCGTAGCCTATGGCGCCGAGCTTTGCCAACCAGCGGCTATGCTGCATTACCACATCAAACACATCACCATGAAATATCCACAGGCGCTTATCATCTATCTTTAAAGAGAGCTTATTGACAATGCGCAGTGAGCCAAGATGAAAGCCCTTGAAACGCCGCAGCATCTCATCATGATTGCCGGGTATGTAGTATACAGGTACTTCCTTGGCAATAAGACCTATAAGGTGCTTCACCACCATCATATGAGTGGCCGGCCAGTAGCGCTTACTGAATTGCCAAACGTCTATAATGTCGCCGTTGAGTACTACCGCCTTGGGTTTGATACTTTTAAGGTATTGGAGGAGCTCTGTAGCATGGCAGCCGTAAGTGCCAAGGTGTATATCTGAAAGCACTACGATGTCCACTTCTCTCTTAGCCATTATTCTCTTCTTCGAAGCTTTTGGTTATACAAAATGACGACATTAGTATAAAGAGAATATTATGGTGACATTAATTTAATATGAATAAAGGAAAGAGGATGTTATTGCTTACCGATGAAGTGGTGGGCATGGTGTATTTGTTTCACCCGTTATTTAAACTATTATGCAAAATACTGATCAAACCGGCGATAGGTGGGATAATATAAGTGACTCCCTTAAAATATCCATTGAAAAATGCCTAAAAGACATGGAGGAAAGAATTGCAGAACTTAATGAAGAAATGGTGAAATTCTACAGCAAATGGCTCACAAAAAAATAACACCCGAAAAGCAGTATTCAGGTATCGATCTTCGCCTTTCACACAAAGATTTGAACTATTCGTCACAATTCTGTCGCAGATACACCGGTTATCACTTAATTTTATGTTAGAAACGCAACTATGACACCGAAATCATATAAGGCATCCTTACTGGTCGCAGAAGATGAAGAAAGCCTGCGCGAAGCGCTGAAGCTGAACCTGGAACTGGAAGGTTATGAAGTGACCACGGTAGATAACGGCCCCGCCGTGATCAAAATGGTGAAGAACGAATATTTTGACCTCATCGTACTCGACATCATGCTGCCGGATATGGATGGCATTACTGTATGCGAAACCATCAGGATGCAGCACAACGATGTGCCTATACTTTTTCTATCGGCACGCAATAGCGGGGCAGACAGGGTAGAAGGATTAAAGAAGGGCGGAGATGACTACCTGACCAAACCCTTTAACCTGGAAGAACTGCTGCTGAGAGTGGACAAATTGATCACCAAGAACAAGAAGATAAAAGAGCCGCAGGCTGTGGGCGACATTTACGAATTCGACAGTGGCCGCATAGACTTTGCCGCACACGAGTGCTTAGATAAAAACAAAAAACCACAGGAGCTGAGCAAAAAAGAAGCCGCCCTGCTGAAACTATTGGTGGAGCATGAAGGCGAAGTAGTATCGCGCGAGCAGATATTGCAGATAGTATGGGGGTATAATGTATACCCTACTACCCGCACCATAGACAACTTTATCCTCAACTTCCGCAAATTTTTTGAGAAAGACAGCCGCAACCCGCGCCATTTTCATTCGATAAGAGGGATAGGGTATAAGTTTACGAAATAAAAACCCCGACCCTAAAGGGGGAAGTTCGGTTGTGTTATCTTGATCGCGAAAGTCATAAGTAGAAAGCGATTTGAGGGAACTCAATGTGGGAAAAACCTGTGTTATGTAATCGAGTAATTTGAAATTCAATCCCCACGGAACTATTGATGAGCTGTACTATTTTTTCTTTATCGTATGCTTGAATTTTAGAACCGCAAAATTCAATTCAATGGTTATTTCCTTTTCTGTTATTTTCAAATCATCTTCCAGCATTTCGGCAATGATCTCTCCGCTTTTTTGCATGAGCGTTTGCTTTTTTTGCTCATCATTTTCCGCAGATAATTCCTTAATGTTTCGGGAAAGGTGCTTTATCCGGGAATATGTTTCTATTATTGCAAGAGTTGTCTGAGTAGCTATATCGCCTTTCAGTATGGTAGCCAACATATATAAGCCTTTTTCGGTAAATGCTTTTGGTTTTACGGTGGCATGTTTCAAATTATTGAACCGGTGAAAATTTTTCACCAGTTCATTTTTCTCATCTGTTGTAAGAATGAATGTATATCCTTCAGGAAATTTATCAGGGTTATTCTTGACAGCCCGGTTTATATCCTTAGTAAATACACCATATAGAAGAGCAACATCGCTATCCAAGATAACTTTGAGGTTTCTCAGGTCAATAATTTTATTTTCTATATCATCAAATTTCGCAAGATTAGACATAATATTTATTTTGCGGTTGAAAATTTCTAGTCTATGGCAGTATGCCACTAAATGTGCCGGTAACTTTTGCTGAATCCTTGCAGGTGAAAGAATAGCTACCTGCGAATAAGGGCGAAACTGAGGTTATAGTAAGCGTACCATAAGACCCTGTATCTATTACATAAGCCCCCGCAACTCCATAATAGGAAGAATCAGCAAAAACTACTTTGTCAAAATTCCCGGAGGCTAATGTGTACGTTCCCGGCGCGGTGTAGTTAACTATCTGCATGTAAATGTCGGTATGCGCGTGATTGCCGGGTACATAAAAATAGTTGTCAACGATCACATCGTTCGAGATGATGTCTGCCGCAACGTAAACTCCCCGCAAGGCGGTGGTGCCAAAATTACACGTAACCACTCCGTTGCTATCCAGTAAAGTAACAATGTTGTTAGTGGTTATGACAGCGCTACCCACTGAATTAATGATCGAATCTATTGTGACATAAGTAGCCCCTTCGCCACGCCACAGCACCGGTGTTTGAAAATTGCCCGTATGGCTGGCCATTACCAAGGTTGCCGATTGCTCAGTAGTAGTATCCCTGTAATGATATTTAACTGTGTAGGTGCCGGATGCAAGAGAGGTGGACGTGACTTGTATATCACCCTTCTCTCCTACCATGTAAGCATATGGCGATATAGCAGAAAAATCACTGGCATCGGGCAGAGTGGTGGTCGTCCTACTGCTACTTTTCTTACATGCAGCAAATGCAAGGATACCTGATATGGCTGCTATGGTTAAATATTTGGCGGTGGACTTCATGTTTTTCTGTTTAAGGGTGTATCAATGATCTATTACAAATGTATTGTAAAAATCAATAGCGAGGTTTAACTTAGCATCTACTTTCCTGTTGGTTATATCCTCGCGAGCCTTTCGGCTAAAGCCAGCGTTATTTATAATAAACCCCGGCCTGAAGGCCGGGGCAACTGGGATGATTTAAGTATTCTAATCTGAAGTATTTATTTTCTTTGCCCATTTTGGGTTGCGCATCCATATTGCCATTAGCAAAATGTCGATCGTATCAATGGTCAATTTTACAGCCCATTCATGTTTACCGGAAGTATTCATTTCCTGTATGTTGCCAATGCTGGTTTTTACGTAATAAGCATACGCCTCAAATTGATAGAGACTATAACAGAGGTTGACAATCAACACGAAAATCAACAATCTTCTAACCATAATTTTAAAAATTAGTTCACTAACTTCTAAATAATCTCCGCCAGTATCTTAGTGTGCGCCATTTCGCGTACAGCATCTGCTATAGCTGCGGCATCATAGCCACATTCTTTGTGCAGTTCTTCGGGTTTGCCGTGCTCTACTATACGGTCCGGTATGCCGAGGATCTTTACTTCGGGAGTGTAGTTGTGGGCGGCCATAAACTCCAGTATAGCGCTGCCGAAGCCGCCTACTATAGTACCGTCTTCTACGGTTATGATCTTATTATATTTCTGTGCTACTTCGTGCAGCATAGCCTCATCGATCGGCTTTACAAAGCGCATATCGTAGTGGGCAGGGTACAGATCGTCGGTAGCCAGTAGCTTGCAGGCTGCCACGGCAAAGTTGCCGGGATGGCCGAAGGTGAGTATAGCCACTTCCTGCCCATCGCATATTTTGCGGCCGGTGCCTGTTTCTATTTTCTCGAACGGAGTGCGCCATTGCGGCATCACGCCCTGCCCGCGCGGATAGCGGATAACATATGGTGATACATTATCGGGTAGCTGCGCGGTGTACATGAGGTTGCGCAGCTCCGATTCGTTCATCGGCGCGCTTACTATCATGTTGGGTATGCAGCGCATAAAGGCTATATCGTATGCTCCATGGTGCGTGGGGCCATCATCGCCCACCAAGCCTGCACGGTCGAGGCAGAAGATAACGGGTAGCTTTTGTATTGCTACATCGTGTACTACCATATCGTAGCCGCGCTGCATGAAGCTGCTGTAAATGTTGCAGAATACGGTAAGCCCCTGTGTGGCCATGCCGGCGCTCAGCGTCACGGCATGTTGCTCGGCTATGCCCACGTCTATGGCACGGTCGGGCATGAGGTCCATCATAAACTTCATGGAGCAACCTGATGGCATGGCCGGTGTGATACCCATGATGAGGGGGTTCTTTTCTGCGAGCTCCACAAGCGTATGACCGAACACATCCTGGTACTTAGGCGGCTCGGGTATCGTTATTATCTTCTTATTTATTTTACCGGTTATCTTATCGAATGTGCCGGGGGCATGCCACAGCGTCTGGTCTTTCTCGGCGAGGTCATAGCCCTTGCCCTTTACGGTCTTTATATGCAGCAGCTTGGGGCCGGGTATATCGCGCAGGCCCTTCAGCGTTTCGGTGAGCTTGGTAATGTTGTGACCATCTATAGGGCCAAAGTAACGCAGACCCAGCGCCTCGAACAGGTTACTGCTCTTAGACACCACGCCCTTTATGCCTGCTTCCACCTTAGAGGCCAGCTTTTGGAAATCCTTGGTAGGCAGCTTGCCCAGCACCTTCCATACATCATCGCGAAAGCGATTGTAAGAGTGAGAGGTAGTAATATCGGTAAGGTATTCTTTGAGTGCGCCTACATTGGGGTCAATAGACATATTGTTGTCATTGAGTATGATGAGCACATTGGCCCCGCTTACCCCGGCATGATTGAGCGCCTCGAATGGCAGCCCCGCCGTCATAGCGCCATCGCCTATCACGGCTATGTGCTGTCGCTCATGCTCGCCTTTGTACTTAGAAGCCACGGCCATGCCCAGCGCCGCCGATATAGAAGTAGAAGAGTGCCCAACGCCAAAAGTATCGTAGATGCTCTCGCTGCGCTTAGGGAAGCCGCTGATGCCGCCGTATTTGCGGTTGGTATGAAAAACACTACGCCTGCCGGTAAGAATTTTATGGCCGTAGGCCTGGTGGCCTACATCCCACACCAACTGATCATAAGGGGTATTAAATACATAATGGAGGGCCACACTCAGCTCTACCACCCCTAGACTGGCGCCAAAATGCCCGCCATGCACGCTCACACAGTCTATAATAAACTGGCGCAGCTCGTCACAAACCTGTTGCAACTGATCTTTTCCGAGCTTTTTAAGGTCGTCCGGTGTATTTATCTGACTTAATAGCGGCCCCGCCGGTATCTCTCCCATGCACAATAATAATAGTCTGCAAAAATAAATAAAAATATAATGCTACGCTAATGCGGGCGTTAAAAATCGCTGATTTTAACGAAGCCTCACTGGCTGAACTACTTAACAGGGGCAAATATGGAGCCAATCTGTGTGTTTAGGCTACATTTGCGGTTAATTACTGTTAATAAATGAAGCGTTTTTTTCGTGTCGAGCATTTCCGGGCTTATCCGTGGGCTATGCAGCTGTTGCTTTTTCTGCTTACCATCATTACTATGATAGGCGTGGGAAGGTATGCTACCCTGTATTATGTGGCCAAGTTCACCAACTACACTTTAGAACAGCTCGTATCATTTAACAGCAGTAGCCCCCTGGATCTTATACATACCTCGCTGGTGACCAATGGCATATTGACCAGTATATTTATTTTTTTATTACCTGCGGTGCTTTTTGCCTACTTCGCCTCGCCCCGGCCTGCCGAATACCTGGGACTGAGGGCACCCGGCAAGTGGATACAGCTATTGCTGGTGCTGATGGTGATGCTGGGTGCGATGCCCGTATTGCAAATGATAGAGACGCTGATGGGGCTGATCAACTTCAGCCCGGCCATAAAAGCCGACCAGGCGGCATCGGAGAAAACGATGTATGCCTACCTCTCCATGCACACTTTTGGCGATTTTGTACGGTGCTTCCTATTTATAGCCATCTTGCCCGCCTGTGGGGAGGAGCTTTTCTTCAGGGGTGTGTTGCTGCGGTTTGCCCGCAAGCGCAGCCGCAATATGGTGTTGCCTGTGTTGTTTACCGCCGCTGTATTTGCTTATGCCCATGCCAATATTTATGGCCTGCCGTCTATCTTCCTGGCTGGCATTCTGCTTGCTGTTATTTACAACCTCACCGGGTCGCTGTGGTGCAGCATAGCCGCGCATATGTTCTTTAACGGCTTCCAGATATTTACTACTTATTTTGGAAATAGTACTGTCGCCGCAAGTCCTGCCACGCAAAGCATGTCTGCATCTGTATTGTTTGTTATAGGTGGCGCGATATTATTTGCCGTATCCTTTTACCTGCTGCTGAAAAACAAGACCCCACTGCCCGATAACTGGGCGGAGGATTTTACGGCTGCGGAACTTTTAGCAAAAGCAGATTAACTTTACCTCATGGCATTAAACATACCTGTATTCTTTACCCGGCTGGGCAGCTCTGTGGTTTTTGTGGCCGTGATGTTCACAGGGCTTCTTTGGAATGACTGGTCGTTTTTTGTCTTAGCCTGCCTGATACAGGCATTATGCCTGCGCGATTACTTCAGGCTGATGCCGCAGATAGATAAAGACAGCTACTTGCCCAAATGGCTACCGGTGGTAATGCAGGCCGGCAGTATTTTATGGCTGGCAGGTTTATTTGCATTGAACTACTATACCCAAAACCAGGCGAATGACTATACAATAACCCATGTATCTAATCAGTCGATGACGTTCAATGTCAAAGACCCGCATGCTTTTTACGCTCATTCTTTCAAGTCGGCATTGTATGCCTATGCTGTTTTTTTCATTTTCACCCTGCTACTCGTTACTGTTCTCTCAAAAAAGACAGCGCTACCTGCTTTTATGCAGTCGGTAATGAGTGTTGTATATATTGTAGTACCCATGTCTTTGCTTATGCTCCTGAATGAAGGCATGCACTATATTCCTATCATCATGATCGTGATGATCTGGACGAATGATACAATGGCCTACCTTGCGGGATCATTCTTTGGCAAAACACCGTTCTCGCCTATATCCCCTAAAAAGACGTGGGAAGGCATCATAGGTGGTGCGCTCCTCACTGTTCTTGGAGGTGTTATATTCGGGTATTATTCTGCCAGCCTTTTGCACCTGGGCGCCGGCAGTACGCCACAAAATATGCTGGTTTTCGGGATCATGGGCGCTATTGTTGCTGTGGCGGCCACATTGGGCGATCTGCTTGAATCAAAGTTAAAACGCATGGCAGGCGTAAAAGACAGCGGCACGCTAATGCCCGGACATGGTGGCGCTTTAGACCGATTCGATTCCCTGCTCATCGTAACACCTTTTATATATTGTGCTTATTGCCTTGTAAAATTGTTTTACTAGGATGGTAGAGGTAAAGAGCGGTAAACTGATTACAACCGCGGGCTATGTTACTGCGAGATGTAGTAATCCCCGAATGTTATACCCTAATTTGTAGGATGGAGACCTCACATTTTAAACATATCTTTGCCCTCCAATTTTTCAACACATGAAGATACACCGCGAAGGGTATAAATACATTCTGATTGCTACGGTATTATGGCTTGGTATTGCGTGGCTGTGCGCGCACTTTATTCCGCCGTCCTTCTCCTGGGTTACAGGCATTATTACGTTCCTGTTGTTCCTCATATGGTTTTGGGTGGTGGCGTTCTTCCGCCTGCCCAACAGGGATATGGTGCATGGCGAGGAAAAGATCATCTGCCCTGCTGATGGCAAGGTGGTGGTGATAGAAGAAACCTTTGAACCTGAATATTTTAAAGACCAGCGCCTGCAGGTGTCTATATTCATGTCGCCCATAAACGTGCATGTGAACAGGAACCCGGTAAGCGGCCTCATCAGGTATATGAAGTACCACCCCGGCAACTACCTGGTAGCCTGGCACCCCAAATCATCGACCGAGAACGAGCGCACCACGCTGGTGATAGGTAACGACCGTGGCGATATACTGCTGCGCCAGATAGCGGGGGCGCTTGCGCGCCGCATTTGCTTTTATGTGAAGGAGGGCGACTTTGTAAACCAGAATGAGGAATTCGGCTTCATACGTTTCGGCTCCAGGGTGGATATTTACCTGGCAGTAGGCACCAAGGTAGATGTTAAGATAGGCGATGTGGTAAAGGGCGGAGTAACGCTATTGGCCCATTATTAAGCCTTAAATTAACAATTTGAGATGATGAATGTCACTTTTCTATTAAAAATTATTCCCTATCTTCGCTTTCTAAACATAAAACAATGAAGAAACTCACATTATTATTCGTTGCTGCCGCACTGTTATCAGGCGGAGCATACGCACAAGACAAAGCATGCTGCAAAAAAGGCGGCGGCAAATGCACTAAGGCTTGCACCAAAGACGCAAAAGCTAAGAGCACAAAGTCTACAACTGTATCTAAAACAGAACCAGCTAAGAAGACCTCTTAATCGATACTGCTACTTTATAAAAAACCGCTTCATCATTGGAGCGGTTTTTTTATGGGGATAACGCTTTAAAGATTAATTTCACACAGCATTTATGGGCAACAGGCTATACATACCAATAACCGTGCGAAGCGTTTTTGCTTTGGTGTGCCTGCTGTGCGCGCAAGCTGCGTTGGCACAGCGTTATCCTTTTCATAACCTGAGTGTTGACGACGGGCTGATACAGTCGCAGGCCATATGTATGGCGCAGGACAATACCGGCAACCTGTGGGTGGGCACTCTGGGCGGCTTATCCCGCTACGATGGGCGCAACTTCACCAACTATACCGTGCGTAACGGCCTGCCCGGTAATACGGTTTGGGCGCTGGCAGTAGACAATAACAATGATATATGGATAGGCGGGCAAACATGCCTGTCACAATTTGATGGCAAGAACTTTAAGCGCTACAACAGGCCGCATACTACACCCGCGCCCAACAGCACACAACAGGTGCAGATACAAAACGACACTACGTGGTGGCGCACCCAGGGCGATCTGTACCTTATCAGCAGAGGGAAGATCAACATATTCCCCACACCCGGCCCACAGGGATTTGTTTCGTGCATACTTGCCGAAAAAACGGCTTTATGGATAGCAAAAGAAGGTGTGGTCTATAATGAGCATGGCAATAAGGTTGACACATTCAGGTTCACATTACCTACAGACAGCAAGCCACCGAATGTATCTGCTATCTTCCGCGACAAACAAAACAATGTATGGATAGGCACTAATGACGGGCTGTTCAAGCTGGTAAACAGGCAGCTACTGCCTTACCTGCTTCTGAGCGAACCGGGAGCCATGCCACCAGTTATCCAATCTATAACACAGGATGGTGATGGCGCCTTATGGATAGGAACCAATGCAGGGGTGATCAAAGCAGGTGGAGGTACTATACAAAGCTACAATAAGCACAACGGCCTTAGCGACAACATTATTTTCAGCGTGCTTACAGATAAGGAAGGCAATATATGGATGGCATCAGACGGGCAGGGCATATTCAGGTTCTCCGGCACCCAGTTTGCGGGCCTTGATGAAACCATGGGATTGCCCAGTGCACAGATCATGGCACTGGCCGACAATAGCCGTGACTCGCTCTTCCTGGGCACTTATGATGCGGGGCTGTATATCTTTAAAGACGGCAAGGTGAGCCCATTG
>Ga0316218_1002333_pt1 | contig 17738 bp, 14 predicted proteins | sample TBH18003metaG_FD_203634 | JGI IMG/M metagenome (GOLD analysis project Ga0316218, IMG submission 203634) | Freshwater microbial communities from Trout Bog Lake, Wisconsin, USA - TBH18003 | ecosystem: Environmental > Aquatic > Freshwater > Lake > Hypolimnion/Profundal zone | place: USA: Wisconsin...
AAAAAATCCTGGATTAACAGGATTTTTTATTGCCCTTATTTTTGAATCATGCAGATTGAATTAACACAAATTATTCCTGTTCCGCTAAAAGATAAATTATCGAACCGTGCTTCTGATATCTGGAATAAGACCGTATTATTTCAATCACCACAAAAAATTAAAATTAAAGCCCCCAGCGGTTCGGGTAAAACTACTTTCATTCATACTTTATATAAACTTCGTTATGATTATGCAGGCGATGTATGCTATGATGGCATCAACATAAAAAATATTCAGGATGATGCGTTGGCAACTATTCGGCAGCAAAAAATCAGCATCATCTTTCAAGACTTAAGATTGTTTCCCAATTTAACAGCCGGAGAAAATATTGAATTGAATCGTGTACTGCAAGCACCTTTCTATGAAAAAGAAAAAATTAATGAAATGGCTGAAGCATTAGGTGTAGCAAGCATCTTAGCACAAAGAGCCGGCTTGTGCAGTTACGGCGAGCAACAACGCATTGCCATTATTCGTGCAATGATGCAACCTTTTGAATGGTTATTGATGGATGAGCCGTTTAGTCATTTAGATCAGGAAAACATTTCAAAAGCCATTACCTTAATTAAAACAGAATGTGATAAAAGAAATGCAGGATTTATTTTAACCGACCTGGATGATGATGAACATTTTGAATATACCGGAACCATTCAATTATAAATATTGAATACGCTTTTACAAAAAATAATTAAAACCGCTTCGGGCCGAACAAGATTTGTGATGGCCGTAATAGGCTTATCGGTAGCAATGGTATTGATATTGGCCGCTGTGCAAATTCAAGTCAACTACAATGATCTCCTGCACAGCAAAACCAATCAGGACAGTATTGCAAATTTTTTGGTATTGAATAAATCCATCAATAATGCCAATAGAAACAGTACCACATTGAGTGATGAAAATATAGCAGCATTAAAAAAACAATCTTTTGTGGATGAAGTGGGCATACTGATACCCAGCAGGTTTAAAGCATCAGTTGAAAGCAACAGCGATCGTTTCCCTTTTGCAACAGATATTGCTTTTGAAAGTGTACCTGCTTCTTTTATTGATGTAAATAATGTAAACTGGAAATGGGATGAGAACAGTAATTATATTCCCATCATTGCACCGAATATGTTTCTGGATTTTTATAATTTTCAATTCTCTTTATCACAGAATTTACCACAGCTGACACAAGACATTGTAAAGCTGATCGTTTTTAAAGTGAATATTCATACGGCAACCGGTATCATCAGTTTCAATGGGCGAATTGTTGGTTTCAGTGATCGCATTACTTCATTATTAGTGCCGCAGGATTTTATGAATTGGGCAAATGAGAAATATAATTTAGGTCAGCAGTCACAACCATCCAGGGTCATCATCAAAACCAAAGATCCCGGCAATCCCGCTCTGGTAAAGTATTTGCAGGATAACGGATTGGTGACAGATGCCGATAAAACAAGATTCAGCAAGTATCGTCAAATTGTAAATACCGTAGTAAATATCAGTTGGATTACCGGTGCAGTGATGCTGGTGTTTGCATTGCTCATCTTTACATTATTCATTCAATTAACCATTGCTTCCTGTAAAGAAGAGATTAAATTATTGATCACTTTGGGTGCATCACCCAAACAATTACAAGGTTTTTTAATAAAGCAATTCTTTCCATCCAATGTAATCATCATAGTTATTTCCTTATTGGCCATCTGTGGTTTACAATACATGGCGTATGATTTTTTACAGGTACAACATATTTTTATTTCCCAATTCATTTCTTATTACACGTTATTAGCTGCATGGGTTATTTTGTTGGTTTTATGGTTTGTCAATGTATCCGCTATTCGCAAATACATAGCGGTAAAGGATAAATAGTTTCTTTTAATTTTGATTTCATGATTACGTCAATGGTTAAAAGTCAAATGCCGAAGCAAAAAAATAATTGCAGAATCTTTTTGTTGATTTGGTCAATTACACTTTTCACTTTTCATTTTCCACTTTTCGCACAAAGCACTTTACAACCCATTGGTTATTGGAGAGAGCATTTGAATTATCAAAATACCATTCAGGTACTGAAAGGCGATAAAATTTATTGCGCCACTGCTTCCGCATTATTTAGCATAGACGCCGATAATGAAGCGCAACAATACAATAAAGTAACCGGGTTGAATGATATTGGTGTGAGTTGTATTGGATGGGATTATAGTTCTTCTCAATTGGTGATCGCTTACAACAGCAGCAACCTGGATGTATTGAATGGTAATATAATTAACAATATCGGAGACATTCAAAGAAGTACCATCAGCGGAAATAAATTGATTTACAATATATTTTGTAACAATGGCTTGGCTTATTTATGCAGTGGCTTGGGTGTGATTATTGCTGATCTGAAAAAATATGAGATTAAAGACACTTGGTTTATCGGCAGTACCGGCAATCAAATTAAAGTAAACGGATTTACCACAGACGGAACTTATTTTTATGCAGCTACTGATGAAGGATTAAAACAGGCAAGTGTTAATGCAAACAATTTAGCCAATTATACCAATTGGGTGAACCTTAGTGGCAGTAATGGTTTAAGTACAACGGCATCTTCCAATGTTATTTATACGAATAATAAAATCATTGCCCAGCAAAATGATTCGTTATTTATTTTGAATAACAATCATTGGAATTTTTTGTATGCAGATACTTTATGGCCGATTGTTAACATCAATGCATCTTCCAATAAAATAATGATCTGTCAGAGAACAGCATCGGGTAATAGCAGGGTCATTCAATTAAATACAAATGGTGTGATTGAAAATATTTTATCGAAGCCTTCTATTATTTCATTTCCTAAATCGGCAATATTGGATAATACCGATACTTGGGTGGCAGATTATTATGGTGGATTATCAAAAAATGCATCACAGCAATTTATTCCAAACGGGCCATTTGGAACAGCAGATGGTGATTTAATTTTTTCGAACCATATTTTATATGCAGCAGCAGGCAGTGTGGATGATGCCTGGAATTATTTATACAACAGAAATGGCATTTATAATTTTAATGATGGGCTTTGGAATGATGTTGGTTATTATACAACAGCAGTTTTAGATACCACACTTGATTTTATAACACTGGCTGCAGACCCCAGAGACGGAAGCATTTGGGCTGGCAGTTATGGTGGCGGATTAGTGAACATGAATCAAAATAATTTTAAAATTTACAAACAAAAATATTTACAGGCAGCTATTGGAGATACATCAAGTTATCGTGTAAGCGGATTGGCTTTTGATCAAAACAATAATTTATGGATCAGCAATTATGCAGCACCGCAGGATTTAAAAGTATTAGAGCATGATGGAACTTTTCATTCGTTTTCCATTCCATATACTCATTTTGAAAATGCATTAAGTCAGATAGTAGTGGATGATGCCAATCAGATATGGATGGTGAGCCCCAGAGGCAATGGTGTATTCTGTTATAATTATGGTGCGAATATTAATAGTACTGCAGATGATCAATGGAAATATTTGCAAACAGGTATTGGTCATGGTAATTTACCCAGCAACAATGTGTATTGCATTGCGAATGATAAAAATGGTTTTATCTGGATCGGCACAGATAATGGTATTGCAGTGGTGCAATGTGCCAGCAATATCTTTCAACAAAATTGCGATGCGGTTTGGCCTGTTGTGCAACAAGGTGCTTTTGCCGGATATTTATTTTTTGGTCAGCAAGTACAATGTATTGCAGTAGATGGTGCCAACAGAAAATGGGTGGGAACAAAAAATGGTGTGTGGCTAATTTCTCCCGAAGGAGATCAGATCATTTACAATTTTACAGCAAACAATTCTCCTTTGTTTAATAATGATGTAAGAAAGATTGCGATTGATCCCACCACCGGCGAAGTATTTATTTCTACTTTCAGTGGTATTTGCAGTTTTAGAAGTACAGCAACAGAAGCAACCGATACAGCAAGTAATGTGCTGGTATTCCCTAATCCTGTCCCGCCCAATTATAATGGTACCATTGCGATTAGAGGATTGGCAGATAATTCTTTGGTAAAGATTGCAGAGTTGAATGGAAGATTGGTTTATCAAACAAGATCATTAGGCGGACAAGCCATATGGAATGGAAAAAATTATAAAGGAGAAACTATTGCAAGCGGTATTTATTTAGTGATTGTTCGCAATGATGACGGGACAGAAAAGATTGTTACGAAGATCGTGATAGTGGGAAGCAGATAAATAATTCGATGATGAATAAGTATGCGATTCCGAAATAAATTCGGAACAGGCGCAACTGCCTTATTAATGCTCTTATGAACAGTTAAAAAATTAATCTTTCAAAAAACTTTCTGCTGCTTACATTTGCACAATTTGTATAAAATGAGTAAGACACTTTCTTCCAACGAATCGATCCCATCTTCCAGAAAAAAAATTATTGTATTGGGTAGTGGCCCAAATAGAATTGGTCAGGGTATTGAGTTTGATTACTGCTGTGTACATGGTTTATTAGCCATTAAAGAATGTGGCTATGAAGCCATTATGGTGAATTGCAATCCTGAAACGGTTTCTACTGATTTTGATATGGCCGATAAATTATATTTCGAGCCGGTTTATTGGGAGCATTTGTGGGAGATCATTGAATTGGAAAAACCGGAAGGTGTGATTGTTCAGTTAGGCGGACAAACTGCGTTGAAATTATCCAAACGTTTGCATGAAAAAGGAATAAAGATCATCGGCACTTCTTATGATGACATGGATATTGCAGAAGACAGAGGAAGATTCAGTGATCGTTTAAAAGAATTAGGCATTCCTTATCCTGAATATGGAACAGCATATACTGCTGATGAAGCCATTGAAGTGGCTAACAAAGTTGGTTATCCTGTTTTAGTAAGACCAAGCTATGTTTTAGGCGGACAAAGAATGCGTATTGTCATTAATGATGATGAGGTAGAAAAAGCAGTAGTGAGTTTATTGAAACATATACCGGATAATAAAATTTTAATAGACCATTTCTTAGATCGTTGCCAGGAAGCAGAAGTAGATGCCATCTTTGACGGAGAGAATTTTCATGTGATGGGAGTAATGGAACATATTGAACCGGCCGGTATTCATAGTGGTGACAGTAATGCAGTATTGCCAGCATTTAATTTAACGCCATTGGTTGTTGAAACAATGGAACATTATGGTGAGAAAATTGCAAGAGCATTGAACATTAAAGGATTGATCAATATTCAATTTGCCATTAAAGACGGTAAAGTGTATGTAATAGAAGCCAATCCCAGAGCGTCGCGTACTACGCCATTTATTGCAAAAGCATATGGTATACCTTATTTGAATATTGCAACAAAAATTATGTTGGGTGCAAATAAGCTGACTGATTTTGTAATAGAGAAAAAATTAAACGGCTATGCCATTAAAGAACCGGTGTTTAGTTTTGATAAATTTCCGGGTGTAAGTAAAGAATTAGGACCGGAAATGAAAAGTACCGGAGAAGCGATACGCTTTATTAAAGATTTAAAAGATCCTTATTTCAGAAATTTATATAAAGAAAGAAGTATGAACTTAAGTAAATAAAAAAAAGAGCTGCAATTAATTGCAGCTCTTTTTTTTATCAGGCCAAAATTTATAATTCAACAATTCTGTTTTTGATTGAATACATGGCTAACCCCATTCTGGTGTGTACTTTCAATTTTTCGAATAAAGCATTACGGTAATCATCCACCGTTCGCGGACTCACAAACATTTTTTCTGCAATATCTTTATATGTTAATTCTGTACATATATATCTTAAGAATTCTCTTTCTTTTTCCTGCAATAAAATGGGTTCTAAAGGCTGATCTAAATCTTCATGCAATCCTCTGATTACTTTTCCTGCAATAGTATCAGATAAATAAAAATCCTTTTTAATCATAGAGTCCAATGCAGCCTTTAATTCTTCGGGGGTAATATTTTTCATAATATAGCCCTTTGCACCCAAACGCATCATCCGGATAATGGTTGTTTCATCACTTTGCATAGACAATGCCAGTATTTTTATTTGCGGATAATTTTCAAACAACCATTTAGTAGTTTCAAATCCATCTAATTCGGGCATATTTATATCCAACAATACAATATCCGGAATTAAATGATTGGAAATTTTTTCAATAACTTCTTTGCCATTTCCTGCTTCAAATAAAACCGAATAATCATCAAAACTTGCAACTAATCTTGCTAAGGCACTACGCATTAAAGTATGATCATCTGCAACAGCTACCTGATACAATTTTTGTGGACTGGGTGGCATAAAAAATTTCTTGCTTTAAATATTATGATCAATGCTTAAAGGTAAAACAATTGTTACAGTTGTTCCTTTACCTTCCTCACTATTTATTAAGAATTTAGCGCCAATCAGTTTGGCACGATTGATCATACTTTTTAATCCTACGCCGCCGGAAGAAGATGGTTTATTTTGTTTTTCTGCAACATTAAAACCAACGCCATTATCTTTTACCGATAAGGTAAAGTGGTTATCAGTTGAAAAATGAATACCTATTTGTATATGTTTTGCTTTAGCATGTTTTAATGCATTGTTCAATAACTCCTGAAACATACGAAATAAGAAAATAGATTTTTGAGGATCCAATTGCTGCTCGCTATCTGTACCGCTTTCCGAAAGTTCAATATTTACCAAGCCTGTTTTGCGGATGGTCTCTACTTCAAATTCAATGGCCCTTCTTAACCCGATATGTGATATACGATCACTGTGTAAACTTTTAGAAAGATGGGAAACATCAACAATGGCTTTATTCAATATTTCTTTGGTGTTTTGAATGCCGGCAAATACCGGATGTGATGCATCTATATCCAAATTGGAGAGGGATAATTTTACAACAGATAATAATTGGCCAATATTATCATGCAATTCTTCTCCAATTGTTTTTAATGTTTTTTCCTGGATTTCTAACTGACTGCGTAATAATTCCTGATCATATTCTTCTTTTAATTCAAGCAATTCCCTTTCGTGTGCGTGTTGCCTTTTTTGATAGATGAATAGTATAATTACAACAAATAATAACAATCCCAACGCCAATAAGCCGCCTATGATAATGATGGAGAGGATTTCTTTATTTTGAGCCTGCATAAAAACGCAATACTAAACATTAAATATAATAAAACATTCATTGCAATAACAATACTTTGAAGATTGTTTTTGATAACGTCAGGATAACTATTTAAAAAGTTAGCCAAACCGAAAATTGGAAATGTACAGAGATAATAAAATGATAAAGCAATGCATATCCAAAAGGATGGCATCCTTACAAGATTAAAAGCTTTTTTAGATAAAAAAAGCTCAAAAAAGAAAAAAATACAGGAACCTGCGATCAATAAACTGCCAATAGCGTAAGTGATAGAATGAAAGCCAGACTTGCCTTGAATAAAAAATGTATTTAAAATTGCAACTATAAAATATCCAATAGAAATTATCAATATTACTTTAGAAATTTTTTTGTTTTTTATTATTTCGTTAATCATCCATAAATAAAAAGAAAATTCTAAAGAAGTGAATGTGTTATACATGATTCTGATCTTCTTATAATTCTCTATCAAATTATGAGTCTTTATTTGAAGTACTAAGTAAGTTCCTATAAGCTCTACAATTAAAGTAATAATAAGAAAATAAGGCAACATTCTTATTCCTTTGTTTGAATCCTTTCTCTTATAAAAAATGATACCAATAAATATGCAAATAATTATTGCAGTTATATTAATATATTTCTCATAATCAATTTTCATTCTGTAAAAATATCATTTATAAAATAATAAATCCCCTAAATCGGGGATTTATTATAAATAAGTATTCTATAATAAAATAGATTAAATCACAATCATTCCATTTGCACCTTTATCTATTAACGTTATACCTAATTCCAAGTCATCCCAATCAAAGGAATCTCCACCTCCGCAAAATGGAGGACATAATGAAACTGCATTGTATGCAAGGATTTGTGCACCTTTATCTGTTTGCACATAAATATCTTTATTCTTAATACCGTTAGTTGTTTCTTTTTGCTTGGTACCTACCATTACCAAAGTTTGTCTGCCGGCATATTGTGGTTGTTCCTGATAATCTTTATCATATGCGCCGAAATAAAATTTAACACCATCAGCGCCATACATTTTAGCAGTTTCAATAAATTCTTCCATTTCTTCAATACTCCACCAGCCACTTAAAGAATCTTCTTTTCCGATTCTTTCACTGTTTTGTACCCATCTTTCCTGTTTATAATTTTTAATTACTTTATCTACATGGGCGTTGTTTACGTACTTTCCAACCTTTAAGGATTTTTTTGTTGCGGTTTGCATAGTTTCTGGGTTTAAGATTTAAAAAAGATTAAATGATAACCTAAAACTAATTCTAAGCAAGCCTTGATTTTTGAAAAAAATCCATGACTATCAACCGATTATGAATTATACACATTCATAAAAGATTAAAAATCCCTTAATTCTGCATAAAACATCGAAAAAAAACCGTGAAAAGACGGTATAAAAAACCGTGAAAAGACGGTGTGCTTTTACCGTTAAAAGACGGTGCGCTTTTACCGTTAAAACATCGCAAATAATACCGTCATTAATTTGGGCTTAAGGATTTAATTATTTTAAAATAACTTTTGATATTGCATCAGGGTTAGCACCAGTTCCCGTTTTCAAAAATCCAATATCCAATGGGCAACCCGCATTATTTCCTCAACAATTTTCGCTTACAGTGAAAAATAGGTTGGGGAAATTTTTTTACATTTATAGTAAGCTCTCCCAAACGAAAATTTTAAAAATATTATTGTAACTATTTTTTTTCTTGCATGAAGGAATTGGAAAAAGATGTTTGGAAGCGTATCCCTTTTTTGCGTTTATTATTGCCGCTTATTGCAGGGATAATGGTAGCTCACTATTTTGCAATTGCAATAGTAGACGTTTTTATTACAGCCGGTGTATTTATTTTATTCACCTTTTTTTATTCAATTGCAACTGCCTCATTAAAATTTAAACTTGCCTGGTTAAACGGGATAGCGATTACAATAATATTTATTTGTACAGGAAATAGTATTTATCAATTTCATGATACTAAAAATACAAATGACTGGATAGGCAATTATTATTTGAAAGATTCCATCCTTGCTGTAACTATTCAAGAGCCTCTGACAGAAAAAACAAAATCATTCAAAACAATTGCAACTGCTGATTTCATTTACCATAATCATGAGTGGAAAAAAACAACAGGTAATATTATCCTCTATTTCAAAAAAGAAAATCATCCACCCAATTTGCATTATGGCTCTCAGCTCATTATTCACAAAACATTACAACCCATTACCAATTCGGGTAATCCCGGCGCATTCAATTATCAACAATACTGTGCATTTCAGGATATTTATGCACAAGCTTATGCAGCAGAAAAAGATTTTACCGTTTTGTCTGAAACGAAAACAAATTTTTTAAAAGCAGCGATCTTTTCTGCACAGCAAAAAATCTTAGCCATCTTAAAAGAAAATATTAAAGATGAACATGCATTGGGTATTGCCGAAGCATTGTTCATCGGCTACAGAGATGACCTGGATAAAGACCTTGTACAAGCATACAGCAATACCGGCGTGGTACACATTATCGCTATCAGTGGTTTGCATATTGCCATGATCTATGGCTTATTGATTTTTGTATTAAGCCCGTTCAAAAAAATTAAATGGTTTAATTTTTTTCAATTGCTTATTACATTGTTTGTATTATGGGGATTTTCATTCATTGCAGGAGCAGCTCCGTCTATTTTGCGCAGCACAGTTATGTTCTCTTTTATTGTGATTGGCAAAAGTTTAAACAGACAATCGAATATTTACAACAACCTTGCTGCATCGGCATTTACTATTTTAATATTTAATCCATATAGCCTTTGGGATGTAGGCTTTCAATTAAGTTATGCCGCAGTACTTAGTATTGTGTTGTTTCAAAAAAATATCAGTCATTGGTTTGTCTTTCAAAATAAATTATTACGCAGCATTTGGCAACTCAATGCAGTTACTATTGCTGCACAAATTTTAACCTTACCCATCATCTTATTTTATTTTCATCAATTTCCTAATTTCTTTTTGTTTACCAATTTGTTTGCGGTTCCTTTTTCAGGATTGATATTGTATGGAGAATTGTTCTTGTTGCTCGTGGCTAAATTAGAAATCATCAATGAATGGACGGGCGATGTGTTAAGCCGGTGCATTCAATTAATGAATCATTTTATTAATAACGTTAATTCCATTCCACTTTCTTCATGGGAAAATATTCAGATCAATATTCCGCAAACCATTTTTTTATATGCCTCCATCATCAGCATGGCAATATGGTTAATAAAGAAAAATAAAATAGCTTTTCTATTTAGCCTTACAACGATGGTTTGTTTTACAGCGATCAAATGTGTTGATCTGATAGAAAAGGGCCAACAACAAAAAATAATCGTTTATAATGTTCCGCAACATCAAGCCATTGATATTATTGATGGAAGACATTATCAATTTATTGGTGACGCTGAATTAAATGAGGATGGTTTTCTCAGAAACTTTCATTTAAAACCTTCCAGAATTTTAAATAGGCTATCTGCATCAAATGAATCAGTAAGTTTAGCGGTTCAACATCATTTAATTTGTTCAGCCAATAAAACAGTCTTTATTGTTGATAAACCTGTTCATGCATCAAAACATCAAGAGAAAATAAAAATTAATACGTTAATCATATCAAACAATCCCAGGCTGAGTATCGGCCAATTAGTTACTGCCATTGATTTTGATGAAATTGTATTCGATAGCACCAATCCCTTGTGGAAAATCAACAAATGGAAAAAAGATTGCGACAGCCTACATTTGCGCCATCATTCCATTGCTGAGCAAGGCGCTTTTGAAATGGATCTTTAATTCTTCTCTATGCAAAAAAAAATTCAATCAGCTCTTATTTCTGTCTTTTATAAAGACGGATTAACACCAATCGCTAAAAAATTACAGGAATTAAATATTACCATTTATTCAACGGGTGGTACACAGCAATTTTTAGAAGAGGCAGGTATACCTTGTATTGCTGTGGAAAGTTTAACTACCTATCCATCTATATTAGGCGGCAGAGTAAAAACATTACACCCTGTAGTTTTTGGTGGCATATTGGGAAGAAGATATGAGCCGCAGGATTTAGTAGAGATGAAACAATATGCTATTCCAGAAATAGATTTAGTGATCGTTGACCTCTACCCTTTTGAAGAAACATTAAAAAATACTGCTGAAGAAAAATTAATTATTGAAAAGATCGATATCGGCGGGCCATCTATGATTCGTGCTGCTGCAAAGAATTTTAAAGACGTAGTAGTGATCGCTGCAAAAGACGATTATCCTTCTTTAGATAAATTGTTGAATGAACAAAAAGGTGAAACCACGATTGAACAACGCAAGTTATTTGCTGCCAAAGCATTTCAGGTAGTGATGAACTATGATATTGCGATCAGTAATTATTTTAATCCGGATAATACTACTACACAAACATCATCCGTAAAACAAATATTGCGTTATGGAGAAAACCCGCATCAGAGCGCAAGTTTTTATGGTGATCTGAAAGAAATATTTTCACAACTGAATGGTAAAGAATTATCGTATAATAACCTGGTTGATGTGGATGCAGCCGTTCAACTCATCAAGGAGTTTTCAAATTCTACCGAAAAAGTGTTCGGCATTATTAAACATACCAATGTTTGTGGTGTTGCCAAACGAAATACGGTAAAAGAAGCATGGGATGCGGCTTTGGCAGGTGATCCCGAAAGTGCATTTGGCGGTGTATTGGTTTGCAATGGAGCCATTGATGCAACAACTGCCAATGCCATCAACGAAATATTTTTTGAAGTATTGATCGCTCCGCATTTTGATGAAGATGCATTGCAAATTTTAAAGAGCAGGAAAAACAGAATACTGCTGCAAATAAACAGCCAACAGTCAATGGGCAGCCGCCAACAACGTAAATCTCTATTGAACGGAATATTAACACAAGGAACAGATGAAGGGAATTATTCTGAATGGAAGGAAGCAGGCGGAAGGGAAACAACTTTATCAGAAAAAAACAATCTTGCTTTTGCGAATATCATTTGTAAACATTTAAAAAGCAATGCGATTGCATTGATAAAAAATAATCAGTTAGTGGGTAAGGGTTGCGGACAAACCTCTCGTATCGATTCATTGCGACAAGCCATTGAAAAAGCCAATCAATTTAAATTCGACCTGCATGGTGCCGTATTGGCAAGTGATGCATTCTTTCCTTTTAATGATTGCGTGCAAATTGCACATGCAGCAGGCATTGAAGCATTTATTCAACCCGGTGGTTCTATTCGTGATAAAGACAGTATTGATTATTGCGTTGAACATAATTTAGCAATGGTAATAACCGGTATGCGACATTTTAAACATTAATTCAGGTGGTAAGTATTAAGTTGTAAGTGTTAGGTTTTTTTATACATGCCACTTTATACTTATTACGTATAACTTTCTTCTGAATGGCATTTACAACTAAACAAAAAGCCTATATCGCTTTAGCTGCTACCAGCATTATCTGGGGCACTACCTGGGTAGCCAGTAAGGTAGCCGTTACCAATGCACCGCCATTGCAGGTTTCAGCGATTCGCCAGTTTATTGCAGGATTGATCTACATTGTTTTTTTTAAATTAAAAGGAGAACCCTGGCCATCGTTTAAACAATTTAAACCCTTGTTGGTAATGAGTTTTTTTCTGCTCATCATCGCCAATGGTTTTGCCACCTGGAGCATTAAATATTTGTCAAGCGGATTGGCTGCATTGATTGCTGCACTATATCCTTTGTGTGTTGTGATAATTGAGATGATCTTCTTCAAAACAAAAAATACACCGGCTACTTTTATCGGATTGTTATTAGGATTGGCCGGTATATGCGTAGTGTTTTACGATAATGCCTTTCATCATAATTCGGGTGATTATTTATTTGGTGTAATACTTTCTGTAATTGCAACTTTATCATGGGGCATCGGAACAATTTTTGTTGCCAGAAAAAAATTAAATATCAATCCTTATTACGGAATGGGATGGCAAATGATGTTGGCCGCTCCTTTTATTTTTTTAATGTCGGTTGCCAATGGTAAGAATATTTCTCTAACTGCTATTCCGATGCAAACATGGTTAGCAATTGCTTACTTAGTGATCATTGGCTCCTGTATTGCCTTTGTTTGTTTTATTTATTCTATGAGAAATTTACCCGCAGCCATTGCATCTTTATATGCATACATCAATCCCATTGTTGCCATGATTGTGGGTTCAATTTTATTGAGCGAAAAATTAACGATCAATATTTTAATAGGAACTGCGATCACTATAATTGGTGTATATCTCGTAAATCATTCTTTGAAAGAAGTACCCACTACCGAGCTGATAGAGAATGAGATTTAATTTTTTTGAATCACCCAGACAGGAAGGTACGAACCAATACAAAGTAATGCTTAGTGCATTTTTGTAAATTTGTGTTTTATTATTCTTCGTTGTTTTAAAAATTTTTCTTCAAAAAATCTGCATACATATTTCTCCAGGCAATCCATTCTCTTTGCTCTGTAATAAAATGATTATGGAAGATGGTAATTAATTTCCCGTTCACTGATTTTACCGTATCATGATAATGTTGCAATTCATCTGCTGCTTGCTCTGCCGAATATTTTTGCTCAAAAAAAGAATTGGCTTCCATATAACAAAACGGATGAATGAATAGATCCGTTTTGTTATTCTCCTTCAAATCAAACCAATAAAAAGGCAAAGCATAAGATGCCCTGAAACCATTGATACTGCCATATCCCATGGAATATTCATTTTTTATTCCCGATGCAATCAACTGGCGATATGTATCCGGCAAAGTAAATCGTAAATAATGCTGGCGACTTAATACAATATCTTTTTGAAGAATATTTTTTAAAGCAGTCACCTCTTTTTCTAAAAGGCTTTCTTGCCCTCGATCGGCTTCTCCCTTCATCTGCACAGAACTTTTCCAGGAAGGATGAATACCCGCTTCGTATTTTTCGGCAATAGACTGATATAATTTTTGTACTGCTTTCGATTGAATCAAAATATTTTTATCGTATTCTCCCCGTTCAATAATGCATAGAAAAAAATAAACGGGCTGCAATTGATATTGCTGATGCAATGCATCTAACCAATCATAGGTATCAAAAGGATCTTTCTTCCATCCGCTGTACACATTGCTTCGTTCGGCAAACTTTTCAAAATTAAATTTGAACAGGTCGGTATAAAAGCCCAATAAATTTTTAAAAAAAGGCTGATGTTGATAAGCATACGCAATATCGATATCGTAAGTAGGAATAAATGCAAATGTTAAATGTTGAATGCTAAAAGATGAATTTATTTTCATTAATTCTTTTAACCAGAGATTAATTAATGGCAACTGCAGAAAATTCTCTCTGTAGGCCAAACTGTTTGCGTGTGGGTATCTGCCATACATATCCGGCTCATGCGGCAAGTATTCTTCATAACGACTGATCAAATAAAACGCAGCAGCAAAAATATCAAAGGGAATATCACCCTCTGTTTTAAAAAATACTTTTAAGCCATTCCATTCAAAACAATCAATGTTTTGTGGTTGAATGTTTTCTTCAAATAATAAGGAATGTGGTTGAATAAATAATTCATCATTACTTATCCTCTCATCAGAATAATTGATTTTAAAACCTTGATGCTGAAGAAATCTTTCTTTAGAATCTGCAATAAATATTTTATTGCCAAATAAAGTTTCTGCAATGTATTGAAGTCTGGGAGTATTTATTGAGCAATAAATTAAAAACACTTGATATTAATTGAACGGTAAATTTACTTTCAATTATTTGATTATTATGTTTTGGCAATAGCAGGTTCAAAAAAGAAATTATCAGAATGCGCATCAAATCTGCTGTCGGTAATTTAAATAATATCACATCTGGGTTTATATAAAGTAACATTAATGTATCCCGCTATAACTCTATTAATTTTATGATAGTTAAATTAACGTTGCGATAAACTGATTAATTATAATAATCAATATAACAACTATCATTATTCCCGGATAAAACATCAGTCAATGTGTTTGAACCTATTGGCAAAACAACTGGGAATATCATATAGCTAAGGCTATCTGTGATGCCAATTCCCAATACACCATTTTTAAACACAAAATCAAAATCTAAACTTAGGTTCCCAGTTCCCTTAAATCCTTATGGTATCCAAGCCTAACCATTCAACAAAAACCCAATGATTTAGCACAGGTTCTTGTAGCCGCAGATAACCCATTTGAGTTTAAAACATTTTTCTGACAACTACTTCAGCTTAATAAGTAGAGATAAAATAATAAGTAGGTTAATAGAGATACTCTTCATTTTAAACATTTTTATAAATTAATTCCAAAAGCGAATTTTTCTTAAAGAATCAATTTCATTACCATTTATGCTTCCATTTGTATAATTAACATTAAATACTAAAAGAGTATCACTAAAACTTTTTATAAAAAGAGTATCGCCATAACTACCGTTTCGCCAACTCGGAGAACAGGACACCGTTGCATTTCTCATCCATATTTCATAATTGCATTCAGAATAAATTCCGCTTATTATAGACTGTAGTTTGGATGAATAAATATTTCCATTGGCTGTAGCGGTATAATTAAAAACAATTGAGTCGTTTATAGTCCCTTTATAAATGCTTACTATATTTTTATTATTATCAATTTTAGTGGCAGAAATCAATCTCCATGGCCCATCTTGTAAAAAAGATTGCAAAAAATCTATTGGAGGCTCACCTCCTCCGGTTTTATTACAACTTATAAAAAGCAGGATTATTAAAATTATAGTTGTACTTCGTTTCATTAACTATTATTAAGATTGATCTAATAAATAAGTTTTCAGTAAGTATAAAACTATAAATGCCTTAACCTATTGACATGAATTAAAGATAATTTTAATTATAATATATGATGACAAGACACTTACTAACAAAATGTTATTTTGTAATAAGATAAATGAAAAGTGCAGATAAGTTAATACAGTACATGTGTGCGACGCAACTATAGTTCAATTTTTATTGAGTAGCTTGTAACAAATTAGTATTCTCTTTTCTATCAATCATATTTAATCAAGTTAATTGTGGTTTTTCTCCTTCCACATTTCATTAAATGTTTTCGCACTAAAATCTAATTCTGTTCTTTGTGCAGTCCAGCCTTTAAAAATTTTATTCACTATTTTATTTTTCAATTTACCATTGCCCATATTCATCATGCTTCTGTTCAAACTCGCTGTCTTCCAGACTTTCCACGCAATGCGCTCACTTAAAGAACTATCTCCTTCTACCACAGATTCATGTCTGTTCTCTAATAATAATTCATGCAGATTGATTCTCACCGGACAAACTTCTGTGCAATTACCGCAAAGAGAAGAGGCATAACTTAAATGCTTGTACTCCTTCATGCCACTTAAATGCGGTGTAATCACACTGCCTATGGGTCCGCTGTAAGTGGTATCATAACTATGCCCGCCGATATTTTTATACACAGGACAAGCATTTAAACAGGCACCGCAACGAATACAATACAAGGCTTCACGCGTTTTCACATCTTTTAATAAATTGGTTCTGCCGTTGTCTAATAAAATCACATACATTTCTTCCGGCCCATCTGTTTCGTTTGGTTGACGCGGGCCTGCAATGATGGTATTATACACTGTAACTTTTTGTCCGGTACCGAATGTTGACAATAGCGGCCAGAACAAAGACAGATCATTCAATGTAGGAATTACTTTTTCAATTCCTACTACCACAATATGTGTTTTAGGAAAAGCGCAACTCAATCTTCCGTTGCCTTCATTTTCTGTTACAGCAATGGCACCGATATCTGCAATAATAAAATTGGCACCGGTAACACCTACTTCAGCACGAATGTATTTTTCACGCAATTTTATTCTGGCAACCTGGGTTAATTCTTCGGGTGATAATCCACCGGGTACACCTAATTTATCTGCAAATAATCTGGCTACATCTTCTTTGCTTTTATGCATGGCAGGTGTAACAATATGATAAGGCGGCTCGCCATCCAATTGCTGAATATATTCACCCAAATCTGTTTCAACACTTTCAATTCCCTGTGCTTCTAAATATGTATTCAAATGAATTTCTTCTGTTACCATGCTCTTGCTTTTCACCAATGTTTTGCAATTTTTGGCAGCGCAAATTTTACCAATCTCATCCAAAGCCTGTTGTGTATTCTCAGCCCATAACACTTTTGCACCACGGGCAGAAATTTGCTTTTCAAAATGTTCTAAATAATTATCTAAATGTTCAATGGCACGCCATTTGGTATTCTTTGCACGTTCTCTTGCAATAGCCAACTGATCAAACTGAGCTTTACCCTGCGGTACAACTGCATTGTATTTACCGATATTAAAGTTGATCTTTCTGCGATGTTCCAGATCTTCCGCTTTAACCCTGCTCTTTGCAATAAATGATGTGGCTTGATTACTCATTTAATTTTTGTTATCAGCTTTTATAATGCTATTCAGCTTCGTTGTGTCACTCACTTCAACACTAAAACTTTATTCACCTTTTTTTGTAACACCAAAATACAAAGACACAAATGTTTCTTTTAGAATCTTAGCTCCAATTCCCTTCATGGCTTAAATAATTCACGAATCACT
>Ga0316218_1002342_pt1 | contig 17681 bp, 14 predicted proteins | sample TBH18003metaG_FD_203634 | JGI IMG/M metagenome (GOLD analysis project Ga0316218, IMG submission 203634) | Freshwater microbial communities from Trout Bog Lake, Wisconsin, USA - TBH18003 | ecosystem: Environmental > Aquatic > Freshwater > Lake > Hypolimnion/Profundal zone | place: USA: Wisconsin...
CTGTCACGATATGTTGCCCGCCTTTTTCTCTTGTCAACAGATGTCGCCTGACCCCTTTCTCTTCCCCTTTCTCCCGACCCCTTTCTCCCCGACCATGTTCCAGCACTCTTCCGCGTATCCCTTTGGTGTACAGCCACTTAGGAGGACTGCGCCCGGCGGGGGTCGAACCCACAACCTTTGGCTTCGGAGGCCAACGCTCTATCCAATTGAGCTACGAGCGCGAAAAATCCGGCGCTTTGCCGGTTTCGTAAACGTGCAGTATAACCGGGGCGGACACGTTGGCAACAGCCGATTTGGTTTTCCCCAATCCGGATGCAATTTTATTGGGCAATGCTCACGTCGTCCGGGAATTGCGACCACCTAAAGAAAAGAACAGGGCATGAAGCCAAGCTCTTCCCTTTCCCTCCCTTTCCCCACTACCAGGCGACTTCTGTTGACAGGGGTGTTCCGGCGGCTATGTCTCTCCATGGTCCGAAGACATCCGGGCGGGAACACGAAGGCTCAGAAGGTCTGAAATTATCAATTTAACTTCAATCAGGTATCATCAAAACCATCCCCGGCTTGAGTCGGGCCGTGCCTTCCATCGCGTCGAAGTTGGCATCCTGGATGTCCCGCCAGCGTGAGGCGTTCTTGAAAAACCTGCGTGAAATGGAGGCCAGGGTGTCCCCCGATTGGACGGTGTAGGTGCGCTTGCCGGCAATGAGCGGTTTTTGGACCTGCTCAAACTTTGCGCCGGCCTTGCCCGCGAGTCTCAGCGCCGCGGACCGGGTGCGGTTGGCGGCCTCCAGTTCGCTGTGAAGTTGTTCTACCTGTTTGCGCAGATTGAGGTTCTCGTTCTTCAGGCGAACCGATTGTTCCTGCGAAAGCGTCGCCCCGTTGCCGAGCGCGGCCATCAGCTTCAGTTGGTCTTGTTTTAAAAATGTGCGGGCTTCCTTGGCGTGTGGGCCGGACGGTGCAAGGTCCAGGTAACGTTGTAAATGGTGAACGGCGCTCACAGGCTGGTTGAGCCGGTCGTCGTACATGAGGGCGAGCTTGTAATGGACCTCCGCCGTCTTGGGCGTGCCGTCCAGGGCCGCTTCGTAGGCCAGGATGGCCGCGGGGTAGTTCCCCTCCGAGGATTTCCTCTCCGCCTCCGCAAATTGCTGTTGCGGCTTGAGATGGAGCAGCCGGTCGCAGCCCGAAAACGCCATTCCGAGCACGAGCGCAAGCATGATCGAACGCGCGTTCGGCCGGCGCCTCATTTCTCCAGCACCTTTTCCACCCGTTCCGCCACGGTCTTGACCACCTTTAGTCGGGCAAACCATTTGTAATTGGCCGCGATGATATTCCATGGGGCCTGTTCGGTGGACGTACGCTCGAACATCTCCTCGGCGGCCTCGTTGTTTTCGTTCCAGTTGCGCCGGTTGCGCCAGTCCTCGTCAGTGATCTTCCAATGCTTATACGGGTCACCCTGCCGGCGGTTGAATCGGATGAGCTGTTCATCTTTGGTGATGTGCAGGAAGAACTTGACGACGATCGAGCCGTCATCGATGAGCGTGCGCTCGAATTCGTTGATTTCACGGTAGGCCCGCTTCCATTCGGGTTCGCTGGCAAACCCTTCAACGCGCTCGACCAAAACGCGCCCATACCAGGAGCGATCCAAGATAGCCATCTGGCCGTACGGCGGGAGTTTGTTCCAGAAGCGCCACATGTAGTGGTGCTGGTATTCTTCCGCTGTCGGTTTGACGACTGAATAAACGCGAACGATGCGCGGATCGAGCCGTTCGACCAGCCTCTTGATGGCCCCGCCTTTGCCCGCGGCGTCAGGGCCTTCGAAAATGACAATGACGTTGTGTTTGCTCTCTCCGAGTCGCCGCTGGAGATTCAGCAATCGCAACTCCTGTTCCTTGAGTTTCTGGCGGTACTCTTCCTCCGTAATCGACTTGTGTTCGAGGGAGTCGAGTCTGACGCGGCTTTTCTTTTCGGGTGAGGCCATATTAATCCCTGAGCACCAGCGGGCGTTCCAAATCGATATCGACCTTGCGCACGTTGTCCCGCACCAGGACATGAACGGTGTAGCGTCCCGCCGGATCGTTCGCCTGAAAGACCAGCGACGGTCTATTGGCGATTAGCTGCAAGGTGCGGGTCGGTGGCGCATCGCCGTTCCATGCGCTGATCGGGCCAAACACGCTATGCATCGTGCCGTCGGGCCGGACGACCGCCCAATGGAAGATTACGTCGGATATCTTCATCTCGTCCCCCGCCTGGTTGACGATGAGACGATCTCCCGGACTTTCAAAGAAGATTGCCAGGTAAATGGGGGTCATCCGCTTGATCTCCTTCACTGGGTACAGGTTGGCCAATCCTCCGGGCGCCCAATTCAAGAAGAGATGTTCGTCGTTGATCGTCCAGAATTGGGCGGAAAACCCCTTCTTGCTGACCAAATCCTCAGAGCTGACTTTGATCGGTTCCGGGCAGTACAGGGAACCGACGATGGCATCGGCCCCATGCGCCTGCATGGATGCAAGAAGCACCCAGAGACACAAACGCAGCCGACAGTTGCCGGGCGCCGATTTTCTGGAGTGAATGCCAAGGGACATACAAACGATTGACCGCTACGCTTAACAGCTTGCGCGGTGAAGGCCAGCCGATTCTGTCAAATTACCGATGTTCCAGCACCTGGGCGAGATGGGGCGCGTAGAGCTTGGGCTCCAACAGGAAGGAATCGTGACCTTTGTCCGAGTGAACCGTGATCCACATCACCGGCACGTGCGCCGCTTTCAAGACCTGAACCTGCCGCGCCTGTTCGTGGGTTGGGAAAGCGGCGTCGGAGTCGATGCTGAACACCAGGAACTCCTGTTCGCGACACCGCTGGAAGAGCTCGCTATGATCCGTCGCGCCGGCTTCGGCCAGGAGATCGAACCACTGCCAGGCGTCGAGAATGCGCAGGTAACTGTTGGCGTCGAACCGGCTCACAAACTTGTTGCCTTGGTGGAGCATGTACGACTCCACCGGGCTGTTCATCGCATACCAGCCGAACGGCGGGGAATGGCTGACGACCTCGCTGCGCGCCCGCTGTTTGAGGGCTTCCAGCGAAATAAACGTCTTGTGGGCGATGCGCCGGGCCAGCGCCAGTCCGATTACCGGACGCGCCGTCCCATAATAATGCCCGGCCTGAAAGTTCGGGTCGGACTCAATCGCCGTTATCTGCTCGAAATTAAGGATGCGCTGAAGCATCGTCGTTTCCGTCCCGCTGCCGATGGGCACCACGATTCGCACCCGGTCGGGATAACGCGTCGCCAAAACCTGGGAAAGAAAGCCGCCCACCGACGCGCCGATAACGGCATGAAGCTTGCGGACCTTCAGATGGTCCAGCAGCCGGATTTGCGAATCGACAATGTCGCTCATGCGCAGCACCGGAAACTCCGGTCCCCATGCCCGGCCAGTCGTCGGGTCGATCGATGCCGGGCCGGTCGAGCCGTAGCAACCGCCGAGGTAGTTGGCGCAAACCACGCAGAACCTGCGTGTGTCCAGAGCCTTGCCAGGGCCGACGAATGCGCTCCACCATCCCTCGTGCATCTCCTCCGTCCACCGCCCATCGAGTCCCGGAACGGACCGGTTGATGCCGGCGGCATGCTGGCTGCCCGTCATGGCGTGGAAGAGCAGGACGACGTTGGAGCGATCGGCATTCATCGTGCCGTACATCTCGTACGCCAGCGTGAACCGCTCCAGCACCGCTCCGCAGCGCAGTTGCAGCGGTGCCTCAGAGTTGTTGAATTCGAAAAAGCGGGTTTCCACCTCGCCTATGCAGTCATGGGATCGCGTCATCTCAGGTTGGTTCGACACCATGCATCGGCGACCCTCCAAGAAGGAGAACATGCCCGAGCAAAGCGTCAGATTGGGTATTATCTTTGAACTTTCGCAGCTTTTCAATCCCCAAAACCGAGCGCCCTTCACACCGGGCGCAGGGCGCGGTTTGAACTGGGTAAAGCACTGAGTAACAAGTCTGGGGAGCGCACGCGCCCTCGCGTGCGGCCTTTGGCGCCCCGCCAAAGGCATTTATCTAAGCGCTTTGCGCCACGCCCTCGAACACGTAAGCCCCTGTAACCGCTCGCTTACCATCCCCATCCGTCCCTTTCGACCTTTCACTTTCGGGCAAATTCGATCCAATTGATCGCTTGATTCGCCAGGGTGCAGCGAACTCTGAGGGTTTGGGCACCGTTCGGAAGCTGAATCGCCGTCAGAACGGTGTGCCAATCCTTCTGCGTCGTCTCCGCGGTCCCGAGCAGCGCGCCGCCTTTCAGTACCTCGATCTTGCCCAGGGCTCCCCCGCAACGGAATTTGAGCAGGTAAGTTCCGGCGCGATCGACTTGCAGATTGTAGTCGAGCCAGGCGCCCGTTGCGTCGGAAGTCATTCGGAAAACTCCATTGGTGTCGATGGTGGGCGAGATCGACGTCATCGCCGAACCGGCGTAGTTCTCCGCCTGCAACCGGCCGGGAATGCGGTAATACAGATCGGTGTCGTGGGGCGGAAGCGCGACATACGCTTCGCCCAGCGGAGAGAGTTTGCCCGGCTGCTTTTCGAACAGGCTGATGCCGGGATTGTTTGCGGCGCGTTCCTTGAACCACGCATAGCCTTCGACTTGCGGAGAGCTTTCCAGGAAATTCGTCGCCTCGATGAGATACTTGCGCGCGGCTTCCGTATTTGGCGTGGACCATTGGGCGTACTCCGTCACCCAGATAGGACGGTGGAATTCCTTATACATCGACTCCACAGCCCACCGCAGTTCGCCGAGCGAGCCATAGCTGTGAAACGCAAGCGCGCCGACTTCCGTCCGGCTGGCTTCCGTGTAGAACAAGAATGCCTTCAGGAAAGGAACCATGAAGGTGTAGGTCGTTTCCTGTTTCTCGACCGGGTCGAAGGCGCTGATACTGCCGCCGGTGGGCGAGCCCAGGGCCATATTGGGCGCTACCAGAGGAATCTTAAAGCGATCGGCAATCGCCTTGGTCTTTGCATACAGTGCTGCGGTCTCCTTCGGCGGGATAAACGCTTGCCCTTTGAGGTTCGGCTCGTTGATGGCCAGGATCGCCCGCGGCTTCTTCGGCGTGGTTTCCAGGTATTTGCGAAGCCCCGCAAGATCGGCTTCGCGGTCGCCCCAGACCATGGGGATGAACTGCAGGCTTCCGGAACCGCCCGAAGGCTTGTCCTTGGTAGTAAAATGCCAATTGTAAAACCAGCCGACTCCCGGAGCCAGCGCGGAGAAGTCTTGAGGCTCCAGACGGTTGGCGCAGACGCCCCGCTTGCGACTTGGCACTTTCTGATCGCAGTTGACAATACGGATGGCGGGAGCCGTTAACGGGGCGAAGCCGGCAACGGATGCGCCAGAAGCCGGTACAACGAGAACCAGAAGCACCGCAAGGGGGAAACAGCGGGATTTCATTGAAAGGGACTAACGGCGGTCAGCTTCGAGAGCGAGCCTTAATTGGGTAATCGCATTATCGCAAGCGATCAAGGCTGCTTCCCTGTGTCCTCCAAAGTCGTGTTTGGCCTCTTTGAGATGGCGCTTTGCATTTTCCAGAGCATGCAGGGCCGCATGAATCTGTGGATGACGCTCCTCGTGACGGTTTGCCGGTTCCGCACGAAGGCTTGAAGAGACGGTCATTGGCATCGCGACGGCAGCGAGCATGATACAGGCGGTGACGAGCTTTTTCATATTGAAACTATCGTCCGTCGGAGGCTTTTGAGCGTCAAGACCAAATGGAATGTGCGCTCCTTCCCGTTTGGCCCTCGCGATCTCGGGCAGTGCGGTGCAATTTCGCAAAAATAACTGGCGCGACCCGCCTGCCCGGCTAGACTTTCCCGCCTATGAGCGAGAATGCTTCAGAACTGACATTGACTCCCTTTGAATTCCACAATGCACCGGTGGCCAGCGACGCCTCGGCCAACCCGTTCAAACTGGTGGTCGATCCCGCCATGCGGATGCGGCTTCGCAAGGCTCTGTTTGAGCTGATCGAGAACCACGACGCCCAGTTGGCCGAGTACGTGTCGGTCGGCCAGTTGACGCTGGAGTCCTACAAGGAATACATCGAGATTTTCGCCCGCAGCCTGCGCGAAAGCATGGGGACGGTCGAGGGGGTGAAATACCTGCTTGAATCGTGCGGATTCCAGGTGGCCGAAGAAGACATCAACCTTTTCCCCGACACCCGTTGGAAGAAGACGGTGGTGGACGAGGTTTAGCTGCCGTGAAACCGAATTCCAACTGGGCGATCATTGTCGCGGTAGTGTCCACCGTTGCGCTCGTGGCGGTGGTGGTTCACTCCATCCGCGGCGGCATTGACCAGACCGGTTCCTCCAAGCCCACCAAAGGCCCGCTGCCGCTCACCAAAGTGCAGTCGTGGGCGATTCAGGTTCAAGATGTCGAGGTGGAGGGCGCTGTCGATGCTTTGGCCTCGTCCCGCTGCGACATGCTCGTCGTCGATCCGACCTGCACCGACTGGTCGGAACAGGAGACCAAAACCTTCGATACCGCGGGGATGGTCTGCCGCTTGAAAGCCACGGCGGCCCATGACGGCGTGCATCGCAAGCTGGTCCTGGCCTTCATCAACATCGGCGAGGCGGAGGAATGGCGCTGGTATTGGAAGGGGGCGCGCAATCGCGATCCCAAAACCGCCCGCCCGGTGGACTGGCCGTCGTTTCTGCTGGAACCCGATCCCGAAGATACGGGCGGCGATCATCCCGTCGCCTTCTGGGAGAACGACTGGAAGAACATCGTGCTCTACGGCCCGAAGCATCTGCCCGGCCAGGCGGTCGATCCCAATGTTCTCCCGGAGCCGGGCTGCAATTTCCTGAGCCTCATCGACGAGGCCCTCAGGGACGGCTTCGACGGTGTCTGCCTTGACTGGGTGGAAGCCTACGGCGACGACCGCGTGGTCGACGCCGCAAAGAAAGCCTCTCGCTTGCCCGCCACCGAGATGGCCGGCTTCCTGTCGGAGATCCGCCAATATGCGCGAGCCCGCAATCCGGAATTCCTGATCCTGCAAACAAACGCCGCCGATCTGCCGGTCGAACGCCCGGATGCAGTGGAATCCGTCGATGGAGTGGTTCAGGAGGGCATCTGGTTCTACGGGGCAACCGATGCGGAATGGGCCGACCCCACCGGGTACGATCAGCCGACCGACAGCCTTGGAACCGATGAGACGCTTGCCAACTTGAAACTCTACCGCAAGGCAGGCAAGCCGGTGTTCGACTTGGAATACGCTGTGGAGAAGGCGCACGAGGCGGCCACGCTTTCCCGCTCCAGCGGCTTAACCCCCTATTGCAGCCGGGCCGCGCTCAACCAACTCAGCGTTCCTCCGGCGGACTGACGGTCGATTCGATGGAGATTCCGCGAAACTTCAGGCTTACGAAAAAATCGTGAGGCCGCGGAATTGATAATTGACGCCCCGACCACGATCGACCGCCACGCGTCTATGAACCGAATTTTCGGGCGTTCGCCAAAAGCTCCAAAGCGCCAGCCAGCTTTCCGTAATCTTTCTTCCGGCGACCGCAGCGGCGGGCTTCGATTCTATTCCGGCATGCCCTTGAACCGGAGAGTTTTTCGCGTTGGCTGGCTGGCGATTCTGCTTGCATCGCTCAGCCCGTGGGTCGCTTTTGGCCAATCTGCGCTGGTCTGGGAACACAAACAGTTGGAAGTCCGCCCCGCTCTCGGCGACAAACAGGCTAAAGCGGAATTCGACTTCACCAACGCCAGTCCGCACCCGGTGTCGATCGACTCCGTGCGATCGAGCTGCGGCTGCACCACGGCGACGCTTGACAAAAAATCCTATGCCCCCGGCGAAAAGGGGCGCGTCACCGCCGTGTTTAGCGTCGGCAGAAACCGCGGAACGCTCACCAAGGGCATCCAAGTCAACGTCCACGGCGAGGCGAACCCGACGGTCCTCTTCCTCATCGCCCGCATTCCCGAACTCGTTAAAATCGACCCGCAGCTTCTGGTTTGGAACACCGGCGAAGCACCGCAACCCAAGACCATTGCCCTGAGCGTATCCCCCGAGAAATCGATGCGGCTGTTGAAGGCCACTTCAAGCAACCCCGCCATCGCCGCCGCGCTGGAAACCGTCAAGGAAGGGCGCGAATACGCGCTGGTCGTCCATCCCAAGACCACCGACAAACCGATGTTTGCCGTGCTCACCGTCGAGCTGACCGCCGATTCGAAGGAGATTCCTCAACAGATTCAGGCCTACGCAAAAATCATGGGGCCGCGGAATTGATAATTGATAATTTTTGATTGCCAAGCGATGGTCAAATGCGTCTCTTGGAACCACGGATTTCACGGATGAACATGGATAGGATTTGTGTCGAACGACTCAATATTCATCCATGCCAACCCGTGTAATCCGTGGTTTCAGGGCGATTAACCGGATATTCGGTCGCTCGCCAAAAACCTCCATATTGCCACCGTGCTTTCCGTAAGTTATCAATCAACAATTATCAATTATCGATTTCTATGCGTAGCGTCGCGTCAGGCCAGTGTCCTGCTTCTCGCGGCGTGTTTACCCGCCTTTGCCGCCGCCTGGCTGACTCATCCCCAGTGGAACGAACCGTTGTGCGAGGGGGACATCGCCCTCGCCGACGCCCTCCAACGCCAACCCCCGCCGCTTTGGATCGACGCCCGGCCCGCGGGGGACTTCGCCCTGCGGCACGCCCCCGGCGCGTTCCCCCTCACCCCCGACCGTTGGGATGCCCAGCTCCCTGCCGTTCTTCAGCGGTGGGCGCCGGGGCAGCCCGCAATCGTCTACTGCAACTCCCCCGCCTGCCAGACCAGCCACGACATCGCCCGGCGCCTGGAGGAGTTCAAGCTCGGGCCGGTTTATGTGCTCAAAGGAGGCTGGAATGGGTGGATACGGAATTGATAATTGATAATTTTTGATTGATTATTGATGACCGAACACACCTTTAGGAACCACGGATTTCACGGATGAACACGGATAGGATTTGTGTCGAGCGAGCCAACATCCATCCGTGCCCATCCGTGTGATTCGTGGTTCCAATGCGACTAATCGGATTTTCGTTCGCTCGCCAAGAAAACTCTAGATCTCCTCCGTGCTCTCCATAACTTATCAATCGAAAATTATCAATTATCAATCAGTCCACTTCCTGGTTCGCGCCGTCCTCGCCGCGGTTTTCATCGCCGCCGGCGTCCTCAAAGCCATCGACCCCGCCGGCTTTGCCGCCGATATCGATAACTACCGAGTCCTCCCGCACGCGGCCTCCGTGGCTCTCTCCCTCTATCTGCCGTATCTGGAGATGCTTTGCGGAGCGGCGCTCCTCCTCCGGTGGCTCGAACGCGGCGCGCTCGCGCTGACGGGGGCGATGTTGGCGGCATTCATGCTCGCGCTTGCGTCCGCGTGGTGGCGCGGCCTGGACATCGCATGCGGCTGCTTTGGAACCGGGGGCGCGCACGGCGGCTACGCCTTCGCCCTCGCCCGCGACGCAGCTCTGCTCGCGGCGGTCGCGGTGTTGTGGAAGCGGGAAATTGCTAATTGATAATTTGCGGAAGGCAGGTCGCGATTGTCATTGAACCCTACCAGAAAGTGTTCAACATCAAGCAACATCTCCCTTATGAAAACGGCATCGCGGCCCAAAGCCAATAATATCGCCCGCAGGGCCAGCCGCACTCTGCTGGTGGTCCTGACGCTGCTGGTTGCCTCTCCGGCGATCGCCCTCGCCACCGCCTGGTGGGATAATTTCCCCGTGATCGTTGCCAGTTCAGATATCCCTACTATTCAGGTTCTTAATGGCGACTGCGGATTCACCTCCGGGTACTTTGCCGACCCGTCCTGGGGCATTTACGTCCAAAAGGTTATCGATTCGGGCACCTTGCCGACTTCGATGCACAATGCCGGGCTCAAGTACATCTCCTATTACGAAACCTTCGGCACCGCCACCAGCTTCATCCTCGAACTAGGCAACCAAACCGCCGAGGGCTATGATTCGGTTTACCGCTTCTACTGGAATTGGCATTTGCTCGACACCCATGGAGGGGCGTTCCGTTGGGCGGGGGCTCATAACTATTTCGATGCGGAGAGCTTCTGCGGACCCTACACCCGCCTGCACCCGATTTACGGCGCCGGCGGTCGCGCGATGACCTACCCGGACGGAACTCCTGCGACAGGCTATTTCAACAACGATTTCACCGACCCGCGCAACAGCCTTGTTTATGACGCCGCATGCAGCAAGGATATTCTTGGAAACACGGACTTTTCTTACGGCTACCGGGACGAAGTGGCCGGAAATCCGCAGCGGAGCGGCGGTCTGCTCACGGTGAATGTCAACGGCCAGACTCACCTGGTGGGCGAAGTAAGCATCGGAAAGGACACTGCGTGTCCGATGTGGATCGACCAGCAACGCTCTTCGGTCCTCTACAGTGTTGGACAAGGGAACATCGACGGCATCTGGACCGACAATTTCAGCCCGTGGGACAACTTCGGCTATCCCCCTGTCCAGATCGCCTTCGGAAACTGGTCTGTCGCCGGTTTCCGCGATTACCTTGCGGCAAATTTCGCGGCGTCGGATCTCGCATCCATGGGCGTCGGCGACGTTACCACCTTTGACGTCCGCACCTGCCTTCGCAACAAGCTCACCGCCCTTGGAGGCAGCAACACCAACTTGAGCGACAGCAAATGGAACGGTATTAGCTGGCTCGACGATCCCGTCTGGCGCGCTTACAAAATCTTTAAGCGCCAGGTCGGTTCGGCGGCCCTGGTTTCATATTATACCGCCAGCAAGGATTCCGCTTCACAGATGGGCGTTCCCGACTTTGGCGTTTTCGGGAACGACATTCCCCTCTTCAGCCTTGGCTATACGCGCGGCAACCTGGACATGGTCAGCGCCGAACTCAGCCCGGGATGGCACATGGGCACCAGCGCGCGCGGCTTCATGATGCCGCCCGTCGGCCGCTTTGCGCCGATGTATAAGCTCGCCCGTGAACACGCCAAGAGCCGGTTCGTCAATATCTGGATGTACCTTTCGGGAACTTTTGCCCCCTACAAAGAGGCGCCGGGTGCGGTTAACACGATCTATTACGAGATGCTGGCCAATCACGCAATGCCGATGCTTTTGATCGGCAATGCGCAAGGCACCCAGAGCGTTGCGATCAACGGAGGGTTCACCGGGTTCGTCAAGTCCGCGCGCGGCACGTTCGGCGCCCGCGATTTTCTAGCCGACGTGGGCATCTATTACTCGACCTCATCGATCCTGGAGTACATGACTCCCCTCGGCTTTTACGATATGAACAACCAGCCGCACACGGGCGCCTACAACGGCTGGGGAACAGCGCTGGGCAACCTTCATTATCAATACCGTCCGATTCCCGAATGGAAGCTGACACCCGATGTTCTCGCAGGATTGAAGGTTCTGATAATTCCAAACTCCGAAGTGTTCGATGCCGCTGACGCGACCAATGTGCTCGGCCCGTGGGTTCGCGCCGGCGGTTGCCTCATCGTCACGGGGAACAGCGGCAACCGGCAGGGCGAGGCCGGAAATTTCTCCATTTCAACCAGTGGACTCTCGCTAGCCAGTCTGACGGGCGTCAGCACTTATGATTCGTCCACCCCGGCCACCCAACTTACCACAGTTGGCGCCGGCAAGGTTTACTATATAAATGCCAACATCGGTCTGTCGTATTTCAACGCCAGCACGACCGCCGACCGCGATGCCCTGCTTGCGAACTTTTCCAACGCCATGAACAGCGTCCTCGGATCGACCCGGACGCTGGTTGCGCCGCTGTCGGCGATCCCGGAGACCCTCGGACTCAATCTGTACGAGGACTCCTCCGCCCAGCGCTTCTTCATCGATGCCAACAACTATGACGTCACGCTGGCAACCGACGCTGTGAACCCATCCGCTCCGGTTAGTTTCACCGTCAAGGCGCCAAGCTGGCTCCAACCCGCGCAGACGGCCGATCTTAGATGCCAGGTTCTGTCGCCGACTGCGTCGCAGCCGGTAACCTTGACCAAGTCCGGCAGCGACCGAATTCAGGTGGATCTCGGCCCGGTAACCAACTATTCGAGTATTGTAGTGACCGCCGATATCTCTTTCACAACAGTCGTGCTCAGCACGACCGCTTCAGGGGCGACAACAACCTCACCGATCGCGGTCACGGCGACTTTTACCCGGCCGGTGACCGGCTTTACCGCGAGCGACCTGCTGGTTTCCAACGCCTCCGTGACCGGCCTGACCGGTTCGGGGGCGAATTACAGTTTCATGTTGGTGCCGACGCAGAGCGGGACGGCCAATGTGAGCATCGCCGGTAGTGCCGTTCAGGACAATCTGGGCTACGGGAACGTGGCTTCCGGTTCACTCACCTATACAGTCGCCACACCGGTTTTCAACCCCGCTGGCGGAGCGCAGTCCGCCAGCAACGCTAACATCTCTTTGAGTTGCGCAACGCCTGGATCGACCATCTACTACACGACGGACGGCAGCGACCCGAGCCAATCGAGCTCCGCGGTCTCCTCCGGCACCGTTTCCGTGCCGGTGCCCTGCGTGTTCAAAGCCGCGGCATGGGCAACCGGCATGAACCCGAGCCCGATTGCTAGCGCGACGTTCACCGTCGCTCCGTTTGCCGCATGGGCGGGCTTTGGGGTTGTGCCGACGCCCACGCTGGTCCTGTCGTATGCCATCGGGGGCGCATCGGATATTCGCGGAAAAGCCGCGGCGGCAAAGCCGGCGAACGCCCCAACCGGGTTCTATTTACCCGCCATTGTTCGGACCAACGATCCGGGCCTGACGATATTCGGGGAGACTGCAACCGACCTTGTGAACGGTCCGTGGAGTACTGCAGGCCTGAGTGTAGCGGCGGATCCCGACCAAACAGGAGTGCCTTCCGGTTGCGAACGCCGCAGGTTCAGCCTGCCGCCAGGCTCTGGCGCCCGGCAGTTTCTACGGCTTAAGGCGATTTTGACCCAATAGCCAACCGCACGGTCACCGGTCCGAGCAGCCCGGAGGGCAAGAGGGGGGACGCCTTTGTGAAATGCTTGAAGGTCGCAAACGTCAGGCGACCGCTGGGCCTTGGAGCATTCTGAACAAACCACTCCGGGAGTCGCTTGAGCGTGATCCAGTCTCCCGTATTCCATTCGCAATCATCGGGAAGCTGTTCATCGCCAATCATCCGGTTGGGCCAAAGGTTGACGATGTCGATCTCGAGTTCGTTGGCCAATGCGCGGGCGATACCGGTGATCTCCACCCGCCACGGCGCACACCAAACTATTCCCAGGTTGTGTCCATTGAGCCTTACGACCGCAACGTTCTTGACGGTTCCCAGGTCAAGGTAGCTTCGCTTGTCTAGTACGGCGGCTGGCAGCTTGAATGTGGTGCGGTAAGTGGCTTTTCCCGAATAATACCGGATATCCGGTTCCGACCGTTGGCTCCAGTCGTCGAGCTTCGCAAACACGACCGGCTGTTTCGGCCCTCCACGTTTGGGATCGAACCGAACCTCCCAAGGGGTGTTAAGCTCGAGCCCGGGGAAAATGAACGGTGACACCGGCGCCGGAAGCGCTGCCGGTGCGCGTCCGAACACCACAAACAGACTTTGACGCGGCGCAAATTCAAGCGGCGTTTGAATTCGAGCGGATTGCTCCCGGGCATCGGGTAGGGCGCACCGCTGGCCGGATACGGGATCCCACACTTGAGGAAGGCCCGCGCCGGACCGAAACGAGGCGGTGACTCTCTGCACCTGGTCTTTCGTATTGGCGACGAAGTAGAGCTCGCCGTCCGGCAATTGGCGATGAATATAGTGAATTTCCGAGCTGCCGGCGTCAAAATCGGGCAAAATGGCTTTTTCAGCCAGAACCTGTGCGACCGTCTTGTCGGCGGCGATACTGCCGCTACTCCAAAGTTCGTCAGCCAGACGGCGAACCTCCTCGTCTGCCGCGGGCTGATCGGTCAAACTCGGCGAACGGTCCGGCTTCGGGCCGATAACCGTCGCCCCGGCCCGGACCAGTTCGCGAAGTTTGCGAAGAAGAACGGGGGTCATCGTCGTATCCTCGGGCAACACGAGCAGTCGATAACTCATTCCGTCGGGCAGCACCAGGCGACCGTCCTTGACGCTGAGGCGCTTGAGAATTACGTCCAAATCGCAAACGTCATAGTCGTAGCCGTGCGGCAAGGTCATCTTTCCCGAAGGCTGAAGCCCTTCATTAGGAGAGTTCTCACCAACAAAGTAGAGCGCGTCCGCAACGAACCGGCCTTGTCGCAGCAGGTGCGAGCAGCGGGCGATGTACCCGGTAAACGCGGGCATCTGCTCCCACCAGGTATTTGTGCGTTCAAAGTGCGTGCCGTAGATGGCGAGCGACATTCCGGGAACGCGGTCAGGCCACGGTTGGTGCGCGTAGACATGCAGAACAAAACGGTTCACGCCGCCGCAGAACATCGCATCTCCAAATGGCTTGAGAGCCCAAAAATCGGTGGACCAGTTGCCGCCATATTGCCCGGGCGCCGTGAACGCTTCGCAGCCGACAATCGGCTTGCCGTAAATATGGGCCGGCGACGCCCCGAGCTTGTGCCAATACGGTCCCGCCGGGGCGGGCCCGGTCCAACTCTCGCACATCGGCACGTCCGCGCAGCCGCCTGCAGTCACATCGTTGAATTGGGTCTGATGATAGGGTTCCAACGTGAATAGTTTTCCGTCCCGATGACAGAGTTCCTGAAGCCTCCGGAAATAGTTGTCTGTCATCAGGCTGCAGGCGACATTGCGGAAGTCCCACAGGAAACGTTCGGACTCCCCTACCCCGCCGACCACGCGCCCGGCGAGAACCGGCAGATAACGCGTCAAGTTATAGCCGCGCCGCTGCTGGAATTCGGAGGCGAACCGGGTCGTCCAGTTTTGCGCGCCCCGTTCATAACTGTCCGCGTGAACATAGCGAACGATCTTGTTAAGTTCCGGATCGCGAAACCGTGGCGCGAGCGCGTTGGCCCAATGAACCTCCACCGCCTTCGGATTGAACTTATCGCAGTCCAGTCCGCCGCCCTCGGCATTAGCGGGACCGGTCATCGATCCGGTGGGCGTGTACCCGAAGCGCATAATGGTCCAATCGCCCGGCGGCACGCTCCAGACCAACCTCCCGGAAGGGTCCAGCTTGCCGGTAAGATCGACAATTTCCTCACGATGAATCGCCCCATCGCCCGTTGTCGCCACGCTTGAGGCGGTGAAGCTCGGCCTGTCCAGACCGCAGGAGTCGAACATGGCTTTTCCGGTCCATTCGGCAAGGCGCAAACGTGCGCTGAGGTTCAACTCAGTGAGCCGAAGCTGTTCGCCGGCGGGAAATATCAATCGCCAATAGCGAGCGGGCGCGCCGGCAAAGGCCAGATCCACCGGCGCGCGATTGCGTGGGGTGAATTCCCGCACCTGTCGCCACTCGCGACCGTTTTCGGAAGTTTCGAGCGTTCCTTTCGATCCAGCGCCGGCGAACGCAAGATGCAGCGAACGGGCCGCGAAAGGCTGGGAATACTCCATGCGCACAAAGCGAGCCTGGGTAGTCTTGCCAAGAATCGCCACCGAGGCGGGCTTCGCCCCCGAATCATCCCAGTTTGCGCCGCCCGGAACGCCCGGCGTTTCGGGAACCAGGTTGGAAGCGTCGAACTTGGGATCGCTGGAGGTAATCGTCGCAACGGGGGCGGGGTTGCGTTCGGCCTCGGGCGTGGGAAAAGCCACCACGGCCACGTCGCGATACCACTGAAGTCGGGTCGGCGGCTGGGCCAAAATCTCATCGAACCCTGAGCCGCCCTTAACCGTGACTTCACTGAAGGTAATTCGCTGCATCGCAAGTTCCGGCGTAATCCACGGACCTCCACTGTGGGACCATCCGGCGGCGGAGTTGTTCAGGTTCACTTCAATGCCAAGCTCCCCGGCTTTGACAATGGCGTGCTTCATGAGCCCGCGCCATTCCGTGCTCAGCACCTTCACCGGTCCGGGCTCCAGGCCATGCCCCCCAATATTAAAAATCACCGCCCCGCCAATCCCCGCGCGCTTCATCGCCTCCAGATCCGCATCGATTCCTTCTTGCGTAATGTAGCCGTTCATCCAATACCAGTAGACATGCGGACGGGCCGAGGCCGGAGGAGACGCAAATTCCTGTTCCAAATCGCCCGCTGCAACGAATGATGAAGGTGAGAACATTACCGCTAATGCCAATAGGATAAGTTTTGCTTTCATACTTGCGCTTCGTCTATCATTCCCCGGTTTTTGGAACTGGAAGTTCGTCGCGGCGAGGCGCCGCGTATCTGTTTAGCGCCAAAGGCGCGGCCCAATACCAGCCTAGGGCAACGCCCCACTGCCATTAAGTTAAGCTTGGGAACGCCAATTTCGCGCTCTCGTTCCCAATCTCTGATTGGGAACGCACTTGTCTTCGAATCTCTGATTCGTGAACCGTCAACTACCCATCGCCGCACCCGGTCCAATGAAGGATTTCCTGGCACGGAGTCCTTTGCTGGTCGTAGCGCCGATCCTTCTTTCAACGCCGCTCGAATCGGAGATTCGCAGACAATGGCGTTCCCAATCTGGAGATTGGGAACGAGCGCGCTTTTTCTTAACTTAATGGCAGTAGGGCGTTGCCCTAGGCTACATTGTGGCTGGGCCGTTGGCCCGGAAATGCGCCAAGCGATCCCCGAGGCGATCCCAGGTTCTTGCCCAACAGTCAACGCCGCGCTTTGGCCGCCTGCAAGTCTCAGGATGACAGCTTACTGGGCGCCGTTCTTGCTCGGGAGACCGGTTGACCGAATTCGGTTGCGGCACTGCCGGGCCTTGGTCCATATGCGCTTTCAACTGGGGGATCCAGGATGAGCGCATCGGCGCAAATGGAAGAAGGCGGTCAGGGCTGGGGGGCGGCTGGGTGGGGCGGACGCATGCGGACGCTGCTTATTCTTGGGCGCGTCTCCAACCTGCCGACGGTGTGGTCGAATTGCCTGGCCGCGTGGATGCTGGCGGACAGAAGCGCAATCGGTCTTGCGGACCGCCTGACTTGTTCCCGCCTGTTTCTATCAACCGCCGGCTGTTCGCTGCTCTACCTCGCCGGGATGGTGCTCAACGATGCGTTCGACGTGCAATGGGATGCCGTTCATCGGCCCGGGCGGCCCATTCCCTCCGGGCGCATCCGCCGGGGCACAGTGGCGCTCGTTGGCGCCGGCCTGCTCGTTGGCGGGCTTCTCTTGCTGGCACCGTTGTCAGGTATTTGGGCGTTCGCGCTTGCCGGCACGGTTCTCCTCTATAATGCTATTCACAAACACACGTGGCTGGGTTTGCCGTTGATGGCGGGCTGCCGCGCTCTGATTTACCCGGCGGTGGCTGTCGCGGTGCCCATGCCTCATGGCTGGTTTCATGTCACCGTTGGCGCCCTTGTCATGGCTGCTTGGGTATTGTATATCAGCCTTCTGGCGAAAAACGAGTCGCGTTCCGGCCTGGTTGCGAGGGCGCCTTCGCGGCTGCTGCCTCTGCCGACGGTTCCAGACTTGCTCGCCGCCATCCCACTCGTAGACTTGATGTCGGTTGCTCGGCCACCGGGATTGGCGTACTGCCCGTTCCTGGCGTGCACCCTTCTGGCCTTGTTGTTGCGCCGAACCATCCCGCCTTCCTAAGAGGGCGTCTAAAAAGTAGGGAAGGGCCGCGCGAGAGCAAGAAATGGCCTATGGCAAGGCGCGAGCGACAAGC
>Ga0316218_1002345_pt1 | contig 17646 bp, 8 predicted proteins | sample TBH18003metaG_FD_203634 | JGI IMG/M metagenome (GOLD analysis project Ga0316218, IMG submission 203634) | Freshwater microbial communities from Trout Bog Lake, Wisconsin, USA - TBH18003 | ecosystem: Environmental > Aquatic > Freshwater > Lake > Hypolimnion/Profundal zone | place: USA: Wisconsin...
TATTGCGGTGCATGGATACACTATAGGACAGTATACGCCCGTCAGAGAACAGCTTGTTGATGTGCTCGCGATGGGCGGGGACAGCAGCAGCTATTTCATCCGTAAATTCAGATAGCTCTAACTGGAATAAATAGGCAGCCATTGGATCGTTCCTCCGGTGAATAAGCGTTATCGCAATAAAGATACGTTACCCGACTTCTTGAATTCCTTACCGTTGACACAGAAGATATCTGCCTCCCAAACGTACACCCCTTCCGGTGCAGGCTTGCCATTGTAAGTGCCATCCCAGCGTTGTGTAGCATCAGTAGTCTCAAACATCTCCACACCCCAGCGATCGAATATGCGGAAGTAGTTGAGCTTGATGACCTCTTTATTGAGGATACCAAAGCTGTTGGTCAGATAGCTCTCGCTGTTTGGCGCAAAGGCATTGGGTAGGTACACATCGCCACAGTCTACGTGTATCACCACTGTATCTTTACCCATACACCTGAAGGTGTCGTCCAGTTCGGTAACTGTAAGATAATAAGTGAAGTCGTAAGGAACAGAAGCCACCGGGAACGGCACCTGCGGATCGCTCAGGAAATCGAGCGGGAACCAGCTGTAAGAGAAGCTCCTGTAGCCTGACGTATCGTAGAGATTCGTGTTTGGCCCGCCAATGATCGTAGTGGCTCCGTCATGTATCCAGCGGTCGGGACCGGCATCAGCCTTCACCCTGCTTACATGCACCCTTACTGTAGTATCTACGATACAACCGGAAGGGTAATATAATACCACGGGATAGCTGGTAGAGTACTGCGGGTAAACCCTTACAGAATCTTTGATCAGGTTGGTAGTATCAATGTTGTAACCTGTTTGCCACCTGATAGAATCAGCAAGCGTAGACACTGCGTACAGGCGGATGGTATCGCCCTGGCAAAGCGTGGTATCGTCGTTCATAGCAATAGACGGAGGCGCTATAACGGCAATTGTTTTACAATCCACACGGGCATTGGGCATACCCTGGTTCACTACAAAGTAGATATTGTATACGCCCGGAGTAGTGTATTCATATACCGGAGGAATTATCTCAGAGAAAGAGGGTATGCTTGAATTGTGGCACTCTTCAAAGTCGATACGGGTAAGCGTGCTGTCGGCGGGGTTTACAATGAAACCACTCAGGTTATCACCGTTGCGCAGTACGCTGGAAATGGATGACGGAAAATTTTCAGCACCTACGTTATTATAATCAACGGCCTTGTAATTCGGGCCTGTAGCGCCGCCCGGCATCTGTATGCCAATGAGCTGGCTGGTAGTGCTATCGGTGATGTAGGCATAGAGGTCGCCGCAATCCCTTGTGATGGTGATTGATGACGGGGCATTCAGCCTGTAGTTGAAGGTGGTAGGCGACTGCGTAGGCAATAATGTAGGATCGTAAATGATGCTTGCAGCAATAGCAGTTTGCGCAGGCGCCAGGGTGGGGCCAAGATCTATACGCGATACATTGCTGTTGAGCCCTCCATTGGTAACGAACAGGTACCAGTTCTTCTGATCGTAAACAGCAGCAAGGTCGGTAGGGCCGCTGAGCGTACCTGAAACATTGCCGTAATCATACATCAGGGGCGTGTTCGATACGTTGAAAGAGAAGTCGAGCAATATGAGCTCATTGGTATTGTGATTGACTACGTAGCCATACCAGTTGTAGTTGGCATCCTGTGCTACGAAAAGGCCTTTAGGATAATTGAGCAACCCATTGTAGTTACCAAAATTAGCCACATTGGGGTGCGGGTTGTTCAGGTGCGGGCCAAAATCAACACGGCCGAGGGTAGATGTGGCATTGTCAAAACCACCGGAAACGAATACGAACCATTTGTGCGCAAGCGTATCCTTGAGGATGTACAAAGAAGTAGGATTGAGCGGAAGACCGTTATCGAGGCTGCCGAAATTAGTAGTGGTAGGGGTATTGGTAAGGTCGTTGCCAAAGTTGAGGCGTATCAGCTCCCTTGTTTGTGAGTTGATGACGAAGCCATAAAAGCTGCCACTGTCCTCAGCAATATCTATGTTGGTAGGGATATGGAAACCAAAGTTGTTGCCGAGGTTGGTGCCTGTGGGTGCATTGAGCAGGAAACCGGAGCAAAAGCCCCAGTAGTAGGACTGCGCATGGTACACATTGCTATCCGGCAATACGGTCACGGGCTGGTTGATACAAACCGTATCAGGCGCGAGGAACAAGGAATCGGGCGAGTATGTAAGCACTTGCGCGTTGGCTGAATTGAGCTGCGCCAATACCAACAGCAGTACGATAAGTAAGCTTTTTTTCATAATGTATAACGTAATCTCCCGCTAATATATGAAGATTCCACCGAAACTTGATACCAAAAGCGTATTTTTATTTCCATAAACCAAAAATAGATGTCGTTAAAGATCAAACCGGTAAGTTTATTAACCGTAAGTATATTGTTTTTTACTGCACTTACAGCCACCCCTGCACAGGCAAAAGAAGGGGTATGGATACCTGCGACCCTGAAAGCCCATGAAAAAGACATGCGCCGAGAGGGGCTGGAAATACCTGTAGACCAGCTCTATAATGATGCAGGCACAGGGCTGAACAATGCCGTAGTACTCTTTGGGAAAGGTTGCACAGGCGAGCTGATATCAGGCAAAGGGCTGATACTGACCAACCACCATTGTGGATACGGCAGCGTGCAGGGACTGAGCAGCACCGAAAATGATTATTTTGCTAATGGGTTCTTGGCGCCAAACATGGAGGGGGAAATACCCTGCAAGGGGCTGACGGTGACCTTCATCCGCAGGATGGAGAATGTGACCGACAAAATACTGGCAGGCATCAGCGATACCATGCGGGATGAGCAACGGGATGCACTGGTGCTGCAAAACATTACAAAAACAGAAAAAGAATACATGGCTGCTACCCACCTGGACGCGCATATAAAGCCCTACTTTGAAGGCAACCAATATTGGGTAGCTATTACGGAAACCTACCGGGACATAAGGCTGGTGGGCTTTCCTCCGAATGGCATAGGGGCTTTTGGCGGCGATGTGGAGAACTGGATGTGGCCAAGGCATACGGGAGATTTCAGTATGTTCAGGGTGTATGCAGGCGCTGATAATAAGCCCGCTGACTATGCAAAAGGTAACCAGCCCTACCAGGCTGCGCAGTTCCTGAGCATCAATACCTCCGGATACAAAGAGGGCGACTTTACGATGGTATACGGCTTTCCCGGCACTACCAAAGAGTACATCTCTTCTTATGAACTGAAGCAGGTGTACTCGATCACAGACCCAATAAGCATAGCAGCCCGCAGCCGCAAGCTGGATGTATGGACAAAGCATATGGGGTGGACAAGAGAAAATTTTATTAAGTACACCTCCAAGCGCGCAGGCGTGGCCAATGGCTGGAAGAAGTGGCAAGGCGAGGTGCGCGGCCTGCAGCTGAATAATGCGACCGGCAAAAAGGAAGCGTATGAAAAAGTATTTCAGAAGTGGGCAGATACCGTGAAGAATATGCCATACGCCAAAGGGTTGCTTGCAGATATGAAAAGATCGGCAGAGAAGGCCGACCCAATGATAAAACAAGACCAGTATAATAAAGAAGCGGTGCTGAGCATAGAACTGATACAGCAGAGCAGCGCGGCTGAGTCATTGATCGCTTGTTTCAGGCTGGGGCTGGGCAAGGAGGCGTTGGAAGACACTTTGAAAAAAGTAGTGAACGGCATGGCAGGCTTCTATAAGAACTATGATGCAGCAACAGACAAAGATGTATTCGAATCGCTGATGACATTGTACTTTACCAAGTGCGCCGCATGGCTGCCGGAGGAGTTTACCACACAATACCGCGCGCACAACCAGGACATCAATGCCATGGCGGATGATGTGTACGGCAACTCTCTGCTGACAGCACAGGATAAGCTGAATGCCTTTGCCACAGCGGCAACCGCAGCAGACAGCACCAAAATACTAACTGATCCGGCATGGCAATTATATAACGCCATAAACACTATGCGCAAAGAAAAGATAACGCCCATACTCAAAGACTACTACGCGCATATGCACTACCTGGACCGGCTGTATATGAAGGCGCAAATGGCGATGAATAAGAAGAAAGATTTTTACCCGGATGCTAACCTTACACTGCGGATAGCTTACGGGCAGGTGAAAGGACTAAAGCCTGATGGATCAACCAAGTATTCCTTCCAAACGAAGCTGGATGAGGTCGTAGCGCTGGACGACAGCACACAGGATATCTTTAAAGTACCGAAGAAATTAAAGGAGCTGTACCACAAGAAAGATTATGGCCGCTGGGGCGTGAACGGTACTATGCCGGTGGCTTTTATAGCCAGCAACCACACATCGGGCGGCAACTCGGGCAGTCCCGTGCTGAATAAAAAAGGTGAGCTGATAGGCCTGAATTTTGACCGGGCCTATGAAGGCACTATGAGTGACTATTATTTCGACCCGAACCGCTGCCGTAATATCTCGGTGGATATACGGTATGTGCTATTTATAGCAGATAAGTTTGGTGGTGCAGGGTGGCTGGTGGATGAGATGAATATTGTTAAATCACAGGGTACAAATTCCAAATCCCAGGGAATAAATTCCAAATCACAAAAGACAAATTCCAAACATTAAACCCCAAAAGCCAAATAACAGGGTACAAATTCAAGCTAGCTTTTACAAATTACCGGCAAGATACTTCTGCAACTCGTCCTTAATAATATACAAGGGTGAGGCTATGGCATTGACGTATTGAAAATTGCCTTCGCGGTCGTTCTTTATTGCGAGCTGTATACCGCTGGCTTCGCTCTGCACTGCGTTTGCGAGGTATTTGCCGCGTATGGTGTCATAGAACAAATAGGGCGCACCTGATGAGCCAAACCTGAAATAACCTTTCACCAAATAGCGGTAACCTTCAAAGATATAGTTACCGCCAATATCATCGGGGAAGATGCCAAAGTGATCAAGCAGGCCCTCTATTTTGGCATCATTGAGGAGGCGACCTGCAGGGCCATTTGGCGAGGCTTGCAGGCAATAAAAATCTTCTTTCAGCTCATCAAGAAAAGTCAGGTCTATATCTATAGAAGGTATCTTATTGATGATCTCCGCCGGGGTATCCACTATTTTGTATAGCGCTATATCGGCTTCATAGAAGGCATGTACCAATGCCACCTCTACCAAAAAAGTATGGCGGTGGGCATCGGTATCGTACATCACCTTATGCTCATTGAACAGGCCGGTGAGCACGGGATCATTATAAAAGGATTTTTCTTTGAACTGGAATACCAGATGCGGCGTGCATACCTTCTTCTCTGCGAGTGATACCCAACGAGTGTCAAACCTTTTCTGCTTCAGTACATTGGCTATGGCCTGCAGCTTTACCGGATCTATACTGTTGAGGTAGCGCTTATGGGTGTAGCCATCATAAAAATAATGCGCATCCATCATGCGGCTCTGCGAGCCATCGAGCTTGGGAAACAGCTCACTTTTGTACAGGTCTTCGCTGATGGAACGGTAAAAGCCCATCTGCGAGCGCAGGTTGTGTGCCACACTGAGGAAGTAGCCATTGCCTATGTGGAAGGAACATATATTATTCTCGAACGCGCGCCGCTGCGGCTCATCGGCATTATATACCCACATAATGCGTTGCAGGGGGGATGTCTGCTCGTCTATCAGCTTCAGTTTTTCATTCATCGCGGCATTGCCGTTGTTGTTGTACAGATCGAGTAACATAGCGGTGGATTGGGAGTGTGAAAATAAGAAAAGGGGGTGAAATAAGGCGGGATTTGCGTTTTATTAAGAACAGGCAATTGCATTAGCAGGTATTTTTACACATGTTCATAAAATAATATTACCTTGACCATACCATTTCCAAACAACAACGCACATACTATGTTACAGATCTCCCACCTCTCCAAGACCTATCCTAATGGCGTAAAGGCGCTACAGGATGTTTCGCTTGATATTTCCAATGGCATGTTTGGCCTGCTGGGGCCGAATGGCGCGGGCAAATCGAGCCTGATGCGCACTATAGCCACATTGCAGGATGCCGACTCGGGTACCATCACCTTCAACGGTATAGATGTGAGCAAGCAGAAAGCCGAGTTAAGAAAAGTGCTGGGCTATCTGCCGCAGGAGTTTGGAGTGTACCCTAAAGTATCGGCAGAGGAGATGCTGCATTATATAGCCAGGCTGAAAGGCATATCTAATGATAAAGAACGTAAAGAACTGGTAAAAGCCCTGTTGGAGCAGGTGAACCTGTATAACCACCGTAACAAGGCTTTGGGCGGCTACTCGGGCGGCATGAAGCAGCGGTTTGGTATAGCACAGGCGTTGATAGGCGACCCAAAACTTATTATAGTAGATGAGCCAACAGCAGGATTAGACCCTGCAGAGCGGCTGCGCTTTAATAACCTGCTGAGTGAGATAGGAGAGAATATCATTGTGATACTCTCTACACACATAGTGGATGATGTGAGCGCACTGTGCAACGATATGGCCATCATAGCCGGCGGCAAGGTAGTGCAGCGCGGCAACCCGGAAGACCTAGTACGTACACTGGAAAATAAGATATGGAGCAAGCGTGTAGCAAAAGATGAGGTGTCTAAATACCAGGAAGACTACAAGATGGTACTGGCCAAACTATCGGGCGGATCAATGATGGTGTATATCAACAGCGATACAGACCCAAGTAATGGCTTTGCGCCTGTAAAGGCCAGCCTGGAAGACCTCTATTTTGCCAACATCTCCTAACCTCTTTAATTTTAAGATACCATGTTCGGTTCCATATTTTCATTTGAGGTGAGGCGGCTTATCAAGTCTATGTCCACCTATATTTATTTCTTCATACTGCTGGTCGTTACCTTCCTGCTGGCGCTGATAGCCGGAGGGGCTTTCCCCGGCGCAAGCTTTAATGTGGCCGGCGAAAAGATATACGCCAATGCCCCATTCGTTATTGATGAGTTTTATTCGGCCATAGTCAACTACATAGGCATCATCATTGTAGTAGCTATGGTGGGTAATGCCGTGCTCAATGACTTCAGGAGCAATACCTACACCATACTCTTTACCACACCGATGTCTAAGTTCAGCTACCTGTTCGGGCGGTTCTCGGGGTCTATGTTCGTAACGCTGCTGGTGCTTACCGGGCCTGCCTTCGGGCTTATGCTGGGCTATGCCAGCCCCTGGGTGAACCATGACAAGATAGAAGTGTTCCAGTTCTCTGCATATGTGTATGCCTACTTGCAATCAGTTATACCCAACGCCATTTTATTTGGCACTATATTTTTCGCAGTAAGCCTTATAGCGCGGGATATATTCGTGATCTGGCTTTCGCTGATCGTATTTTATGTGGCCACTGGCGTATCCAGTACATTCTTCAGCTCGCTGGATAAACAGACACTTTCTGCCTGCCTTGACCCTATGGGCGAATCTGCAAAAGAAGTCCTCAGCAAGTACTGGAGTACTTATGACAAGAACCACCTGCACTATACATTTACGGGGCTATTCCGTATCAACAGGCTCATATGGCTTGGGGTATCGGTGCTGATATGGATAACAGGCTATTCCTTCTTTTCTTTCTCCGCAAGCCCGCGCAGGCTATCTATCAGGAAAGCAAAAATAGCGGATAATGCAAAGCTCACTTTCGTACCTGTGTTTTTTAATAAGAACAGCCTGCCTAAAGTAAGCAGGTCATTCACCACTGCGGCCAACCTGCGCAGCTTGTGGGGCTTGTCTGTAAATGAATGTAAAACATTGTGGCGAAATGTGTATTTCAGGATCATCATGCTGTTTGGCATGTTGTTTCTGTTCCTGGCCTCAATGCAAATAGGCAAGATATATGATACTACTGTATATCCCGTCACCTATCGCATCATCGAATCATTTGGCGGCACGTTTACGCTGTTCATGGTCATACTCACCATTATGTTCAGCGGGGAGTTGGTATGGTGCTCGCGCGATTTCAGGATGAGCAATATCATAGATGCGCTACCTGTGCCCAACTGGGTATTCTACATCAGCAAGCTGGCAGGGCTCGTTTTCATGCAGGTGCTGCTGCTGTGCGTAGTAATGGTGTGCGGCATAATCGTGCAGCTATTCAAGGGATATACGCACCTGGAGATACTTCTATATATCCAGTACCTGTTTGGTTTCCGGCTGATAAAGCTGGCTATGCTGGCTGTACTGGCGATTTTTGTGCAAACCATTGTGCGCAACAAATACCTTGGATACTTTATGGTGGCGCTGTATTACTTTTTCAACAACACATTTGCCCTACTGCTGTTCAAACACAAACTGTTGATCTTTGGCTCCGACCAGGGAATCCTGTATTCGGACATGAATAAATTCGGGCATTCCGTTTATCCGTTCATCGTATACAGGATCTATTGGGGCGCTTTCTGTATCATGCTGGCAGCGCTGTCTTCTATGTGGTGGGCGAGGGGCGCAGATGCCAGCCTGAAGCAAAGGATAATTGCCGCCAGGACGAAGGACAACAGATCATCGCGCATGGCTATTATGATCAGCCTGTTAGTTTTCCTGGGCACTGGTGCATTTATTTATTACAACACGAACGTGGAAAATAAGTTCATGACTAGTTTTCAGCAAGAAGAATCGCGCGCTGTATACGAAAAACTATACAAGAAATTTGAGCACAGCCCGCAGCCAAAGATCACAGATGTGCAGCTGAGTGTGGACATATACCCCGAACCGCGCATCCTGCGCTCCACAGGCACTTACGTGCTCAAAAACAAGACCACACAAGCCATAGACTCTATTCATGTGCTTACCAACGGTACTGCGAAAATAAATAGCTATACTTTTTCCCGCCCGGCACAATTGATGGTGAATGACTCTGACCATGACTACCGTATATATAAGCTGGCGCAGCCTTTACAGCCGGGTGATACCATAACACTCGCATTTAATGTAGCGCTGATACCTAAAGGTTTTGAGCATGACTTCAGCGGCCTGAGTATGCCGGTGTATAATGGCACCTTCGTTAATAACTTTGATTTCCTGCCGTCAATCGGTTACGCAGCAGGCGGTGAGCTGTCGGATAATGACGACCGAAAGAAACATGGGCTTGGCTACAGGCTGCCATCGCACCCGATAAACGATACAGCAGCCTACCAGACCAACTGCATCACCCGCGATGCTGACTTCATCACCTTTGACGCCACGGTAAGTACCGTGCCCGACCAGACAGCCATAGCGCCCGGCTACCTGCAACGCGAGTGGACCGAGAATGGCAGGCACTACTTCCATTACAAGATGGATAGCAAGATCCTGAATTTCTATTCCTTCCTCTCTGCGCACTATGAAGTGAGGAAAGAAAAGTGGAACGATGTGAACCTGGAGATCTACTATTACAAAGACCACACTTACGACCTGGAGCGCATGTTCAAGGGAATGAAGAAGGCGCTGGACTATTATACGGTGCAATATGGCCCTTACCAACATAAGCAGGTACGCATTATTGAGTTTCCAAGGTATGCCACCTTTGCCCAGTCGTTCCCTAATACTATTCCCTTCTCTGAAGGCATAGGCTTTATTGCCGATGTGGATGACAGTGACAAAGAAAGTGTGGATTATCCTTTCTTCGTTACGGCGCACGAGGTGGCGCACCAGTGGTGGGCACACCAAGTAATAGGCGCTGATGTGGAAGGCAATGTGGTGCTCTCTGAATCCCTGGCACAATATTCGGCCATTATGGTGCTGGAAAAAGAATACGGCGAGGAAAAGACGCGCAAGTTCCTGCATATGGAAATGGACCAATACCTCAGTTCACGAGCCAGTGAGTCAGAGAAAGAAAAAGCACTGGCTTATGTGGATGACGGAGAACAATACATACGCTACCAGAAGGGTGGCTTTGTGCTGCATGCACTGAATAAGTACATAGGGGCCGACAGCCTGAACCATGCACTGAAATGCTTTGATGAGCGATACGCCTTCCAGGGGCCTCCCTACCCCACTTCTATGGACCTTCTCGCGATGATACGCCAGTCTACGCCCGACTCACTGCAATATTTTGTAACAGACATCTTCCAGAAGATAACCCTGTACGACAATAAAGTAGTGGATGCGAAAGCCAATAAAACAGGCAACCAATACGTGCTGGACGTGACAGTGAACGCGCAAAAAATGTATGCCGACAGCACAGGCAAAGAAACAGCAGCCACAGGCGATAACTATGTGGAGATAGGCGTATACAAAAACAAGAAAGACCTGCTGTCTATAAAGATGTACAAGCTGAAACAAGGCGAGAACAAACTATCTATACCGGTAAGCGAAAAACCTTACAAAGTGATGATAGACCCGCGCCTGCTGCTGATAGACAAGAAACTGGATGATAATGAAATGAAGATAGATGATGCTGTAACTAAAAAATAACCGCATTGATCGTATAAAACGAGAACAGCCCGGAGCATCTGCTCCGGGCTGTTTTATAATTGCCTGTTTGCTTTATTTTTTCGTTTTAGAATTAGTGGTTGTTTTTGTAGTGGTCTTGGTAGTTTTAGAAGTTGCTTTCTTTGCAAACTTGTAAGTAAGGGCTACCATCAGACCGCCCGCGGCGTTATTGGTTGCAGTGCGTCCTGAGCCATAAAAATTCCCCGAAATATTACCTTGCGAAATAGTAGCACTTTTCTTTTCTACATCACCTAATCCATATTCTAGGCGCAAATCGGCGCTCAACACCAGATTAGAAGTAAGGTTAAAACCTGCGCCTACACCCAGTACACCATCCAGTGTCATCTTCTTATACATATCCGAAGGCGTTTGATCAAGACCTGTAAATGGCGTTTTATTTCCATTCACGTAATAGGTCACAGAACTGATCATATCTATCTGCGGACCTATGAACGAATGGAAATATACTTTCTTATCGGTATTGCCGGTATACCTGAAAAGTATAGGTATTTTAATGTTGGTAAAACGGGTCTCAGCAGTATAAGAAGCCCCTGTAACCAGGGAATCGCCATTGAGTTGGGCAAGGCCGCTAAAAGCACTACTCATCACATTGCCGTCCGGGTTTGCTACAGCTACGCCTTTATATCCCTGCCCCTGGGTAACATAGATAAAGTCCAGCTCCACACCCATATGTTTAGTGAAGGTATAGCCCACATTGATGCCGATCGGCACATGTATCTTCTGGCTGTAGTCCAGCTCTTCCCCGGCAGCCTGGTCTTGTTTGTTGATGAGCGAAGATGTTTGCACACCTGAATTAAGGCCCACATCAAATCCCTTTTGGGCATAAGACTGTGTGCCGGCCAATGACAGGGCGCATAGTGCGATCACCTTCGCACTCTTTGTGGTGGTTTGCAGGAATGTGTGTTTGGTCATAAAAGGGGCTTTTGAAAGGTTAATGATAAAATAATATACCTTTCAAATGTACATAATAATATTTCGGTAAAGAAGCATTTTGGATAGTAATACAGTCTGTATGCTAAAATTCCACAATACACTTTCCCGCAATGGCGGCGAAGATGTCTCTTTTTTTAATCACAGCTAAATACAGAGGTCGCAAAGACCTTATAGCCAACTGCACTTCAAAACCATGATTAAATAGTCTTTGCGAACTTAAATACTGTCTAAGAGTAGTGCCTTTGCGCTCTTTGCGAGAAATTTCTGCTGTACTTATTACCGCTCACATTGCTCACCTCAGGCCAGGTGCTTTACCAATACTCTTTTGGCCACGGGCAGCAGTGTTTCATCAAAAGGCACGCTCAACGGGAACTCCACTTTATATACCGCCGGATTGGGCAGGGTGCGTATTGAGCGAATGATATCCAGCTTTATCTGCTCATAGCTATTGGCGAGGTCTTTTTTGCGGGTATCCACATAATCCATCCTGATGCCCCTATACCTGGCCTCCTTATGTTCAAAGAGGGTGATGCTGTAGTTATATACCCGCACCTCTTTATACGCGCCATAACGTATCAGCACATAGCCCTCATTCTTATACAGCGGCATGATGCCCACAGGCTCTATCTGCAGGCGGTGCTCTACAAAGTCATACAGCTCCACGCCGTCGCTGATGGTGTTCTTCATGGCATCCAGCGCATAGCCTGTTATGTGTTCCAGCTCCTGCATCAGCTCATCATCGGCCAGCATATGCTCGTATGCCAGCTCCATTTTTTGCAGGGACTGCATGTTCAGTTGCTTTGGGAATTGCTCCTGCAAAAAGCGCTTGTTGTTCTGAAACTCCAGCAGGTTGTTGTAATGCGTTACTATATCGGCCAGCTGTGGGTACAGCTTATTTTGGTTAAATGATCTTTTCACTTCCTGCAGGTAGGCCAGCAGGCGGTATTTTTGCAGTTCAAAGTCTATATACCCTTCCATGAACCATGTTTCGCTCAGTATCATCTCTTTATGTCTTTGATTCCTGCATTAAGGTACATCAAAACGAATGCCAAACCATATGAATGTAGCCTGTTAAAACCTTATACACCACATACCTTGCACAGAAAACCCAAAAAACAGCGCATCCTATCGAAATTTGTTTATTTTTACGGATAATAAATACTTATTAAGCATAACATATTTGTTTGATGTAGTGGATCATTATGCCCATATGGGTTAGGTTGCTGCGTTCTTTTATGTTGTGAAGAGTACCATTAAAAAAACGATCAGGCTATATGCTAACTAAAACAGGCTTTATGAAGAAATTCTTTCCTTTCATCATTTTTGTGTTGTCATCGCTTGCAGCAAACGCGCAGACTGCGTCCTTCACGCTGGCTACCACGCCCTGCCACAACGATGGTGTGCTTAACGCTAACTTTACCGGCCTCACCGCTCCGCTCACCGTTTCGTGGCAAACGTACGGCACAGCAGGTACCATTATTACGCATACCGGCGTTACCGGCCTCAGCGATGCGCTCACCGATTATTCGGGCGGCCCTGTATTTGTTTCGGCTATGGATATACATGGTCTCAGCGCCAGCAACAGCTTTGCGGGTGTGCCACCAATAACCATATGTTCACTTGCTATATCTCCTGCTTTTTGCCCTGTGCCCGATACCTTGTCTGCAGCAGTATGTAGCGGCGGCACAGCGCCCTACACCTACCAATGGTACGATGTATCCACATCGTCAATAGTGGGTAGCGGCGACAGCATAGCGCTGCCCGCAGGACGCACTTATGGTGTTACGGTTACAGACCGACTTGGCTGTACTTACGGATCGCTGGTAGACCCTTCTATAAATCTGTACGCAAGCCTCTCCCTTCCATTTGCCGACATCATTACCTCCACCACGGCTTCCTGCACTAACGGCACAGCCAACGTAACGCCGTTTGGCGGCGGCACACCACCGTTCACTTACTTATGGTCGAACGGCGCTACTACGGCCACCATCAGCAATCTTACTACAGGCACTTATAAAGCAGTGGTAACCGATGCCACCGGCTGTAAAGATTCTTTATACACAACCGTACCGCAATCTATAACCGTGAATGCGACATTAACCGCAACCACAGCTACCTGCGTAGCCAACAACGGCACCATCACAGCGGCAGCCACCGGCGGCACTGCACCATATACCTATGTGTGGAGCAATGGCGCTACAGGTGCTACACAAGCGGGCCTCACCGCAGGTTTTTACAGCGTGAACATTACAGACGCGAACGGCTGCACCGGCACTGCCAGCAGCAGCGTTAGCTCACTTTCGCCTATCGTATTCACGTATACCACCACCCCCAGCCTGTGCATTACGCCATCGGGCACGGCTACCTTAACGGTATTGGGTGGCACAGCTCCTTATAATGTGTATTGGTACACCTACCCTGCACGCAGGGGCGTTACCGCTACCAGCCTCACCTATGGCACCTACCTCTTCCATGTTACAGATGCAGCAGGCTGCGCGCAAGACGGCTCGCTGACCATACCGCCTATAGACCAGATCAGCGCGAGCTACCTGGCCACACCTGCCAGTTGCTCATCGTCTGACGGCGGCCTTACAGTTTATCCTACAGGCGGCGTAGCGCCATATTCTTATTCGTGGAGCACGGGCGCAAGCTCGGCAAGCATCAGCGGCAAGCCTGCCGGCACTTATGCAGTTACCATCAGCGACTTTGCCGGCTGCAAGGTTACCGAGAATATTTACCTCCCTTATAACTCTACTGTGGGTGTGGGCATTACCTCTACGCCTGCATCGTGCATCTTTAACACCGATGGCCTGGATAGCGCCATAGTGTGGGGTGGCCGGTCTCCTTACTCTTACTCCTGGAGCAGCGGCGGGTCTACGCCCACTATCTCTTCTTTACCTACAGGCCCTTATTCTGTAGCGGTTACCGATGCTGCAGGCTGCGTATCGCACAGCGATTACTCGGTAGTAGATTATGACCATAGCAATGATGATTGTTACTGCATAATATCCGGCACGGTATACCATGATATTAACGGCAACTGCCTGCAAGATGCGGGAGAGCCCGGCATAGCCAATGTGCAGATACATATAGCAGGCAGCACACCCGATGCCGGCTATACCTATACCGACAACAACGGCAACTACTCGTACAAAGTTCGCTCCGGCGCTTACATCGTTACGCAAGGTATATTGCCTAATTATCCGTTAGCGGCCTGCCAAACCAACGGCATACCCGTAACCGTATCGGCAGCAAGCAGCTGTGTACATACCGTAAGCTTTGCAGACTCATCGGACAGCGTACATGATATGCACATCAGCACATGGGATTACTCTTCTCATGGCGCTATACCAGGCCAGTCTTACACACAGGTAACCATCATCAGCAATGATGGCACACAAACAGAAGACTCTGTGCTGGCCAGCTATACAGCAGGCGGTTACATATTCGCGCCAACATTTGCACCGGGCGGTTATTTCAACGGCGCTTCCGGTTTTTATAACACAGCCGACAGTTTTACTGCCCTTGCACCCGGAGCAGCCAAGCAATTCCTGGTGAGTTACGATGTGCCTGCCGATTTACCAACCGGCACCAGCATTGTGTTCCTCGACTCGGTAGGCTATAAAGGCCCGGTTATAACACCGGCAACCGACAATACACCATTCAATAACTACAACACCTTTACCACCGCCGTTACCAACACCTCTGCGCCGAATTTTAAAGAAGTATCGCCTGTAGGCACGGGAGCAGCAGGCACTATATCTTATACTGATTCTGTGCTGGAGTACATGGTACACTTCCAGAATACCAACCTCTATCCTGCAGAAAACGTAGTGATCGTTGATACACTGGATAATAATCTTAACTGGGCCACCCTCCACCCCGTATTCACGTCTGCGCCATGCCAGGTATCTATGCAGCAGGTAGGGGGCTACAAGATCGTTAAGTTCATGTTTACAGATATCAACCTACCTTCTGCATCCACCGACCAGGTGCGCAGCAATGGTATGCTCACCTATACCGTGCATACCAACAGCGGTGGCAGCGTAGGCACTACCTACAAAAACCGCGCTTCGGTGTACCTGGATGATATGGCCCCTTCTATGACCAACACCACCCTCAATACACTCGGCACCGCAGCGCCACCAAGCAATGTAGCCGTGCCGGTTGTTACAGCACAGAATGCCTTCACCGTATACCCTAACCCCGCAAACAATACCTTCAACGCCATCATCACCAGCGCAACAACCGCTACCGGCGACCTGAAAGTATGCGACATAACAGGACGTACTCTGATCACTAAAACTGTGAACGCACAAATAGGCACACAAACCGTAGCTGTAGATGTGAACCACTTGGCGCCTGGTACTTATTTTGTTACCTATTCAGCAAATGGCGCTACAACTACACAGAAGCTGGTGATCATTAAGTAAATACTGTTTTTGTTTGATAGAGATAAAGCCTGTAGCTATGCGTTGCAGGCTTTATTGTTTAACACAATACTTTTATTTTAAACGACATGTGTGTAGACAAAATAAATATTTAACAAATCTTAAACATGGCACATTTATTGCGCCAAATAAATACACGAAACATACAATTATGAAAAAACTTACCCTTTTGTTTTTATCTGTGCTATTTTCGGCAATATCATTTGCCCAATCTCCAACATTTACTTTAGTGACCCCACCATGCGATCACGATGGAGTATTGGTAGCCGATTTTACGGGAACAGGCATAACACTACCAATGACTGTAACTTGGTATTACGGCGCTGGCAGATATTTGTCTCATTCAGGTATTACCAGGTACACAGATACCCTGTCCAGTTATCCGGGAGGCTATGCAGACGCGTATGGTTTTGGCGGAGGCTCTGTAGGAGGTTCCTATGCAGGTGTATTGCCGTTCACTTACACTATTACGCCAACAACTGCTATATGCCCGGCTTTAAGCACATTGAATGTCACCGTGTCCGGTGGTACAGCACCATATTCTTATCAATGGCTCGATGAAAGCAGCACCTATGCAATCATCGGGACAGTAAACCCACTAACTGTGCCAGCAGGCACCTATGGTGTTACCATAACTGATGCCCACGGCTGCGTATTTGGATCAAGAGACAACAATGATACTGGCACTACCATATACGGCACTGCACCATTTACGGTTACCTTAAACACCACCCCTGCCAACTGCACCAACGGCACTGTTACTATCAGTCCACTGTCTGGCGGCACTACGCCGTATAGCTATGTGTGGTCCAACTCAGCAACTACATCTTCTATAAGCGGGTTGGTTATGGGCTACTATTCAGTAGTGGTTACAGATGCTTCGGGTTGCTCTGCGACGGGCTATGCTTATGTAGCCCAATCTATTTCCATCTTTGCATCCGTCAACCCTACACCTGCTACCTGTACGGCAACAGATGGAGCTGTGATCGCCTTCGGGGCGGGCGGCACACCACCATATTCATATTTGTGGAGCAATAGCGCCACCACACAGTCCCAAACAGGCCTTTCTCCCGGTTATTACTCTGTTACCGCAACTGATGTTAATGGCTGTTTTGGCTCCGGGGGAAATTATGTAGGTATCTCTACGCCCATTACTGTTAGTTATAGTGTAACGCCGAGCTTATGCACCAGCCCCACAGGCTCTGCTACGCTTTCTATAGCAGGTGGCACCGGGCCATACACCACATCATGGGTATGCAGCCCTCCGGCTACCGGCGTCACGGCATCAGGGCTCATAGCGGGCTACTACCCATTCTATGTAGTGGATGCCTCAGGCTGTGTACAATCGGGCTCTGTGATCATTCCACCCGTTGATGTGATCGTACCTACGTTTACAGCTACCCCGGCGCTTTGCACCACAGCCACTGGTGGTATTGCTGTCGCTTTATCCGGCGGCACTACACCATACACTTATTCATGGAGTACAGGCAGCACAGCATCTTCTATATCCGGCGTAGTGGGTGGCACATATAGGGTAACCATCACCGATCATTCCGGCTGCTCTATAACGAAGGAACCTATAGTGCCTGTATCTTCTCCCCTGAGTGTAGGTTTGTCGTCTGTCGAAGCATCATGCCTCTTCACCGCCGATGGCAGCATCACGGCTACTGCGGCGGGTGGCACTTCGCCCTATACCTATGCCTGGAGCAATGGTGGCACTACAAGCACCATCATTAGCCTGCTTACAGGTCGTTACTGGCTTACTGTTTCTGATGCCGCAGGCTGCACCATAGGGGATATTTATGACGACCTCGGCTACGATGCTACGACCACAAGCTGC
>Ga0316218_1002352_pt1 | contig 17615 bp, 14 predicted proteins | sample TBH18003metaG_FD_203634 | JGI IMG/M metagenome (GOLD analysis project Ga0316218, IMG submission 203634) | Freshwater microbial communities from Trout Bog Lake, Wisconsin, USA - TBH18003 | ecosystem: Environmental > Aquatic > Freshwater > Lake > Hypolimnion/Profundal zone | place: USA: Wisconsin...
CGCCCTCGCGTGTTGGCGTCGGCGCCCTCGCCGACGCGAACTTTTGTTCCGCTGCCCGCGATTACCCACGAAGATGCCTTTGGCGGGGCGCCAAAGGCCGCACGCGAGGGCGCGTGCGCTCCCCAGAGCCCGGTCTCCGACGTTCTCGCAAGAATCGGCGGGCCAAATAATAGAAGAAATTTGTCCTGCGCCCGGCCGGATTAAAGAATGAAAATGAAGCTTGTTGACGCTTGTTTGTCACTCTGTTTAACGCGCCTCATCTTTTCGTCTATTTTCGAGTCAGCGCACGCGCCCTCGCGTGTGACCTTTGGCGCCCTCGCCAAAGGCATCTTCGCGGCTGATCGCGTCGGCAGCGCAAAAAAGTTCGTTTCGGCGAGGGAGGGCGCGTGTGCTCCCCGGATTCCCGCTCCCGAACGCCCCGTTTTTCCGGCAGGTTCATTGATAGCCTGCGAAGAGCCTGTCCTGAGTCTGTCGAAGGAATCTCACGAGGCGATCGCGACGTTCGTTTCAGTCGGCACGTAGTCGGAACTGACGGCTCACCGGGTGGCGTTGTCAGCTTCGAAAACGGTGAATAGTGACATAACGCCGGCTGGCCTGCCGTGAGATCCTTCGCAAGCTCAGGATGACAAAATAATATGGGCCGCTCCGGTTTCCGTGCTCGGCTTTCGATTTGCGGGTAATGGAAAGGGCACTTCACCGCAGTCCACGAGCCTCCTTTGCCGTTTTGGGTTCATTCGTTTCGGACTGTGCCGGAGTTGGGCTCATTTTCATTCTTCAATCCGTGCCGTTCTTTCCAGAAGAGGTCAGGATTTCTGAGGCTTCGATGGCACGGATCAAGTCGGCAACGCTGGTAAAAACGCCCCGCCGACGCGCGCACGTCATCCGGCAACGCGCGCCGGCCGCGCAACCGTGCCGCTCAAAAATCCGCCGCCGCCAAGAACGAGAAGTTTCATCGGTATGAAATAGTATCAGAGCGCTTTTTGAGAACCTCGATGCCGGCCTGGGCGATCCGCACATCGTCATAGTTGGGTACAATTACCCCTCGGTTTAGCTTCGTTTGTATCCGGACAAAAGTCGGCAGGCGTTTGTTGTGCAGAATTTAGGGGGTGCGCTCGTCAAATCGCACCCTTCCACGGGTTCACTAAATTCAGCCCCAACTCTTGAAAATCGGCTTCGTTGCGGGTGACCATTACCAAGCCATGCACGCGGGCAGTTGCGGCCAAGAGCGCGTCGTAGCACGGAAGGGTCCGAGTGGTGTCGAAGTCCGCAGCGGTCTCTGCCACGGCGCGGTCCACGGGGAGGATGCGGTCGGAGAACGCGGGAATAAGCTTTGCCGTATACCAATGTTCGAGCGCCTCGCCGAAGGCCCGGTCGCGGTTTTTCACCCGCGCCATTCCTTGGCGGATTTCCAGCAGCGTGATGACACTGAGGAACATGGGTGCGCCGCGATGCGCGGTGTCCCAGGCAAGTACCGCCGCGTCGGCGCGTCCCGCCTTTCGAAGTTCCGAAACGACCACCGTGTCCAGAAGAAATCCGTTCACGGGAACTCTGGCTCGCGCACGGTCCGCGTGCGGCGGTCTGGAATGAGGAGATCGATATTGGCCAATGCTTCATCCCCCAAAGCCTGGGCGAGGGAAACCGGTTTCTGGGCGGAGCGACTTGCCAGTTCGCGCTCGATCAGCTCCGCGATCCAGGCGGAGAGCGACTTGTACTCGTCCACGGCACGGTGGCGCGCCTTGCGGCAGAGTTCGTCGGGCAGTTTAAGAGTGACGTTCATTTCTGTGCAGCACACTAGCACAAATACACGGGGGCGCAAAGCCCGGTTTTTGCCACTTCCAAAATGCCCAAATATAATTCAACCTCAGCCGATGCTTGCAAAGGTCTATTCAGCAGCGGTTTACGGCGTGGACGCCTATGAGGTCGAAATCGAGGTTAACGCCGCTTCCGGCTGCCCGGTGATCATCCTCGCCGGGGCCTCCGCTGAACGCCGCCAGCAACCCGAGACGCTTTGCTCGATTACGCCGCCGAGATAGCCGAATTCCCCTTTCATCGGAGGGCGCGCATCCCCGCCGCTGGCCTGAAGCGTGTTCGCCATCTCCGCGAGCTTGGAATGGGCGACCGCGATCAGGTTCATCGTCGAGCCATCCGAAAGCGGGCGCCGGAAATTGCCAACCCACGCGCATCGCGGACTGCCACGATTCTACCCTCTCTCCGCCCGCAATGGCCACCACGGCCACGCCCTGGAATTCCATCGCCACGGCCTCGTCCGCCATCGCGTCAAGCGCAAGGTCCGCCCGTTCCGCAAACGCGTTCATTTCGCCTTCAACGCCTCCGGCGCCAGCAGTGCGTCCTCGCCCTTCACGGCGACGATCTCGTTTCCGTCGCGCGAAATGGCAAGTAGCGTGCGGCCATTGGCGGCGGGCGTAAAGCGGCACTCATCGGCCTGGTCTTTCCACTTGATCGCAAGCACGCCTTTCTCCTTGTCCCAGGCGAACTCCGGCAACGCCTCGCCCTGGCGGAAGGGCACGAGAACGATCTTGTAATCCGGCGCGGCCGACCGGCTGGGGATCACGAGGCGCTTGGCCATGCCCATGTCCCGCCCGGTGAACTGATGCGTGTCGTCGGTCTTGATCATCTCGATGGTTTCCAGCGAAAGGTTCGGCGTGAACGTGGGGATATCCGGCTGATTGGCATTGACCACGTGAACGAGCAGCATCGGCGTGCCGGGCGCGGGCAGCGGACGGCCGACGTTCTGGTAGGCGGCCATCGGGTTTGACAGCTTCGCGCGCTTCTCGGAGATGGGCGCGAGGACGATTTCGTTCGCCTTGATCTCCACGGCCTCGACGTCGTTGGGCATGCTCATGCGCCACTCGTAAAGCCGTTCCTGGTCGTCCTTCTGGATATCGTCCACGATCATCGCGTAAGGATGCGCTCCGCGAACCAACCCGGCGATTCGAAACGCCTTCTTCACCGGAAAATGCGGCGCGCGCTTTACCCATGAATCCTCGTCCCACATGCGCGGATCGCCCGCGAGATAACCGGAGTAGTAATCCACGACGGCGGGGCTTGGCTCCAGTTCCCACATTTTGAGCGGCGTGCGCGAGAGCTGGCGCTGGCGCGCCTCTTCGTACTGCGCCAGCCACGGGTGGGCCTTGAACTCATCGTCGGTCATGACGAACGGCGACTTCGACCACCGCCAGCTGTAGCAGTAGCTCACATCCACCGCGTTGAATGTCGCCTCCTGCGTTTCGATCCGCTCCAACCATTGCCCCGGCGTCGGGAAATAACCCTGCCCGCGCCCGTCGATGGTGATCGTATTCAGAAATTTTGGCTCGTTCTCGCGCATCCCCGGAACCGACCAGGCCCGGCCGTTCGCGCTGAAATAGAATGCGCCGCGATCGGGAAAATCGTGCGACGGAAAGCGCGTGTCGTTGCGGCAGACAAACTGCAAAGTCGCCGCGTCCTTGTCCCAGCCGGTGCGCGCAAACGAATAGCCGCGCTCCGGTTCGAAGAGGCTGTTCGGCATTCCGAAAACCTTGCCGAAATCATAGTTCACCAATTTGCCGTCCGGCCCTTTTTTCGGATCGGCGGGCGTGGCGATCGCCAGCACCGTGGAAAGCAAATCGAGCTTCATCGTTTCGTCGCGGACAAACGGATGATTTTGCAGGATGAAATCGATCTTCGCGCTCTTTGGATAAAAAAACGCCATCGCCTGGAGCAGCGTGTAATTGGGCGGGAACGTTCCGAGGTCGCCGGAGCTTTCCCAAAATCCGCCCCACGGCTGCATCGCCCAGAGGCACCAGTTCTCGGCGAACTGCCGGTAGCGTTTGTTCGTGAGCAGATTCTCGCCCCGGTTCGCCGCCGCCAGCATGAGAACGGTCGTGTGGCCGGTGCCTCCTGAGTGGTAACCGACGGCTTCTTTGGCAATGCCGTTGAGCGTCATCGAATAATTCAGGTAATCGCGCGCCACTTCCTTGCCCCGCTCGAAAATGCGAGCGTCGTAGCCCTCCTCACCCTCGATCGCGAGCGCCATCACCGGGAAGTACTCCGCCATGCCCATGAAGTTCCAGTTCCGCCAGTGGTGCGGCAGGTCCATGCCGAGCGTGTATTTGCCCTTGGTCGCCTTCACGAGCATGCGGTGGAATCCCGCGGCTTGCTCGGGCGTCATGAACGGCTGGCCCATGTCGTACAGGAAGCCGTAGGTCGCGTCGAACGTCAGGCAGTTGCGGATCACGCGCCAGTAGTCCTCCGAGAAAGGCAGCTTGTTGGCTTCGTCGATGTCCGCTTCGGCTATTGCCGCTGCCGTCGCAGCCGCTTTCGCTGCGTCCCTGGCGGATGCCGGATCGTTCTCAACCGTCGAGAGAATGAGCTTATAGAGAAGGCCATTGAGCACGCTGTTTCCCATGGCTCCTGGCGGCGCCTTCGGGTTCCAGCCCGCGCGAATCAGCGCCTCCTTGTATTTTTTTGGCTCGCCGGTCAGGAGTGCTTCATAAGCCTCGTGGTCGCCCGTGCCCGGCTTGTCGATCGTCGCAGCGATCCGCCCCTTCAGCGTCGCCAGAATGCGTTTTCCGGCCGCCGTCCCGTGGAGTTGCTCACGAATGCGCGGCAGGTCTTCCGGCCCGAACAGGATGCGCGGATGAACGCCCGACTTTGGCACATGGTAGAGCCGCTCTTTGGCAAACCCGCTCTCGTCATACACATCCGCCACGGCTGGCGACGCCTTGCGGCCCGGCGTGTCGCCGTTCAGGATTTGGTCCGCCGTGTAAGGCGCGGTCGGTTGCTCGGAAAGACGGGGATCCACATTGTCGCCGCGAGCAAGCCCGGCAAGCGCAAAGCATCCCGCGAACACAGCCAGACCAAGGCGCAACGCGGCAGCCAAAAAATGCCAGAAATAACCAGGAGGGTGCATCGGTGTTTTCATACAGCCCCTTAAACACCTTTTGAGGGGAAAGTCGCGAAAAAACCTGCCAGGGCAGGCACTAGCCATGTCCGCCAAAGCAGCCACCCCAGCGAAAGCCAATGCGTGGCACCTGTCGACACGCCGACGCGACGTGCCATCGTTTATCGCGGTCGCAACCGGGCTCAACGCCAGGGTCGCGATAAATTGACGTTTCTCGCCTCGACGCACTGACTGAGACTTTTGCGCGTCCGGGAGCGATACACTTGGAGGACGATCCGGTGACGTCGATTGTCGTTCGCCTCTCAATCCAGCCGTGGAAAGACTTTGTGCTCCAAGACGGCGACGCGCGCCGGGATATCGCTCTGATTCTTGGCAGCGCACTGAGCGTGAACGGGGTGCCGTGCTGGTCCAACGCAGCCTTGTCTCACGCCGTCTAATCCAAATCAGGTCGGCTGGTTGTGATCCGTGCTGCATCGACGACATTGAGAAATACTGCGATCGCAGATTTCTTCCTCCACCCTGGGGGCCACCGCTTAATTCGGTGGGGCCGGCGCAATCAACTTCCGTTTCAACGGTCTGGCGCGTGGAGCGGTTCCTCGACGAGCAGTTCCATATTCGGGGTACAAAGAGCTTCCGCGCGACACGGGATATTCCTCTTTCACTGGCCAGCTTGGGACCAGGCGGGCCTCAAGCAGTCAATTCCTTCATTGAAGCGCATGCCAGTGGACATCCTCAGCGATCCATGGATCCCAAAAGTGAAATTGCCTCGTCTGGTTCGAGAACGCGCATTTCCTGCAAGGTGCGTTCAGCGACGGTTGGGTCTTCAATCCAGGCGCGCAGATTTTTTTCAGCCGACTCTTTCAAGCGCGACAAGGCGGTTGCCATTTCCGGACCGCATGTTCGTTCAATAATCGTATCCTCCCCATTGAGGGGGGCGGCTCCCACCAGATAGAAAGGGTCGACACGAATTTCACGCAAATAGACGAGTGTGTACCAGCTTGCCGGAATGCGAACGGACTGATTCTGCCAGCAATCGGAGCGCTCATAAGCCATCGGAAAGCCACTGGTGGATTCGAGATTTGGGTGATCGCCATCGGGTCTGCAGCATCCCGTCCACTTGCCGGTTGGTGCAAGGCCGGTAAGGTCTTCTCCATTGAGGAAAATATCCTGCTCATCCCAATCGCGCTTTCCCCATCCGATCGAAAGGAGATCACTCCAAAGCAGGTAGCTTCCGCGTGGAATCATCGCGACGCCTCCCAGGGTGTTGCAAATCAGCCGAAAATCGGTAAGGCGACAGAGCGGTGGCGAAATGATCTGTCCGTTTCTTGCCTTGATCTTGAACCAGTTCATTAGGCGCAGAATATATGCTTAGAGCGAGAAGCACAATTTCCAAGAGAAGTCAGTGCGGCTGTCTTGGTGGAACTCCGCCGGCGGGTATGATCCCATTTCATCGGCTGAGTTATCAGAGTGGGCTGTTTTGGATGTCCTAGAGGCTTGTGCGGCGATTGATTTTCTCTCGCCCAAGGACGCAGCATCACTTATTGAAGTTCTTGCAGAATCAATAAAACGCCAATTAGGCATAAGCTAGAGTCGAGTTGGTCTGCTCGGATAGAAACATCTTTATTCGGAGCGGATTTCGCTCATCCCACCGGATCCCACATGCTTCTTAAAATCCATGGCCGAGTGGAGCACCCGGACTACTTGGAACACGTCACCCCGGACTCGGAATAGGATCACGTGTTTTCCCTCGGTCGCCAACTGACAATCGGGAAACAGGTCATGCCGGAAACGATAACGTGACGAATTCGACAAAATTTCCTCAAACCGCTTCCAGAGGCGGGCTTGGTATATTGCATCCTGACGTTCGCTCCACGTGAAAAGCGTGTAGCGGCGGATCGCCCGGATGTCTTCGATCGCCGCGTCGGTGAGTTCGAGTTTCACTGCTCGGGGCGTGTGAGATCGTCAAACTTCTTCTTGCTCGTGACCCGCTTCACGGCCCCCGCCTCGAGTTGCGCGTAACCGATGGCAGCTTCGCGAAGAAGCCACTCGTTCTCCTGCTCCCGGAGCAAGGATTGCCGCAGAGCTTCCCGGATCACCTCACTGGCGTTGTTGTAAAGACCGGACTCAACTTTTCGCTTCACCGCCCTGTCGAGTTCCGGGGTCAAGGAAATATTCATGAGAGGAAGGTCGCATGGGGAGCTGGAATGTCAATCTTTGACAAACTGTGATCAGCGCGAATGCCGCTCACGCCGGCGGAGACGAGTCCCCGCCGGGGCATTTCATGGCATCACTCCTCCAGCGCGTACCGGCGGAAGAAACCGTTGAGTTCCTCCACGTCGCCAGAGGCGTCGTCCGGTTCAGCGAGTGCTTCGAGCCTTGCTAGCTCGGCTTCGATGAACCAGGAGAGCGCTTCGACCGGCGGCGCGGCGGCCAGTTCCACTCCGGATCGCTTGCGCGACAGGAGTTCGTCGAGCGCGACGCGCACGTCGCTTTCTTCGAGCACGCCTTCAACGAGGCGCTCAAAGAGCATCGGCACCTGGCCAAGGTCGCGTTCGATCCATCGGCACGCGAGCAGCGGACGGAAGACGTAGAGATACTTCTTCAGGCTCACTTGCTCGCGGTCCCGCAGATACTGACGCCAGTTGCCGAATGCCATGTGCAGGTAGTGCGCAAAGCATCGGCGCGGCGAGTAGAACCGACCGGCCAACGCGCCGAACTGAACGGCAAAGGCCGGGTCGTGCCGGTACACGATTGGCGATTTAAGCCATTCGAAGAGCGGCGGATTGCTCTTGCGCAGGAGCCGCAGCGCCTTGCGCAATTCCCAGCCGCTCACGTCGAGGTCGTTGGAGATCGGCACTTCCAGCACGTCGCGACGGTCCTCGACCGAGAGATACCAATCGCGCGGGTGGACGTACAGGAACCGCACATCGTAATCGCTGTCACGGGAAGCGAATCCCCATGCGCGACTGCCGGACTCGCAAGCGTAGAGCACGCGCACGCCGCGTTCGCGCTCGATGCGGCCGAGTTCGCCCCGGACTTGTTGGAATACTGCATTGTTCATGATGGCTTCACTTCCTTTCTGGTTGAGTTTGGTGTTGAGAAATGGTCGCCCGTGGAGGTTATGCTCCCCCGACTCCCGGGTGTAGGCCGGGCGCGTTTCTATTACGCCAACGGGCGATGGTGGTGGTTTGGAAATGGCTCCCGAGCGTGGATTCGCACCACGGTCTCCTGATTCAAGGTCAGGCATCCTACTGCCGGGGAGCCGCTGACTGAATCGCGTAGCCTCTGCTGTCGGCCAAATGCCCGTTTTCCAAGGCGCGAGCGAAGCGGCAATATCCGCAGCGATTTTGCCCGAGCGAGCAACGCCGAAAAACGGGCATTTGGCCACAGCCCTTCGGGTTGCATTGAAAACAGGCCGGGGGCTGCGTTGGATTCGCACTTACAGCCCGCTGCGGGGATGCGCCTGCGAACCCGCCCTGCCCGCGGCCTGTTTTCAATGCAACAGAGGCCACGGGATTCAGTCAGCGGCTCCCTAACGACTCGGGAACTGAGTCTTGAAAAACTGTGCCCGCCTCGTAAGCTTAGGGCATGAGCATGACTGTCGAACAAATCGCCGAAGAAGCCCTTGCGTTGCCAAGCGAGGCGCGCGCGCTTCTCGCTGACCGCCTCGTCGAAAGTCTCGACCCGGCGGAGGACAGCGTTGTTCGCCGCCTATGGGCAGCGGAAGCGTTGCGGCGGCGGGACGAGGTTCGAAGCGGACAGGTAAAGACGTTCTCTGCCGACGAGGCGCTAAAGCGCGTCAGGCACGCTGTAGACGGATGACCCTGGAGATTCATCCCGAGGCCGTTGACGAATTCGAACAGGCGGCCCGCTATTACGCCAAGCGCCAGCCGGGCCTGGAACAGCGATTTATCGCCTGTGTCGATTCGGCCCTGCGGCGGGTTGCCGGTGAATCTGAGCGGTGGCCGCTGTTCGAAGAGGACATTCGGAGACGCTTGGTCCACATATTTCCGTTTGCGGTGCTTTACAGCATTGAATCGGAGTGCGTTCTCGTGGTCGCGATCATGCATTGCAGTCGCGAACCGGGATATTGGAGGAACCGCCGGGAATAGAATGACTTATGGGCCGCCGGGGTAATGCTCTCCGTTCAACCGGGTAAAAGCCGGATGCTTCACTTTGAAAGCTTGCAGCCCGTTGTGAAGTGGTGCTCGCGGCGGGATTCGCACCCGCACTGACCTGTGTCTAAGAGCTTGTGAAAAAAGTGGGGAGGGGTCACTCCCGAATGGCACTAACTTAAGGAGGCTTTGGGTGGGCACGGGAGACACGAAGAAGCTGGGGAGCGTCGGATGCGAGTTCAGGGGAGCGCACCCGTCCCGGGTTGTTGGTTGAGGCGTCCCGCCTCAACGAACTTCTAGCGTGGATGCGCCCACAGCCTTCAGACTCTGGGAACCGGAAGGCGATTCGATGGACGGAAGTTCGCGTCGGCGGGACGCCGACGCCAGCACGCGAGACGCGTGCGCTCCCCTGAGTCCCCTTCCCGAGCCCTATTTGCAATACGAGCCAACATTGATCCAAGGACGCCCTTAAGTTAGTGCCATTCGGGTCATTCCCTACTATTTTTCACAAGCTCTAAGACAGGCGCCTCTTTTAATTGGGCTACATGGGGTTGAAGTTGGTACTCCCGGTAGGATTTGCACCCACGACCCGCCGGTTCGAAGCCGGCCGCTCTGATCTGCTGAGCTACGGGAGCGTTAGAAAGTGGTGCCGCACCCCGGATTTGCACCGGGACTGGCCGCGTTCTGAACGCGGTGCCTCTGCTGTTGGGCTAGTGCGGCGAAATGGCGGCTTCCGGAGGGGGAGGGAAAATCTAATTGCCATAAAGAGGATTATCTCTTGCCGAACCACTGCGTGGCTGGCAGCTTTCCTACTCCCAATCGCCTGATGAGTTCCTCAATAGTTGCATATGTTGACGTAGACGATACGCTGGTAAGGTCAGCGGGGACCGTCGTGATTCCCATTCCAACCGTGATTCATCGCGTACGTGAACTTCATGCCTCTGGCGCGATTCTCTATTGTTGGAGCGCAGGAGGTGCGGATTATGCCCGTTCCGTTGCGGATCGCCTCGGGATAGCAGGGTGTTTTACAGACTTCCTGCCGAAGCCAACACTCCTTATCGACGACCAAGTGCCGGACCAGTGGCCTTTTTTGAGGATTATTCATCCAAGTCAGTGCTCTGCTGCCAAGTAGAGGGTTACATCCCGCGAAAGCCGGAAGCCGGAGGGCATGCTCCCCATTCCGCAATGCGGAACGATCTGTTTTCGAAACAGTCCCGTCGCGCTTGTCCGGTTCAACTTCCAGAAAATGGTGGGTCGCCACGGTGCCGCTCCGTGCTCTGGCTCGCCCACCCGCCAGCCTCCGCGATTCCCCTGCGCCACCTCGGCGGTTTAAGAGACCGCTGCATCGCTGCAATGCTTGTGGCCCGAAAGGAGCGGAAGCCTGTGGGCATGCTCCACAACCTCCTATTCGGAGATCCGACCGGCTTCCAACCGGCGGCGGCTCGCTTGTCCGCTTTGACTTCCAAAAGTGGTCGCTCCGGCAGGAGTCGCACCTGCACCTGACGGCTTATGAAACCGTTGCACTGCTCATTATGCTACGGAGCGGAAAAGAAGGTGCCGACCGGCGGTGAAACCGGTCGGCTACGAGGCAGATGGTCGCGATGAAGTTCCTTTTACATTCGCGCCTACGCATGCCGTCCTACCAATGACGCGGATAGGCATGGGTGCCGCCAAGATGGGTGCGGGGGTTGGAATCGAACCAACTTCCTCCAGCTTATGAGACTGGCGAGCGTCCGGTGCTCTTCCCCGTAATTGAAAAACATCCACCAGCCGGATTTGCACCGGCCTCTCCCCGTTACCAACGGGGTGCGTCGCTTTCTACGCTTTGGCGGAATGTCGAAATGAACACGCACCCCGGACTTGCACCGGGTAAGAAGCGGGTTGAAGCCGTTCGCCTCGTCTGCTTTGGCATGTGCGCGCTTTGAAGAATGGGGAGACCAACGGGACTCGCACCCGCACGACGGCTTTCACAGAGCCGGATGCTGACTCTTTCATCATGATCTCCATTAAGAACGATCCTCCGACCGGCGCTGCCCAGGCGTTTTGGAAGCGGAACTCGTTCCCAATCTCCTGATTGGGAACGCGTTTGTCTGCGAATCTCCGATTCGGGAACCGTAGTCCGCCGCAACCGCGCCCGGATTACACTAAGCGTCCTTTCGGCAAACGGCGGTTAGCGAAACGGAGTTTCGGAGACACTGACGTTCCCAATCAGGAGATTGGGAACGAGAGCCTTTTGGAATTGGACGCTGCTCGGCAAATGACAGACGTGCTCGCTGTTACACCAATGACGCGCTTGAAAATGGTGGCTTCTGCCGGTATCGCGCCGCCCTCCTCCTCCTCTTCAGGGAGGCGCTAATCTTTCTCAGCTAAACAGCCAAAGTAGTCCCTCCACGAGGTAACGCTCCTCGGTCTGCCGGTTATCAACCGGCTGCTCTGCTTTTGAGCTATGGAGGGATGAAATGGCACCCGCACCCGGTAATGCTTTTTCGATTTTTCTGCGTTACTCACTCGGGCAAGATCGCAGCGGATATTGCCGCTTCGTTCGCGCCTTGAAAAATCGAAAAATAGCCGACAGCAGCGAGCCAGCCATTCCGGTTGCACCACACCAGAGGCCAAATGGTGGGTTGTGTCGGTAACGCTCCGACGCGGCCCTTGCGGGCAACCGCTTTACAGGCGGCTCGAGGTCTTTACGCGGCTAACAACCCGGTGATGGTGGCGGGACGTGGAGTCGCACCACGATAAGAGAGCTTATGAGGCTCCCTGGGTTCTCAACCTTCCCGCTATGAAATGGTGGACCGCCGAGGTGGCGGTCGGGAGAAATGGGGGCCGGAGGGTGGGCGAGCAGGGGCCTTGCTCCCCGCTCTGCCGGGTGCAAACCGGCTGATTTACTGACTAATCTAGCAGCCCAAAATAACACGGCGGGTGCGTATCGCGCCCACATGAGAACGGTTTTGGTGACCGGCGCATTACTTGTCTGCTACCGCCGTATTGAAATCTGGTGCAGTCAGCCGGATTTGCACCGGCCTCTCCTGAACGAAAGCTCGGGCGTCCTGCTGCGACTGAACGATGACTGCGAAAGAGGCGCAAGACACTGGGTCCCGCGCCGTCTGGATGCTTTCCACTGCGCGTGCATCCAGAACGAAAACGCGCTTTGTTCCCGTCGCCAGGCGCAACTCATAGTGTGTGTTTCACGTGAGCGTGAGCGCCTGCGACGGGACGACAAAAAAAGAACGAACACCGCTGCCATCGGGCACTTCGCAAACGCTAACTATCAGTTGATAGCTGCATTTAGACAAAGCGCCGGATCGCACCCGCAGGATTTACTCGGCGGATGTTTCGGTGTTTACAGGCACACCTCCCATGAAGCCTCTAGTCTGAAAGCTTGGGCGTGGGATTCGTTCGCTTGAACGAGAGAAGAGCGGTGCTATTTGCCAGAACTTGACAATACTCACCGGAGATCGTAACCGTGTTACAGGTTACCGATCGACTGGGCTCGAAAACTCTAGTTGGAAGTGACCGAATCCGCCTCGATGCTGGTTGCCGCCGGCATCGGGGCCTTTTTTCGCCACGATAAGTTTAGTTGGTCGGATTGCTGATTTTTGGCTCCTTTCGGTTTGAATCTGGGCAAGAAAAAACCCTGCTTCGCTTCGAGGCGGGCAGGGTTTCGGAAAATCGGAACGATGAAATCGGAACTCTAGCTGCTCGCCTCCTGGGCTCTGGCTTCGGGTTTATCGCTACGGAGGTTGATCCCTCCTGCGTACAACATACCCGACCAAGCCGGCGCTATGGCCGTCAGGCAATCGGATTGAAATTGGGTATGTGTGGTTGAGTTCATTGAAAGCGTCGTGAACTTACAACTAGGAATCGGAAAGCGTCAATAGAAAATTTGGAAACTTTTTCAAGTTTGTGTGTTAGACATCCAGAATCCGGGTTTTCCGTACAGCCTTTTTAGCTAGTTTGTTCCTGCCTCAGTAGCTCCATCAGCACAGTATCTCCCCGAACAATGGGATCACTCTGATTTCAAAACTTCTGCGCACTCCGCCGAGTGGGAGCAGAGTTTCTCCGAGATCAGGGAAATCACCGGATGTTTCAGGCCGTCGTTTTCAAGGGACTCGGCCGTGACGCGGGCGGCTTCAGGAATACGGCCGGCCATTCCAATGATGCGATCGATGAATTCTGCCGGCCCAAGCCGGAGTTCCCGTGCGAGCTTCTCCCAGTCCCGGCGCCGGATGTCGCGGATTCGATAGTGAGAGCCGATTTTCATTGCGAGCTCCGCTTTTCTGGGCTGGATTTGCCGCGGGTAGGGCAGGGCGCTCGCCAGATCGTAAAGCGGCGCGAGCCGGGCACGGGCGTTTGCTGCGATCAGCACGGAGTAATTCTTCGCATGGCCATCGGTGCTGGCCGTCAGCCAACTGAACGCCAGGCAATCAGCGAAGCGCCGAATGTCGGCTTCTGGCGCGGAGGAGAAGACAGACAACAACTCGCCGATGACCTTGGGTGAAGGACCGCCTTGGTTTTGATACTTGAGATGGGGACGAATGCCCGCCGCCTGGCAGAAGTCCTCCTGATGAACTCGCCGGTAAACGCCGTCTATCTCGATCCGATCGTAGCGTTCAACCACGATGACAGGGATCGCGCCGCAGGTCATCACCCAAGAGCGCGCCGTCGGGAATCCCAGTTCGGTGGCGAGCCGTAAACAGAAATGTTCATTTTCCGTCTGGCCATCGAAAGCCCCGGTTGCGGGTTTAAGGATGTGAGTCGTCGGGGTTCTCCCTTCCGGAATACCCCAGCGGTTTACATTGTTGTCTCGATAGAGCGCGATTTTCGGCTGGGCGCCAGCCAGACTGAACTGGCCGGTATCCCCTCCGAACCGGGTGGCGGACGCATCTTCAATCACCGCGGCGATGCGTGCGCCGACGTCGTCATCGCTGAGCCAAGTCACCGATGCGTCCTGATTTCCGGCGAGCAAGCGATCCACGTGTTCGGGCCGCACAAACTGAACGGCTCCGGCACAGTCTTCGCCAACATGTTGGAGGAGGCGGAACGGATTTCGCCGGGAGACTTGAAACCGCTTGCCCCACCGTTCCAGGATCGTGTCGTTGTCCGGCAGCAACCCCCAAAGGAAAGCTTCGACGGCTCGATGTCCGTGCTCGGCGCTGACCAGAGGCATCGACAACGAAAGCGGAAATGCCGAAATGCTGGATCGCCAAGCATCATCATACCGCATGCTCAGGCGGTCTCTGCGCAAGATTACCTTGCCCATTCGTTTCCCGTCTGCGATGAGGCCCAGCGATTCGCTCATGCCTCTCCCTTCCGCTTGGTCGCGGCATTCAGGATCCGGTCGAGATCGTTGGCAGCATCGTCGGGCGCCTCGTGAAGAACCTGGAGGTCGATGGCGATTCCGAGTTCGCGCAGAACGCGGAGGACCAGACCCCATTCCGCGGTCGGTTTCCCTTTTTCGAACTGGATGATCCACTCCCGTCCCACGCCAACTTTGGCGGCAAGCTGGGCTTGGGACCACCCCAGGGCAGAGCGGCGGTCGCGAGCGACAAGGGCGACATCGCGGACGGTAATGGCTTTCACGAGCGTCATTCTAACATGTCGGCGTTCGCCCACAAGTAAAACTGTCGCCTTTCGACGACTTTTTGAACTGTCGGCCAGCGCCGACGCTGCGGCCCGGGGTCACGATTGGATATTCTGTCTCCGACGATCGCTACGGTTCCAGAGAGAAACTGATTACGCGAGACCATCGCGCTCGATACGCAAGATGTCGCCCAGTCGGTAACGGATCATCCTGGGACCGAGCACGACGCGGGGCAGGGTGCCAGCTTTCTCCAAACGGCGAAGTTTTGCGGTAGAGCACGTCCAGCGTTTGGTGAGTTCCTTGCGGTCCAGCAGCCGGTCGTGAAAGTTTTCGTCAACGGGTTGATTGCGATGTTTAATGACCGCTCTTTAGGAGTCGAAATTATTCTCAGACAATAGGCTGCGGAAAAATAATTCTATTTGCTACATTCAGGCAACCTCAGCGACGAAATGTTTTCCGGTGAGCCAGATCCAACGACTTCGACGTACCTAATTTTCTCGACATTCTTCACGCTGGGCGCAGGCGGACCTCACTCAAACGCTGAGACGTGACAGAAGCCCTCCAAGCGCAACCGTTTGCCAGATTTCCTTGAAACGAGTCGAACCGAGCTACGAGGCCAAGCCATCGCGCTCAATCGCTTCGATTTCCTCCCCACGGGATTTTTTTCGAAATTTTTTCTGTCCGCCTTCAGCAACCCCACCAAAAGCGTTCCCAACGCCGATATTCAACCTGTGGCCAGCTTCAGACGCCGTGAACCACCCACAGGTTAGCCCGGACCCCGTTCCTGCCCGAAAGGCCCGTCTCCTTGCTTGATTGTTCGAGAACTCCGGTCACGGGCGGGCGTTCTTCTGGCACCCCGGCAACCGTTCCGGGAAGGATTTTTTCGCCGGGCCGAGTGTTCAGAACATGTCAGGAAGGCTCAAAAGTCTGCCTAAAAAGTGGCAAGCAAGTGGCAAGCAGCTTTTCCCGCCGAATCCTACACACCCTTACCTGCGCTCGCAAACCCTTGTCGCTGTGGGACTTAGAACTGGAGCCAACGACGAGACTCGAACTCGTGACCTGCTGATTACGAATTGATTTCGGACCTTGTTATTCATCATCATTAGCCGTTAAAAACGTATCGAATCGTTGCGGATCGTTCAAAATTGTTGCACGCCTCCGTGCAAAAAGACCGTAAAGAGAATCCGCCGCTTTTCCACTGGTTTCGGGTCGCGTCCACGGGGCGGCTTTCGCTCCTTCTCGGTGTAATTTTTGCTACCGGCCTCGAAGGGGATGAAATCGAGGATGTTCACGGCGTGAACGCTTCCGTCGGTAATGCTGATGAACACAGGGATCGCGCCGCGAAGATCGATCATCGTGTGCAGCTTGATGGCCGACTCGGTGCTGCGAAACTTGGCCCATGGAAAGAGCGTCAGGCACAGGTGGATGGTCGAGGAATCCAGCGCGTAGACCATCTGATCGGTCCAGGCCCGTGGATTCGTCGGCATAGAGTTTTCTGACCTTGGCCGCCGCTACTGGGCAGACAGGAGGCTCCGCAGACTTCGCTGGGAACAGGAAGCCGAGAGGTGCCTTGGCTTCATCGCGCCCCTGAGGGCGACTTGCTTCTCGTGGACGGAACTCCTCGCCGGCCAAATGAACTACGCAGGCAACACCGCAGACGAACCGGGGTTGGCTCTTGTCGCTCTCGTTGGGACGGTCGAAGGGCTGCTCGATTGAGCGGAGAAGTCGTAAGTGCCAGACCCGATTTCAACGACAAGTCCGCTGGAGTCGGCATTCTTGCGGACGTTAATCGTTTCGTCTTGCGCAATTGGCTTTCCGGACTCTGCGAGCAGGTCGGAAAACTCCAGCGGAAAATGGATTTCGGCTCTGGTGTTAGCCGGAATCGTAACCTCTATTGCGAACTGGCTTCCAGAAATCCGCCAGTGAACGGCGATCTTGCCATAAGGCGAGTCGTGATGGCCGCGCGCCCACTTGACGAAAACGGACGGCGACGGCTTGACTCGGATCCTGGCGAAGCCCGGCTCCAGCGGCTCGATGCCCAGCACATTTGCGAACAGCCAATGGTCAAAGCCGCCTTTGAACGGGTGGTTTTGCGAGCAATCGTTCTGCGAATCGTCCGTCTCCCAGGTCTCCCAAAGCGTGGTTGCGCCTCTGCGGATGTGCTCGGTGAGACTGGGGTAGGTATCGGTGTCCAGAACCGCGGAGATGATTTCGTCGTAACCGAACTCCTGGAGGATTTCGAAAATAAATCGAATGCCAACGGCGCCGACGACGAGGTGGTTCCCGTTCGCCTCAATGTCCTGCGCAATGCTTGCCGCAATGGCATCGCGGTCTGCCTCGGGGGCAAGACCAGTGGCCAGTGCGAAGCTATTGAGGCCCTGGAAGCCGAACGAGCGCCGCTTGGCGTCATAGAATCTCGCGAGGTGTGCTTGCCTGATTCGACAGGCCAGCGCTTCATGCTTCTCCGCTTCCGAGGCGAATCCCAGAGTGCGCGCGATTCTGGATGCCAGGATAGCGCCGAAATAGAATGCGGCGGTTGCAAACTGGGCGGTTGCAGTTCCGGGCGCCAAAAGCCGGAGCGGAGCGGCGTGATCACCGACTTCGGGCGTTTCAATCACGAGCGATTCGCCGGCACGATTTACGAGGTGTTCGATCCACGCTTGGATATCGTCGAAATGGCGCTCCAGAATCCGGCGGTCTCCGTGGAACCAATAAAGATTCCAGGGAATCAACACCTGGGCGAGGGACCAAAGCGGGCCTGCTTCCAGGCAGGTGCGACGTCCCGGCACCACGTGCATCCATGTGCCGTAGGCGCGCCGGGAGGTTTCGATATCTTCGACGAACTTGGTCCAAAACCGGGCGGAATGAAAATTGAAAAGCACGGTGTCGGAAATGATCCAGGCGTCGCCGGTCCACCCGCATTTCTCACGAACTGGGCAGTCGGTCGGAAGTCCGTGGAGATTATTGGCGATCGTCCTCACCGCCATTTGGTGCAGCGTGTTGAGCGTTTCGTTTA
>Ga0316218_1002365_pt1 | contig 17527 bp, 28 predicted proteins | sample TBH18003metaG_FD_203634 | JGI IMG/M metagenome (GOLD analysis project Ga0316218, IMG submission 203634) | Freshwater microbial communities from Trout Bog Lake, Wisconsin, USA - TBH18003 | ecosystem: Environmental > Aquatic > Freshwater > Lake > Hypolimnion/Profundal zone | place: USA: Wisconsin...
CAATCTGGTATATCTGGCTATTCTGGATTTTCTGGTCAATCTGGCTTTAGTGGATCAGGTGTAAGTGGCTGGTCAGGATTTAGCGGCACTTCTGGATGGTCAGGTTTTAGTGGATATTCTGGCTCTGGTGTTTCTGGATATTCTGGTTACAGCGGAATTAGTGGATTTAGCGGGGCTAGTGGTATATCAGGTTATTCGGGTTATAGCGGCATAAGTGGCTATAGCGGGTCAGGCGTTTCTGGTTATTCTGGATTTAGCGGATATAGCGGCCAACAAGGTACATCCATTAACATTAAAGGCACGGTTGCAACACCAGCCGATTTGCCTTTAGTTGGCAATCTTCCAAACGATGCTTACATTGTTTCTTCCAATGGCGATCTTTATGTATGGTCTGGCACGACTTGGAATAATGTAGGTGAAATTGTAGGGCCACCAGGCGCAAGCGGAATTTCTGGTTACTCAGGATATTCTGGTTTTTCTGGCATTAGCGGTTTTTCTGGAATCAGCGGTTATAGCGGTGCAATTGGTCAATCTGGTACAAGCGGATATAGTGGCTTTAGCGGCACTTCTGGGTATTCTGGTAGTGGCGTATCGGGCTGGTCTGGATTTAGCGGTATAAGCGGTTTTAGTGGATTCTCAGGCTATTCTGGTAGCGGTGTTTCTGGTTACTCAGGATTTAGCGGTATATCAGGCTATTCTGGCGCAGTCGGACAATCAGGTACAAGTGGATATTCTGGATTTTCTGGAATCAGCGGTTACTCTGGTAGCGGAGTATCAGGATATAGCGGCTACTCAGGAATAAGTGGGCAAAATGGACTATCAGGCTATAGTGGTATTTCTGGATTTAGTGGCTATTCTGGTATTAGTGGTTACTCTGGTTCTGGCGTATCAGGATATTCTGGATATTCGGGTAGCGGCATTAGTGGATATTCTGGCTATTCTGGTATTTCTGGGTATAGCGGAATTAATGGTGCATCAGGTTATTCTGGAATAAGTGGTTACTCTGGCATCAGCGGATTCTCTGGATATTCTGGCATTAGCGGATATTCGGGGGTTAGCGGATTTTCGGGGTATTCTGGAATTAGCGGGTACAGCGGATTTTCAGGCGATAGCGGTATTTCTGGATTTAGCGGTTTTTCTGGAATAAGCGGATATTCTGGATCTGGTATTTCAGGTTACTCTGGTTCTGGTATTAGTGGTTTTTCTGGTTTTTCAGGATATTCTGGAATTTCTGGCTACTCAAGTTATTCAGGGATTAGTGGATATAGCGGTTCAGGAATTTCTGGTTTTTCTGGATACAGCGGTTCTGGAATAAGTGGATTTAGCGGTTACTCTGGTTCTGGAATATCAGGCTTTTCAGGTTACTCTGGCTCTGGAATATCAGGCTTTTCAGGATTCTCTGGATATTCTGGTGCGGCTGGAAGTGGTGGCGGTGGCATAGCTTGGCAATCAGTTCAAACAGCTAACTTTACAGCTACTACTGGCAATGCTTATCCAGTTGATACAACTTCAGCATCAATTACTGTAACCCTACCAGCCTCTCCTTCTGCTGGTAATGTAATAACTGTCCTTGATTACGCTGGAACTTCTGCGACAAATAATATTATTGTTAATCCAAATGGCAATAAGCTACAAGGTACAACTTTTAATGCACTTATTAGCGTTAATCGCCAAGCCTATAACTTTGTCTATGTAGATGCTACACAAGGCTGGTTATCTTATGCACAGGAATATGCTTCAGCAACTCAGGCAACTTTATCTGTTGAAGCCCTTGTTGTCGCTGGTGGTGGTGCTGGTGGAAATGACGGGGGTAATAGTTCTTATCTAGGTGGTGGTGGCGGTGCTGGTGGATTAATTTATAGTGCCACTCAAGCCATTACTATAGGCACAGTCTATACAGTTACTGTAGGTGCTGGCGGTGCTAATGGTGCTACTCCTACTAATGGTTCTAATTCTATTTTTAGTTCTTTAACTGCCATTGGTGGTGGCAAAGGCGCACAATTCTCATCGACTACAGGTAGTTCAGGTGGTTCAGGTGGCGGTGCTGCGGCTAGTACATTGGCATTTAGTGGCGGTGCTGGAACTGCTGGTCAAGGATATGCTGGTGGTAATTCTGTAGGTTTATCTGGTGGATATGCTGGTGGTGGTGGTGGCGGTGCTGGTTTTGTTGGTAACAACGCCACACCAAATAACGGTGGTAATGGTGGCGATGGGCTTTCTTATTCTATTACTGGATCTGCAACATATTTTGCTGGTGGTGGTGGCGGTGGTTGTTACAGTGATGGTGCTGGTGCTGGAACAGGCGGTTTAGGTGGTGGTGGCGCTGGTGCTTTATATAGTAATCAAACTGCCAATGCTACAAATGGTTCTGCTAATACTGGCGGTGGCGGTGGTGGCGCTTATCGTGGCTCTGCTGGTAGCGGTGGTTCAGGAGTAGTAGTTATCGCCTTCCCAACTTCTGCTGGTCTATATGTTTATCCTATTACTGGCTCGCTAACATACACCTCAAGCACAAGCAGTCGGTCTGGATACACTGTTTACACCTTTACCGGTGGTACAGGCACAATTACCTTTACAACAACTTCTCCTACTCCAACTGACCCATACTGGACAGATGTTTCACTACTAACAAACTCAGCTAACTTATTAACATTTGCTGATGCTAGTACGAACAACTTTGAGATTACTAATAATGGTGGTGTAGCACCTAGTCTTAATTCACCGTTTAGTGGTGTAGGTGGCTCACAGTATTTTAATGGTAGTAGTTATTTGACTGTAACAGGAAGCAATGTTGTTCCAACTGGCTCTGGTAACTATACAGTAGAAGGTTGGATTAACTTATCTAGTGTGTCTAGCGCACAAGTTCTTTTAGCTGGAACAGGCTCAAATGCTTTCTTTTTACGCATTGGCACAAGTTATGGTAGTGCCGCAAATGGTTTAAATATTGGTAGAAATTTAGTAGCCGATTGTGAATACTGCTCTTATACTTTTGCAACTAACACTTGGTATCATGTCGCAGTAACAAGGGCGTCTGGTGTTGTTTATTTCTTTGTTAATGGAGTTCAACAAACAACTCTTGGTAGTGGAACAAGTGGGTATTCTTTTGCTTCTGTATCATCAAATACTGTTGGTAATACATATTCAGCAGAATGGTGTTATGGATATTTTTCTAATTTGCGTGTAACTAACACAGCAATCTACACAACCACTTTCACTCCTTCTACAACCCCATTAACAGCAGTAAGTGGCACATCGCTACTGATTAACGCAACTAATCAAAACACCTTTGACAACGCTACTTTCTACGACCAAAGCGCAAACTCATTTGCTATTAGTCAGAGTGGTAGCCCAGTCTATTCAGGACTAAGCCCATTTGGTAATGCGTATCCGGGAAGTGTTTATTGTGATGGTAGTGGTAGTTCTTTGACTGTTCCAAGCAATTCAGCATTACAAATGGGTGCTGGTAACTTTACTATTGAGTTTTGGGTAAACTTTAATTCTACTTCTACTTCTGGCAATCCTGTATTTTATTGCTATGGGTATCAAAGTACATCAACTAGGTCGTATTTAATATATTTAAATTCAACCAGTTTGCAATTCGCATTTTCTACTACTGGTTCAGATAATTATGATAATACTTTAGGTTCTTTTAGTTTTAGCAATAATACTTGGTATCATATAGCTGTAGTTAGAAATAGCACAACAGTAACTGGGTATGTAAATGGAACAGCTTTATCTTCTCCAATAACAATAGGCACTAACACAATAGCAAGCCCATCTGTTATTACTCATATTGGTACAGATAATTCGGGTGATAATGTAAATGGCTACATTAGTAATTTAAGGGTAGTAAAAGGTACTGCTGTCTATACTTCTGCCTTCACCCCAAGCACAACACCACTCACAGCAGTAAGCGGTACATCCCTACTACTAGGTTGTGACACAGGGGCTTTCTATGACCTTAGTAATATTGGTAATCCTATTAGCCAAAGTGGTAGCCCAGTAGTAACCACTCAGGTATCGCCATTTGCTTCGGTGACTGAAAGTTATTATTTTGATGGTAGTAGCTGTGCTTTCGCTACATTAGCAAGTGCTAAATACAATTATGGAACTGCGGATTTTACAATTGAGTTTTGGGTTTATCCGCTATCAGGACCAGTAAGCACATACAACCCAACATTTTATACAAATCATGCAGATGGAGGTTGGGATGATGGTGGTGCTGGTATCCGCGTATCGCACCAAAATGTAATTTTTTCTGGCTCATTCCAGCAATTAGATTTTGCTACTGCCATTCAAAATAATGTCTGGAGTCATTTTGCACTTGTAAGAAGCGGAAACACTGTTACAGCTTACATAAATGGAGTTAGTGCTGGATCTATTTCAAGAACAGAGGCAGTTGGAAGCAATACGGATAGACCAGCTTTAGCGACATCCGACAGCGCTGGTTCTGGTGGTCGTGAGTTTTTAACTGGCTACATCAACAATCTCCGCATTACCAAAGGTGTTGCTAGATACACCGCTACCTTTACTCCCCCAACAGCACCATTCCCAACATCAGCATAAGGAACAAATATGTTATACGCAAAAATTACTAATGGAAAAGTAGAGCAAATTGCTTCACTTAAAGGGTTATTCCCAAATGGCGATTTATCCAATATGACACCAGAGTGGCTATCTACTAATACTCTGTTGCCTGTTATTGACAATCTACCTTATGACCTTGCTACAGAAAAGCTAGTCGGTATTGAGCCTGTAATTCAAGGCGGTCAAGTCTTAGCAGTAGAAGTTCAGCCCTTAACAGCAGATGACCTAGCAAGCAAAGTGATTGCACAAGGCGAAAGAATCCGCATACGCAGAAACCAACTTCTAGCCGCTTGTGACTACACCCAACTGCCAGACAACAACTACACAAAGAAGGCAGAATGGGCTACTTATAGACAAGCATTAAGGGACTTGCCAGCACAAAAAGGCTTTCCTGATGTAGAATTTCCAAAAGACCCTAACTATGTAGAGCCAGTAACCCCACTAGGAAATATTAGTTCAGTTTAAATATGATACAAAATAATATAAGAGAATTAGAAAACAACTTTGAAAGAGCAGTATTCTTAAAAGGTGATCCAGTTTTGCCTAGAGAAGCCACAAGGTATATCTGGGCTAATGAACATCTGCTTGGTAAAAACATATTAGAGATAGGTTGTTCAAGCGGATATGGAATCCAGTTTTTGCCAAATGACATTCAATATGTTGGTGTTGATTACGATTTAAGAATCATTGAATGTGCCGCCAAGCAAGGCTGGCGAAACAATACCCTATATGTTCACGCAGATATAAACAAATTAGAACTTCAACAGCACGATACCATTATTGCTTTTGAAGTCATTGAGCATCTTGATAATGGCTTAGAGATTGTAAAGAAATTACAACAGCATTGTAAAAGATTGCTGATAACTGTTCCCCACAATGAACCTGTAGGATTTTGGGGTGAGCATCATAAACTTCATGGTCTTACAGAAAAGGACTTTCCTGATTTTGAATTTGAATATGTTAATCAACATGGACAAATTAGCAAACAAATGCAACCTATTACAGAAAAAAATATATGCAATCTAATGCTATGCAAATACTCTGCTCAATAGCCACTAGAGGTCGTTACACAACGACTTTGCCTATGGTCTTAATGGCTATAGCCAATCAAACTAAAAGCCCTGATAAGTTGGTTATATTCGATGATAACGACAATCCAGAGGATATGAGGAAAAACCCTATATATCAGCATATATTTCAAATTCTTAATATAAAAAAAGTAGAATGGGAATGGATTTATGCACCCAAAAAAGGTCAGCATCATATTCATCAAATGGCTAACGAAATGGGTTATAAATGGGTATGGAGAGTAGATGATGATGCTATTCCAGAACCAGATGTATTAAAAAATTTATTTAGTTACGTAACAGCAATAGATAGTATTGGAGCAGTAGGTGGTTCTATTCTTACTCCACCGCTTCAATTTGAGGGATATTTTCCTACTAGCAAAATAGAAAATATTGATACTGAACCAAATATTCAATGGTCAAATATTTCTAAAATTAAAGAAGTAGATCATCTTCATTGTTCATTTCTTTATCGTGCTGGAGTTCAAGATTACAACTTAGGGCTTTCTAGAGTTGCTCATAGAGAAGAAACTTTGTTCACTTATGGATTAAAGCAAAAAGGCTATAGAATCCTTGCCGCACCACACGCAGTTACATGGCATTTAAAAAATCCAGAAGGCGGTATTCGTAGCGAATCTAAAAAGGAAATGTATGCTCACGATGATCAAATTTATCGCAATATCATCAACTACAGAGATAAGACTATTATTATCCTTAATTGTGGGCTTGGCGATCATATTGTGTTTAATAAGCTCCTTCCTGATATACCAAACCCTGTTATTTTTGGTTGTTATCCTGAGATTATTCCTTGTCGATCTATTGCAGAAGCTAAAGCACTTTTTGGGGATATAGAACATTGGAATATTTATAAAAAAATGGATCAATGGAAATGGACTGATAGCTTAGAAAATGCTTATAGGAAACTTTATCTATGATCATTATTCACCCTTATGCTAAAAAGCTAATAAACGGTAAAAGAAATCCTAAAAACTATCCATTTTGGGAGCTATTAATTGAAAAAATAGATGAGCCTATTATCCAAATTGGCATAGATGATGAAAAGCCTTTAGTAAAAGACTTTAGAAAAAACTTGTCTATGAATGAGATTAGACAATTAATTAAAGATTGTCGGACTTGGATAGGTGTGGATAGTTTTTTTCAGCATCTAGCTTGGTCAGAAGGTAAAGCTGGAATAGTATTATGGTCAGTAAGCGATCCATTAATTTATGGACATACTATTAATAATAATCTTTTAAAAGATAGAGTATATTTAGCAAAGAATCAATTTCTCTGGTGGGAAAATATAGAACATAATTCTGATGCTTTTGTAAAACCAGAAGAAGTAGTAAAATTGCTTTAAATTCATAAAATAAGATTCTTAATAACTCTAATAATGGTATTTTATGGATGGTCAAACCCTTTTTAATTTAGCTGGCGGTGCAATATTAGCCGCAATAGGCTGGTGGTGTCGTCAAATTTGGGACTCCGTACAAACTCTTAAAGAAGATGTTAAATCAATTGAAATTGATCTTCCTACAAATTATGTAAAAAAAGGTGATATGACTGTTCGTTTTGATCGAATAGAAGTATTACTTGATAAACTCTATGAAAAATTGGAGCAAAAGGCAGATAAATGAAAGCACATAGATCAAAAACAATGTGGTTTTCTTTTGCTCTTGTAATATTTGGAGCTTTATTTGATAATTTCTCTTATGTCCAAAACCTTATTGATCCAAAATATTATGGCATTAGCCTTATTGGTATTGGCATTATCGTTGCTATACTTCGCTTTATAACTAATAAGCCGATTGAATAATGTTTCCACTTTCAATACTTTCTTATGTCAAAATTGGATTTGCTATATTACTTTTATCTGGTTGCTTTTATGGCTATATTGAGCATAATCGTTTTCAGATATATAAAGCAGAAATACAATCAATCGCTGAAAAACAAATTGCAGAAAATCAAGCAAAAATCAAAGAACAAGATTTAATTAATAAAGCATCTAAGGAAACCTATGAAGCCAAGCTATCTGCTCTTAAGTCTTATTATGGTGGGTTGCACAACTCCAGTAGCGGTCAAATGCCCACCCTTTCCAATACCTCCAGCACAGCTAATGAAAGCACCTCCGACCAGCTACTTGCTTGTGCCTATACAACGCAACAATTAGTATCGCTTCAAGACTGGATTAAGCAACAGGCTGGATTATGAATTTAGATGCACTAGGAATATCCGAATCTTGGCAAAAACCTTTAGCTGATACTTTTGCTAAATATGGAATTAATACTTCACAACGACAAGCATGTTTTATTGGTCAATGTATGCACGAATCAAACGGCTTTAGAGTATTAGAAGAAAATCTACATTATTCTGCAAATGCTTTAATGCGAACTTGGCCGTCAAGATTTCCAGATGAAGATACTGCTGAAAAATATGCCAATAATCCTGAAAAAATTGCCAATAAAGTCTATGGTGGGAGAATGGGTAATGTGGAAGATGGCGATGGTTGGAAATATCATGGTCGTGGTCTTATACAACTTACTGGCAAAGACAACTATGCAAACTGCGGATCTGGTTTGGGTGTGGATTTGCTTAGTAATCCTGAATGGGTTGCTACTCCTGAATATGCGGCTTTAAGTGCTGGTTGGTTCTGGAATAAAAAAGGATTAAACGATCTGGCAGATACGATGGATATTGAAACTATGACCAAGCGTATCAATGGTGGCACGCTTGGTATAGATGATCGTAAAGCTAAAATCCGAATGGTAATGCAAAAATTAGCTACTTAATACGAACTACTTTATTTCGTTTTAAAACTTCTTCGTAACGAACTTTTGCAACATCATCTAATTTGCGTAATGGCAATTCTTGGTAATACTTAAACTTTGCCTGAGTTTCTGGAGTTTCAGAAGGTCGAATCCACCCTTGTAATTTCCAGCGTTCTTCAATATCAGTTCCACTAGCAGTCCAAATATGTTCATTCATAATCTTCTCCTATTAATATCTTTGTCTGTACCAAAAGTTGTTCTTCCGTGATTTCGTATTCTCTTTCAAAACGCTTTCTACCCATTCCGTGAATACTGGTATTTGATCCTCTATGGTGATATGGGCAAAGGGGGATAACAGGGGCAAGACTTCGCTTAGAAGTTCGTCTAATGTGATGCAGTTCTGCTGGAGTTCCCTCATTACCTTGATGCCTACATAATGAGCATCCCAGTCTAGCAATCTTGCCATAAAGTATTTTTTCTTCCTTAGTCATATTTTTGTAATTGGCTTTGACTTATAGCGTAGCAAGTAGAAACTTTACCAAATCTATCGGTTTTTTGTTCTTTATATGCGTTAGCTTTAATATAATTCCAAGCTCCCCAACAGCGAATATCACCGCCTAAATCATCGACTATACAAAGTATATATATATCGCATGGGCTTTTATCGTGATACTCAGTTACTCTAAGTTTAATTGTATCTATCCTACTCGATTTCACATCAACTTTTAATCCATCACCATCTATTAGATCAAAATGCTTTTTCTTTTTAGTAAGCTCAAAATCAGGCATTAAATTAAAAGCCTTAGCTACTATAAACTCTCCCATAAATCCGTCAATATCTAATAAATATGGGTCTTGATCTGAAATTTGCTTATCTGTATTATATTTTTGAGTATTATCTCTCCGAGCTTTACCTATAAATTTAACAACTCGTAATTCTTCAGGATTTAGATTTATTCGCATCGCAAGCAAGTTCTTCTAGTTGTTGAGAAAGCTCTACTAAATCTATAGCAATCTGATAAGCACCAGCTCTATTATTTTTTAAAGTTGCATAATGATAATGTTTTAAAGTTCTTTCAATAAGAATATATAATTCGGCTTCATTCATTGTGTAGCTTTCCCTTCAGCTCTTGCAGAAGATTCAAGACTTCTCCACACTTCAATTTTAGCTTCTGCCGCCATTACTAGAATTCTAAGAGTTTCATACATAGCAATTAATTCTTCAGTATCTTTAATATGATCTTCATAGCTTTCTTGTGCATAAGCATAGGCTTCTTTTTCAGATTGAGTTTTTAGATCGGTAGCTAATAGCATTAATCTAGCTTTTTTAGTTTTTCTAAGCTCAGTATGTGCGTATACCGCACCCTTTAAATTGCCTAATTTTTGAGCATTATCTCTAATAAAGTCTAGAGCTTTAAATGGGGAAATATCAGCATCTTCCATCATCATCTTCTTCCTTTTTTTCTGTTTTATCTTCTATTGCTTGCTCTAAATTGCATTGAATTTCAATAGTTAAAGTTTTTAAGCCGTCTATTGCTTTTCTTATAGTCCATTTATTTAAACCTTCAGAATCTTCATTTTTTAAATAATTTTCTAAAAGTTGTAATACTGCAAATACTTCGTCTAAATCACTATATGCTTGATAAACATCATACTCAAGCTGTTGTAATTTCGTAACTCTACTCATAATCCTCTACTCCTTATCGTTGCATCGATCTTATTTACTATCTCAAAACGCTGTAAACCTACTGTATGCAGTCCAAGCTCTGTAGCCTTAGCGATCATCAGACTATCGTTAGTTCGCCAGTCCTGAGTCGTTTTAGTGGTTTTTGACTCTGTTATCCATTCAGCTTTAAATCCAGCCCATCCTCTTTCACAACATATTTGTAATACTTCTTGAAGTGATAGTTTTGCTTTTTCAGCTTCTCTTGATATTCCTTTTAAAGCTGTAACAGTTACCGATGCCTTTTTACTTTTTCTAAGAGCAAGATAGTCTTTCCATATTTCTTCAGAAACACCAATAGGAATAGCGACTTTAGGAGCAACTGGCGAAGCCTTTATATTTAATTCTTTATTATTAATTCTTAATTCTTTATTTATTATTGCTATTGGGGGGTCAATAGGGGGGGTATGCCCTCCCTTTGCCCAACGCTTTAAAGCTCCCTTTTTTCCAGCTTCAGCCATTGAGTGATACCGAGCAATCTCTAAATCGCATCTCTCATGGATAAATCCATCTTGAACTTCAGTAAAAAATTCGTAAAGAATAGTCATTCCTAAAGACTTATCGGCTATTCTGAGTTTTCTAAAAACTAGATCAGCTTCCATAGGAATTTTTTGTTCGCTATCGTAGTAGTAATTTATTAATCTTAGATAAATAGCTTCTTCTTCAAGCGATAGATGAGCTGTATTAGCTATCCACTCTTTAATCTGAAATTGAAAATAGTGCATTGGCTGAGTCCTTTTCGTTGAATCTTATTGTAATACTACTTCCAAAAAGAAGAAAAGGTTTTTATTCCAAAGCCGTAATGGTTACATATACCTTACCGCCTTTAATTAATTCACCTCGGTATAGGTGATGAATATCGATTTGAGAATCGTCATTCATTAAACCAGCTTGAACTAAGGCATCTTCTAAGGCTTTTAATCGGTTACCTGTATCTTGCTTTCGTTTATTTGCAAAGTGAAAGCTGGCAGATAGCTCCAGCCTTACCGCACCGAAGCGAACAGTCGATTGGCTCACTATTTGAGCTACTTCTGTTTTAAACTTTTTACCAGCTAATCCTACGAATCTTCTATGTCCCTGATATTGGTAATAGCTATTAATCGTTGGTGGCATAGGAAGTATCAAAAAAAGTGTTTGCATCTGGATTTATGTATATAATACTCTTAACTAATCGAGTGATTAGCCTACCACGAAAAGGGAGAATTAAGATGGGAATAAATAGATCAGATGCTTACTATGAACCAGAAGATGATGATTCTGGAGATTTCATAGATTTCAGAACAGCAGAATTATTAAACACTAAAGATTACGATCCAGCACTTATTCATCACATGGCAGAAGCAATTTCTGAAGCTAATCCAGAAGATCAGGAAAGTATTACAGACTTTATTAATAATGCTGAATGGGAAAAACTTGGAATGAAGCTGTATTACATCAGTCATGAATATATGGAAAAGCTGGCTGAATCTCACGCAGTACACGAATATAACTCTGGCTTATTAAACGATTAGGATAAAACATGAAAACATTTAACGAATTACGCAAAATCAATGTAAACGATCATACGGAAAAAAAAGGTCGTTTTACTTATTTATCTTGGACTTGGGCAGTTGATCAACTATTAGAAAATGATCCTTCTGCTACTTGGACTTTTGGAGAGCCAACTTACTTTGCAGAATCTTTAATGGTTTATTGCACAGTTACCGCTTTTGGTAAGTCTATGACTTGTCAGATGCCAGTTATCAATAATCAGAACAAAGCTATCCCTAATCCAAACGCAATGGATGTGAATACAGCTATGCAACGCTGTCTGGTAAAAACTATAGCACTCTTTGGAATTGGCTTATATATTTATGCTGGAGAAGATTTACCGACTGAAGATCCAATTGATTTTAATACTTTGCAAAAATTACTTGAATTGGTAGGTGGAGCAATGAATTTAAATGAATTAAAAGTTGAATACATTGGAGCTTGTAAATTAGTAGCTAATGATCCACTTGCTCTTAAATCTTTGGAATTAGCTAAAGACAAGCGTAAAGGAGAACTTGGAGCATGAACAATGAACCAGTAGCGTGGATTGCCGTAGGCGATAACACAAGCGTATTTTTTGATTTGGATTGTGCTTTGGCAATTGATGAAAACCCAACACCACTCTACACCCATCCAGCAAAGACACTAACAGATGAGGAAATAATGGCTGAATGGGAAGAAAGCAAAGATGAAGTTGATTTTGCTAGAGCAATACTAAGAAAGGCACAAGAGAAATGACTACTTTTACTACTGAAGATAGATTAGCAGTAGAGCCTATTCCTTTTGCTGGAATGGTTACCATTGAACACCCAGAAAGAATGCTTGAGCAAGGTTCTGATGAATGGAAGAAGGCAAAACTAGGTTATGTTTCTGGCAGTTCTGTAGCTGATACTATGGCTAAAGGTAAAGCTGGTGCTGAGTCTTTAACTAGAAAAAAATACAGAACTAGGCTTGTAGCCGAAAGGCTTACTGGTGAAATACAAGAAGGGTTTTCTAGCCCAGCTATGGAATGGGGTGTTAAAACTGAATCACAAGCAAGACAAGCATATGAAGTTTTTGCTAATACTTTTGTGGATAAAACAGGCTTTTGGAAGCATCCAGAAATTAATTGGCTTGGTTGTAGCCCAGATGGTCTTGTTGGTGATGATGGGTTAGTAGAGATTAAATGCCCTAATACTACAACTCATCTAGACTATATTTGGGCTGATGAAGTTCCAAGTACTTATTATTGGCAAATGCAATGTCAGTTATGGGTAACCAATAGAGAATGGTGCGATTTTATAAGTTTTGACCCTAGATTGCCGTTAAAAAATAGATTATTTGTAAAGCGTTTACATAGAAGTAATGACTTTATTACTGATATGGAAATAGAAGTAAAACAGTTCCTTCAAGAAGTTGAAGATATGATAAAAATCCTCTCAGGAGAAAAATGATGGCGGTTGTTAGATACGAAGTAAAAGCAAAGAATGGCACTTATAAAGATCGTAATGGCGAGGAAAAGGCTCGTTGGCATCAAATGGGAGTTTGCTTCCAAAATGATAAAGGTCAGCTCTCACTCAAAATAGATTCAATTCCTGTAAACTGGGATGGTTGGGTTTCTTTATTTGAACCAAAACCAAAAGAAGAAAATAGTAATCGTTCAGTAAGCTCTGGAGCAGTTCGAGCTGAAGTAATGGATGACGATATTCCGTTTTAAGTATTAAGAGGGGATAAAACCCCTCGCCTTCTATGGGGGTAGGCAGAGCTGATAACTCTAAAATCTATCTGAGCTTAAAAAACTCGCCTTTTCGTGGTCTACCCCCACCCTAATTGCTTAAAAATTAAGCAAATGTCAAATAAAAACGACACTTTTCCCCTTTAAAATCAGTAACTTAGGTTATTTTGGATTTATTTCTTTATATTCGTAACAAATACGGATTTCGTATATAATACTTCTAAGCAGTACCGATTAATAACGAAAAGGAATCAAAATGAATACAACAATGCAAATTTCTTACGCTTTAAAAATCGTTGAAGATTTAGCAGAAAAACGCAATATTTTATTTGTAGAGCAAATTAAATCAATCGAAACTTATCCTCAGTATTACTCTCCAAAAGCTAGAGTTGCTGTTAAAACAATTTGGGCTTATAAAAACGGGAAAATTATTACAGGCTAACTGATGAGGCTTTAATAGCCGAAACCCTAGAAATAGGGTCTTAGTCAAACTTCCACGAAAGGGAAAACAAAATGAATATGTCTTACTGCCAGTTTGAAAATACTTCAACTGATCTCAGCCAGTTATTAAGCGTTTTATCTGAGGCGGTGAATAATAAAAGCGGTCAATTAAAACTTAGCGATTCAGAAAAAAGAGCTTATCAAATTCTGATTCAACAATGCGAGGATTTTCTTCAGCTTTCAGAGGATATTAATTTAGTCGATAAAATTGACGAAGAAGGAGAAGAAGAATGAAAGAATTTTTAGGAGCTTGCTTACTCGGTTTAGTTTTTGGAGTAATGATTGCAGTTGGAGTATTAGGTGTTAGTTTTAGTCAGTTAATCGCAGTTTTATTTAATTAAACGAAAAGGAAATAAAATCATGGCATACGAAATCACACAAAGAGCAGATGGCTTTAACGAAATGGCATTTGTAGGCGAAACCCCTTGGCATGGTCTAGGTCAAGAGATAGATGAGAATAGCTCTATCGAGGAATGGCAAAAGGCGGCTGGTATGGATTGGACTATTAACTCCTCTCCAGTTAAATTCGATGCAGAAGGTAACGATCAGATTTATAGCGGTCAAAATGTTCTTTATAGATCAGATACTCATCTTCCGTTATCAGTAGTTTCTAATCGTTATAAAGCAGTTCAGCCAGTAGAAGTATTAGAGTTTTTCAGGGATTTAATTGATGAAAATGGATTTAAAATAAATACTGCTGGAACTTTAAGAGGCGGTAAACGGATGTGGGCTTTAGCTGAAACTGGCAAATTTGGTGAAGTTTGTAAGGGCGATGGGGTTGGTGGTTTTTTATTACTATCTACTTCTTGCGATAGAACATTAGCCACAACCGCTAGATTTACTACTGTAAGAGTCGTTTGTAATAATACTCTTACGATGGCAGTAAACGATAAGTCTAACTGCGTATCCTTTAGTCATATTCAACAGTTCGATCACGAAAAAGTTAAAGAGAAACTTGGAACTGCCGTAGCATCTTTTGGATCATTTATGGATATGGCTAAAGTTCTTCAGAAACAAAAGCTAAGGCAAGCTCAGGCTCAGCAATTCGTTGCTGATCTTATTACCCCATTAAATCAGGTAAAGGACTCGCCTATTGAAGAAAACAGAGCTTATAAGAAGATTATGGCTTTATTTGATTCGGAAGCTAAAGGTCAAGAATTGGTAGGCTATAGTAAATGGGGAATGCTTAATGCCGTTACTGAATATGTAGATCACCATAATCCAAGTCGTAATAACGATGCCAGATTGGACTCTGCGTGGTTTGGTACTGGTGATAGATTAAAAAATAGGGCGATTGCACTACTTACCGCTTGACATTAGAAGTATTACAAGTAATACTGATCCCCATCTAATACATGGGGATTTTTTATGTCTGCAAATTCAGTAGCTAAAATCAGGACTTTATTTACACAAAAGCCAGTTTCAATGACTTTAAATGAGATTAATAAAGAACTGCCAGAACTGAAGCCTAGCGATATTTCAATGGCTCTTTGCTATCTACTTAAACAAAGATATGTACAACGAGCCTTAGTCGCTAATACAACTCCTAAAGAGAGAAAAAGCGTGTGGCAATATACCTACTCTCAATCTAAATTGCCAGAGGTGATCAATGCCCTCTGAAATCGAAGTTTCAAAACTAATCCCTTATATTAATAATGCTCGAACTCATAGCGAGAGCCAGATTAATCAAATAGCGGCAAGTATTAAGGAATTTGGCTTCAGAAACCCAATATTAATTGATGGCGATAACGGCATTATTGCTGGTCATGGCAGAGTAATGGCGGCAAAGAAGTTAGGACTTACTACTATTCCTTATATTGATTGCTCGGACTTAACCGAAGCTCAGAAAAAGGCTTATATTATTGCCGATAATAAAATTGCTCTAAATGCTGGATGGAATGAAGAACTTTTAAAGCTCGAATTAGAAGATATAGAAGTTAGCGATATAGATATGGAATTGCTAGGATTCTCAGATGAAGAATTAAAGCGGTTAATTGGAGTAGAGGATGCAGATACGGAAGAAGGTGAAATTACCGATGATGGTAATCGCAATTTGTTACTGGTGGAATTTATTAACGAATCCGAATTGCAAAAGATTTTTGAAGAATTAAAAGAAAGAGGTTTTGAGTGCAAAATTATGAACTGATACTTCAAAGCCCTGTTTCTAAATCTTTTAGATCAACTAAAGCGGCAAATAGTTTAGATATAGATCAGGAAAAGAAATCTGTTCATCATTTTAAAGTTAAAGCTGACCTAGAATCTCCCTATAATATTGGTTTAATAGTTGGTGCATCTGGTTCAGGTAAAACCACATTAGCTCGGCATATATTTGGCGATAAAGCATTTATAACGCTATTAGATGATACAAAACCAGTAATAGAACAGTTCGATGCTAAATATTCTTATGACGAATGTGCTTCTATGCTTGCTGGAGTTGGACTGACTAGCGTTCCATGTTGGATACGACCAGCATATACTTTATCTAACGGACAAAAAGCCAGGGCAGAATGTGCTTTGCAAATGGCTAAGCATGGCGATGAAGTTACTATTATTGATGAGTGGACTTCAGTAGTAGATAGGACTATTGCAAAAGTAATGAGCCATTGTATTAGTAAGCACGCTAGAAAAACAAATAAACGAATTATTTTATTAGCGTGCCATTACGATATTATTGAATGGCTTAATCCTGATTGGATTATTGATTGCAACGAACAAAGCTATACCAATCGGAGGTTACTTTGGCAAGACTTTAAACGAACAGACCGAATCCAATTTGATATTAGGGAAACTACTAAAAGTTCATGGAATTTCTTTAGCAAGTATCACTATTTAAGTGAAAAATTAGCTGGTGGCTTTAATATTTTTTATGGTTTATACGATGGAGATAAGCAAATAGGATTTCTTTCTTTTGCTAATTATGTTCCGTGGCGACATAAGCATCGACCTATGATTCTTCACTTTAATAGATTAGTAATACATCCAGACTATTGCGGATTTGGTTTAGGAATTCATTTTTTAAATAAATGTTCTCAATTAGTAAAGAATATGCCATATCAAGTAATGGGTAAATTTAGCTCAATGCCTGTTTATCATAGTCTTAGAAATGATCCAAAATGGAAGTTAGCTAGTATTGCAAGAGATACCAATCCTAAATTAGGGATTAGAATTAAAACTAAAGATGCATCTAATACCGCTTTCCGATTAGATGTAAAAACCTATTCTTTCCTATTTAAAGGTGAATGAAGAACTACACAAATATAGATGTGCCGTTAGGCAGTTGCTTTGGTATCGGCATCATTGGGGGTTAAAAGAGTTTAGAGCTTGGTGTTTAATACCTATTCACTATAACTTCTGGCTAAAGTATCAAGATGATTTTATAATTCAATGGCGGTTAGGTAATCGTGGCGATGCTAATCATTGGGTGGGATAAATATGCCTTTTCAGAAAAAAACAGATGGATGGTATTGGGGATCAAAAGGTCCATTTACTACTAAAGCAAAAGCACTTCAGGTAGCCCAAGCGGCTCACGCAAGCGGATTTAAAGAAGAAAAAAGGGAAAAAGATTTATGCGTTGCCCTTGATTATCATAATACTTATTCTGCTGACCCTAAGTTTTGGGATACTTTTATCTATATGG
>Ga0316218_1002384_pt1 | contig 17451 bp, 24 predicted proteins | sample TBH18003metaG_FD_203634 | JGI IMG/M metagenome (GOLD analysis project Ga0316218, IMG submission 203634) | Freshwater microbial communities from Trout Bog Lake, Wisconsin, USA - TBH18003 | ecosystem: Environmental > Aquatic > Freshwater > Lake > Hypolimnion/Profundal zone | place: USA: Wisconsin...
TATGGATAATAGGTTGTAGCCCTCTTTTTTACTTACTTTACACTTTTACATTAAAAATAAAAATATATATATATAAGAAATAAAGGGGTATCTCCATGAGCACTTGGTTTTCTTGCGCGCGCATGTATATATAAATTTATTTAAAAAAAGTGTAAAAGTGTAAACCCTGCATTTTGGGGCACTAAAACCCATATACAGTAATGGTTTACATGTTTACAGTAACAGGTGTAAAACTGTAACAAAAAAAGGGAGCATTCAGCTCCCCTTGATAGAATCCTAATTTTATTTGATTACGTACCCTGAATCTATCCAGTGGTTATATTGATAAAGTAAACTTTGGATAACCTGGTGCATATTGACATCGCAAGTATCAATCATGTCCAAGGACCGCAACGCGTTATAGGCGCGGTAAGCTTTCCTAGTAATCATTTCTGCTGTAACTGTTTCTCCAACAGCAAAATTGATGTGATTGTAGGCTGTTCCTAAAACTAAACTTTGTGAGCGTTCGTGTGCCATGATTTTCTCCTTTTGGTTATGTAATGGGGGTGGTTAGCCCCCTGGCATTTATTCGTGATCAAATAGGTCGCTGTCGTCGTCGTCTTCTGCTTCGTTTAAATGTTCAGCATATTCGTAATCGAATTCTTCTTCTGGAACATCTGGTGGAAGAAGAGCAACCCAATAAGGGTCAGGAACGGATACAGCTAATTGTTCTGGTGTTAAGTTGGTCATTGTTGTTTCTCCTTTTGGTTAGTAAAAAAAGGGGTGGTTAGCCCCCTGGTGGTTTATTTAATTCTGTATTTGATTTTGGCTTTGGCAACTACCTCTTCGGCTTTTTCTCTAGTTTCGTACCAGCCAAGATCAATGTCTGCGTATGAATTGTTAGGGTTGACTACAACCACTTCGTAAGCGATGGTTAAAAAATTGGGTCCAGAAAATTCATTTTCAAAAATTTCAATTGTGCGTTTTGTCATGGGGTGTATTTCCTTTTGGTTTGTGTTTTGTTTTTTTTTGGATGATTGGTTGTCTGCTTTGGGATTCTATTTCTGTCCCCAACCGTGAACCGCTCAGAGCCCTCCCCCTCCTGGGGGGACGACGATGGCTGGGATTTCTCCCCAGCACCACAGGAGGGACCCCTGCTCGCCTATTAATAATATAACTAAATTATCGTGAAATGTCAAGTACTTTTTGAAAATTATTTCTCAAATTGCTTTTTGTTCTTTTCTGTATGGCGTTTTAGTTTTTCATATGGAGTTAATGGTCTATCTGGCAAAATTGTTGGTCTGCCAACATTTTTATTGCTATCCACAAAATAATGTGGACAACGAAGGCATCGCCATTTTTGGTCTCCATTGGCGTTCTTACCATCCTTATTAACTTTGCCTTGGCAAATAGGGCAGTTGGGTCTATCCATTGATTTTGTATGCTTTTCCTTCTGGACTAACTTGAATTTGATTACCAAATTTATCTTCGTATAATCCAGTTTCGTTTTCAATAGTGTAATGAATAAAATTTTCTTTGTCGGTCTGGAATTGCAATAAGTTAAGCTTTGGTTGTTTGGTTTTAATTTTGATTAATTGCTCAATCAATTCTCCTTTTGTCCAAACAAATGGACAAGTTTTGTAGCCTAATTTTTTTAGTCCTGTGCTGGAAAAACCAACAAGGATCGTTGGAAATTTGGGTGCTTGAGCAGCTTCGTATTTGGTTTTGCTAACAAAAGTAGCTTTACCTTTTACTGGAACTACAAATAAAACTGCTGCCCATACTTCAAACTTTTTAATTTCTTTTCCAAGATAAGTTTCAATTGATTGTTTAGTTATTAAATGCATTGTTTCTCCTTTTGGTTTGTGTTTGGATGATTGGTTTGGTTGTCTGCTTTGGGATTCTATTTCTGTCCCCAACCGTGAACCGCTCAGAGCCCTCCCCCTCCTGGGGGGACGACGATGGCTGGGATTTCTCCCCAGCACCACAGGAGGGACCCCTGCTCGCCTATTAATAATATAACTAAATTATCGTGAAATGTCAAGTACTTTTTTTCAATATACTTTAAAAGTAGTAAATTTCCAATAAATAGGTCGGTTGCAGGGTCAATCCCAACCAAGTTAGATTTTGTCCATTGATAGCGTAATTTACTGCATACTGAGCTTTGACCCCGTTGAGATAAACTTCGCTGTCACTTGGAACGGTAGGAATTGATTTTAAAGCAAATATTGTTTGACCAGCGCTATTGATTGGTAGAACTTGATAGACTGTGCCTTCGGTTAGCGTAGAGTAAGCTCCACCATTAGAACCTTGATTACCAGAAGGTGCACCAGTAGAAGCCAAACCTTGTTGGAATTGGACGTATACTGCCAGTTTTTGACCTAGTGTAGCGTCAAGACCATAAACTGCAGCAGCAGGCGAACTAAACGCCCTGTGTGCCATAATCCGTCCAGTTTGCCCGTTGATTACTGCCAGGATATCTCCTTGTGCTTGAATGGGCATTGGATAGATTTTAGGATTAATCAGTCTTCCTTCAAAATAAACCGTTTCCATATCAGCCCCTGGAGGTACGTCTAAAATCGCTCCAGATAAACCTTTTTGATTGAGATAACATTGCAAAGAAACTGTAACAAATTCACCAGTAGGAATTACTGGATTGCCTACACTATCGGTAGTTAGACCCAAAGTTACGTTATCTTCCAAGCATTGAAAAGTAATTGTAGCGTTAGGTACTGTGTTAATTACACTACCGAAAAAAGCAGATTCTTGGCTGAAGTCAAAATTATAGGTCATCTTCGTCAATCATTTGGAAACTATCAAAAACTGAGCTAACAAATTCATCGTCAATCAGTTTATAAATAAAACCGTTAAACGAATATTCTGTGGGTGCAAATTCAGTAAGTTTAGTATTGATAAACAAACCTTTAAAATAAACTTCTTTGTTGATTTGATTTAACAAAATCTTAGGAATTTTTTTAAAACAACAATAGATTTTACTATCGTTGTGAATTGCTAGATAGGGTTCTGGAGAAGCAGCAGGACAAGCTTCTATAACTGTTCCTCGAGTGCGACAAAGAGCAGCTAGATTTTCTACAGTATCGTCTGCGGGAGTTTGCAACATAATTTTTAAAAAATCAATCTTGATTTAATTCTACCAAGATTAATAAATAGAAATTAATTGCCTTTCTTGCATACGTTTCAATAGAGAAGCAATACCTAATTGCTGGTCAACAGCGGTTGCGGAAAAACGACCATCGGCAACGTATTTTCCAGCTTGATAGCGATTAGTATTAGCCCAAAGATAAGGGCTATTAATACCAAGATGGTGATAACCCATGCCGTTGAATTTTTCACATTCATATAGTAAAGATTCAATAGACCAATTATTTACTCGATTTAATCCGTCGTATTCCAAAGCACACTTAGCGCTATAAGCCCAAGTAAAAGGAGGATTACCATGAGCTGGTTGACCAGCTGGCACATTTACGGTTCTGTGTGATAGAGGGTCTCCGTTAAATAGGTGTGTACGAAAATCACAATCAGATTCCCTGTAATGAAGACAAGCAATCACGTACCAAGGAATCGATAATTCCCCTTGAATTTCTTGATAAGTACCACGATGCGGAATAAAAGAACGATCTATTACTTGGTCACAGGCTGCATGGTCTTGGATTTGAGCCCCGTTCCACAAGCGATTATAAAAAGCAGCATTGTTGGATAAGTTTCTAGGTTTGGCATTTGCCAACAATCTTAGGGAACCTGGACCTACAATTTCTGGAGAACTTTGGCTGTAATCAGATTTAAACTGCGCCCATGCCCCTGCTGTACTTGGACCATAAAGCCCGTCGACTGGTACAAAATAATAATTTAATTCTTTTAATTTAGTTTGTAGCTCTGTTAAGAACCCTGAATCCGCTTGATTGATAGGAAAAGTAGATTTATCGGCTATAACTTGCGAAATAGTAACCATAGTAGTATAAACAGTAGATAAATTATATTATACTAAATTCATATATACTATATTTTTTCTTATTTTTGAGGTAAGGTCGTGAATTACGAAATGCTAACGATTTTGTTCTCGGTATTTGGTATAGCGTTTACCTTGGATTCTCGGTTTACTAAGCAGATTGACGAGCAAAATCAAAAGATCGAGCGACTTTACGAAATCAGTCAAAAAAATGCTGATAATATTCGCGATATTTCTTATTATTTAAAAACTACACAAACCAAGTTAGAAGATTTAAATGAGGATGTTCATTACATTTTTGATTTGAATGGACACTCTCCTAAAAGAATTTTAAAAAACAATGAACCCAATAATAAAGAAATTACTTAACCAATTTGGCTTAGCCAATAATTCCAGTCAAGGTCAAAAAAACAATACAGACTTGACTGGTTCACAGCGTCCACTATCGCAGATTTACGCTTCAGTTCTGCGTAGTTACGATACAGAAATTCCAGAATCCAGTATTAGAGATCCCAATATGGGTAAAGAGCTAATCGAAATCGTTAACTGGTGTTACGAAGCTCGTCATTGTTTAGGTGTAGCGGTAGATGACGTGTTTGCAGCAGCCGATGGAGACGATCTGGGTTGGACAATATCGGATTGGCAAGATAAAAAACAAACTATTCCAATCCATCCAGATACCAAGGTAATTTTAAACGATTTAATCAACCGCAAAGAAAATATAGACCAATGGGTGATAGGTGGAGACAAACTAGAAAAAGCATTAAAACAAGCCCTTGGTTACGGTGATAGTTTTTTAGAACTGGGTATCCAAAAAGATGGCAAATCCTACGGGGTATCTAACCTGATGTACTTGCCAACTTGGGAGATGTTTCGACGTGAATCTGACCAAGGATTGCTAGAAGGCTTTGACCAACGGCGTTTTATGTCTTCTAGAAAAGCTGATGCCGAGTTTGACCCCTGCCAAGTAGTTCATATCAGGCATGACCGTCAATTTCTTTATGGGCAAAGTATCTTTCAACAATCAATGCAAGCTTGGGGTAATCTCAAACAGGCCACACTTTCTTTAGCACAGGCAGCAGTTACCCTTGGAATCAATCCAACCCTGCATATTTTGCCACCAGAAACCGATGAACGCGAACGTCAAATTTATATTCAATCTTATCAAAACCGTCAACTAGACGGGATTATTACTGATTTATTTCTTTGGAATAATACTGATTTAAAAAAATTACAATCAGATTTTCCTAATTTGCAACCTTTGATTGATACCTGTAATTATTGGAAATTTCAAATAATTCCAGTAGGTTATCCTGTTTGGTTCTTCCCTGGACTAGATACTACAGGCGCACAGGAAATCGCTGGAGAACCTGCTAAAAAATACGCAAGGATGCGCCATTCCTGGTGTGCCATGCTCTCTAAAGCAATCAAACAGGTTTGCGATACTGAACTGGTATTGCGGATGGGTTACGATTGGTACAGAGAATTTGGTCATTATAGAATTGAATGGCCACTTTGGGACGATACTTACACTGGAGTAATTAACAATGGACAAGAAGGAAATGATGGCGGCGGCGGCGGATACCAAGGAGGCTACGGGGCAGAAAATCAAACCAGCCAGTTCAACTCTCCCTCCTTTTAACGAACTAAGTAATAACGCCAAAATTGACGATGCAGCCAAACAAGCAGCTATAGAATCTTGGCAAAAATACGCGCCCAAAGGTTTTGAAAATTTAATTATTGCCAAAGTAGATGGACAATAATTTCACCTATAGCAATGGTTATTTCTATGATCAAAATGGTCAGGTAGTCCCGCTTGAGAAACTACAAGAATATTTTGATTATTACGAAAAACAGCATACTGCCGCTACCCTTGAAAGCACCCTAGAAATTATAGAAAATGGTGGTTCTTGTGCTGATTGGGAAATGGCTATGGCATTGGCTCTTAGAGATGCTTTGGTTACCAACTTTAGGTTAATCAATCCAACTGCTACAGAAAATGATTACAAAGCGCTAGAGTTGCAGTTAACTAAACATTTACAAGACCTACGCAAAGTCACCCAGCAATTGGCGGCTGGCAAGTTTGATTTGGATGAATTAGCAGATCAATCGTCAACTCTATTGGCGAAGGTGCATGCAATTTCTAAACAGGTTAAAAAAACTTCTCCAATAAAACCAACCCAAACCGATACCACTACCGACAATACTGATAGCAGCATTACTGCTACAGAACCAGTAGTAGAACCAGTAGCTGGACCACAGTTTGGATTTAATCAAAATTCGCAACGTTATCACTATCTAGACGGTCCAAAAAAAGGGCAATTTATGGGAAAAACCCAAGTCAGAGAAACCGTCCAAAGTTATTTAAACGCTCATAAAAACGAATTATCTACCATTCACAATCAACTAGCCAACGGTGAAATAAATATTGCCCAGTGGGAATTAAAGGTAGTAGAATCCTTGCGTTCTGCTGCTATCAACGCCTATAGAATTGCTAATCCCAAAGCTACTACACAGGATTGGGCTAAGGTTGAAACTGAATTGAGAAAACAATTTGTCTATTTGCGTAACTTTACTAAACAAATCCAAAAAGGTGCTTTGAGTTTAGCTCAAATTGACGCTAGAGCAGATCTTTATATTCAATCGGTCTGGTCTTTTTACAGTGAAGCTACCAGAGATTCACACCAGGAAGCAGGTTACAGTTGGGAACGAAGGTTTATTGGTTCTAAACACCCCTGTCCAGAATGCCCAGGCTATGCCGAAGCTGGTTGGCAACCAATCGGTACTCTACCTAAAATCGGTGAAAAATGTACGTGCAAAGTCAATTGTAAATGCTATTTCGAATTTAGCCAAAGTAGCGGAAAACCACAAGAAAGGTTCTATACTAATTTATATACTATGATAAATTCTAAACATGCTAGATCAAGCTACGCTGGATAAAATTAATCGTTATAAGCCAGTCAATGCACCAGATTATTCTGACGGTGACATTAGTACATTTTCTATATTGGCTTCTAACAATTTATTGCACTCGTCCATGTTTCAATGGGATTTACAATCTTTAAAAACAATGGCTAATACCTATCCTGGTAAACCATTGATGTTAAACCACGATTGGGAAAATGTATTAAATCAAGTTGGCATGATTTATGATGCTCAATTATTACATTATCCTAACCCCAGTCCTGAAATCAGGTCATATTATCTAGCAACCAGTCCAAACAAAGCTATTGATAACGCAATTATGGATCGAGAAGGAATCTATCAATTGGTTTGTCAATGCATGACGGAAACTAGCCATCCAATCACCAATGACCTCAACTATGGTCGAAAAATTTACGCCAGTATTGGTGGATTATCTACTGGAGCAATGACTTGCCCCCTATGTCAAACTTCTTTTGAACATGCCGATTGTCCGCATTATATCCCCAGTGGACCGTTAACATCAGTACAACAACAACAGGCAGCACCTTATTGGATTCGTGGAGGTTATCAAGCCACTATGGAACTATCGATGGTTATGTCTGGAAACTGCCCATCAGCCAAGGTGCTAAACTCTCTAGATGCAAATAAATTACTATTATATTAATCATGGAAAAAGTACCAATCAATCTTGAAGTAGCTTTAGGTTCACGCAAAACAAAACTCCCAAAATCCCGTTGTCTTGATGGCTTTTGCCACATTCCTATCAAAGAAAATATTGAAGTAGAAGATGGTGTTAAAACCATTGAACCTACTATCGATGAAAAGGAATCAGAACCTAGTCTCTAGATATTGTCCAACCAGCACCAACTGATCATTTTTATAGGCTTCAGTTTGCCTACTACGATGATTTTCACTCAGTAATTTAATGGTTTCTATATATACTGTACTGTTGTAATTAGAAACCATTTTTAATTGGTGTATATCAACCGTATAATCGCTTTTAACAGGCGCTTGAGTAGCATAACCTTGATTCCTATATAGATGATTTTTGGTAGCTCCTAGTGTGATTTTACCGCTAGATAAATTGTGCCCTTGAGCGTTGACGCTATCCCAGGACAATATTGCACCACATAGAAATATTGGATTACTACCGTTATCTTTAGTAAAGTTGGTTGCCAAGTCCAATAGCTCTTGGGCTTCCCAGTTTAAAAAATCTATTGATAACTTAGATTCAACTTCTTCAATCTTGCCTGTAGTTAAATAATAATAACGACGTTGACTATGCCAGTTACCAGCACTTGTTTCTAGATAATCTCTAATTGGAGAATTGATTACAATTCCTCTATACCCTTGCGACATAATAGCTTTTACCTTTGGGAAGTTCTGGCAATTGCAAAGATTCGTTGTGGCGATACAAAAACTCTATACACTTATTGACGATTACATCAATTGGTTGGTGGGCATCGATTGTATAGATTTTCCAGCCTTTTATTTTTAGTAAAGGGATAACGTTTTCTAGATAATTTCGGCGCACAATATTTAATTGCATTGTGGTCTCTTGCCAATCTTTTTTTATTCTGGTTTCAAGACGTTTACAAGATTCTTGCACCGAACAATCCAAGTAAAACACAATATCTGGAATTGCTACGTTTTGGGCAACTCTATACCAATCCACCGAATTAGCGCCATTAGGCGTTAGGATTTCGTATGCCATGTGGCTCGGTAAATAGCGATCTATTACTACATTGTTAGTAGAAATAAAATCACTATTCATATAAAAATCAGCAACATGCAGGTGGGCATTAGAATAGGCTGAAGTTGTTTCGTTGTCGTAATACCAAGCGCTTGGATGCTTAAGGTAGGTATAGTTCAGTTTGGCAGCTAGAGCAATTGCTAAAGAAGTTTTACCAGTGCCGTCGATTCCTTCAATTAAAATACTGGTCATTTGATAATAGTAGGTAGGTTGATTAATTGATTAGAATTAGCTGGAGGTATTAATGTTTTTTCTAGATAACTATGCAAATACAAAGCTAAAGTTACTCCAGTAAAGGTTGCACAAATGGTTTTTAGATACTCATTCAAGGGTTGTTTCCTCCTTTAAAGAATTTTTAAATAACAAAGTAGAAAGTGATTGGGCTGCTGTTGGTGGAAGAATAAATTGATTAAGCTGAGTCAAATATTTTCCTTCTTTAAAAACGTCGTATTTTTGAATTAACAAAATTACGTTTTTAGTATCTTCTTCTACCATTATCTCAAATTCTAATTTGGCATTAATTACCGATTCTCCAACTACAATTTTTGGTCGATCTTTTTCTAAAGTTTTCAATTCATCAATCTTGGCTTGGGTTTTCTTGTAGAGTTTCTCCAAGTCCTTGATAATTTTTAAAAGCTCCTCCCGTGAAGGTCTCGTAGGATTTAAAATATGGATCAACTTTTCCAATAAAGTCGTTAATACAACCGTGATACTTTGCATATATACAAACTCTAGATTTTAATTCTTGTTTAGATAATGGTTTACCTAAACTTGTTTTAACAATACCATTTTCAATACATACACTGCAGACTGGACATACTTGTCTTGCCATAAATTCTCCTAACAAAAATGCGCAGTTTTCACTACGCACTATTTTCAACTACAGACCAAGAACCGAACCTTTTATTGACATGCTCAGGTCAAGTTATTTAATGTTCAAATAAATTGTGATATCCACAAATATCTAAATAAGCCAAAGTTCTAATACTGGCAAAACAACTAAAGGCAAATGGTAAAATATTTTCTCTTTCTAAAATCTTGGCAAGCTTTGCTGAAATACTATGCAAATATTCAACGTCGCCAGCAGCATAATTTAATTGCTCTTCTGATAATTCTGGATCACCCCAATCTGAGGTTTGTTTGCTTTTATCTAATTCGATGCTTTCAAATTCTGCAACCAATGTTTTTAAGCTATGGCTAGAGCTATAGGTTCTAGCAAGTTTACTGGCTACGTAGGTGCAAAATATATTGTGAGTATTGATGTGAAGTTGTCTTAGTAAGAAAGCAATATCAAACCTAGCAAAATGAAAAATTTTCAATACACTAGTGTTTTCTAATAGTGCTTTGAGATTGACTGCTTCTTTTTGGTCTGGATTGATTTTTATTAAATAGAAATTTCCATCATCATCTGCAATTTGCACTAGGCATAATCTATCACGAGCTGGTAATAGTCCACGAGTTTCAGTATCTACCGCAATTGCTTCTTTAGTTAGAAGATAATCTAACGTTTCTTGATCTATGTCCTGCTCAAATATGGTTGTCATAATACCTTCCAATTAAATTATTTTTTTGATTTCTTCAATCAAGTTATCCAACAAATCTTTGCGACCTTTAACCAAGGTTAAATTGTAAATTTCTTCGTGCAAACTACGACTATATCCGTTTTCTTCTGCTACATCATCGGAACACAACATGTATTCTTTTTCTACTTTTTCTAAAATGATTTCTAGAAAACTTAGGATATTGGCATAATTAAAATTATGTTGAATCAAATCAAAATTAAGATTGAGTCTATCCCTCATTTAAAAATCCCAATTCTCTACAGTAGAAGAAGTTTGATAACTGGTAACAGTAGATTCAAAGAAATTGGTTTTGGTGGTAGCTCCACTAGAAAGATCACTAAAGCGTTCAAGGTGTGCATAGGGGTTCTTGGGCACATTTGCTATACCAGTTAAACCTATTGCTCTTAAACGTAAATCAGCAAGATAATAAACGTAATCGCTAGTAGAACGTGCTGTTATACCTAGAATATCATCTTCACAAATTGAAAAATTCCAGTCAATTTCATGTGCTATTGCTTGGCTAAACATATCTTGAACCTGTTGCCAAATTGGATTTTCTGGATATTGTTGTTTGGCTTCAATTACTAGCTCTTGATACAACCTGACATGACTTAATTCATCTCGGTGGATAAGTTTAATAATGTCAGCAGTCCCAGGCATAAGAGAACGGCTAGCAAGGGTATAGAAATAATTAAAACTAGCATAAAAATATATTCCCTCCAAAATATAATCAGAAACCAACGATTTCAAATAATTATCTAAACTAGGATCATCAATATAATTTTGATAAACTCCAGCAATCAGCTTGCAGCGCTCTTGTAATATCAAATCTTCTCGCCAAAGTTCGTACATTGCATCACGATCTTCTTTGGGAATTACAGTTTCAATGATGTATTGATAACTAGCACTATGCAGCGCTTCTTGTGCTGTTTGTTCGGCTAAACATAATCCAACTTCTGGAGCAGTAATTGGACTTTTGAGATAGGGAATATTATTGATTTGAATTGAATCTAAAAATACCAAAAACCCTAAAGTTTTGTTGTAGGCATTGCGTTCAGATTTAGTTAGATTGTTGTAATCAACAACATCTGGGGTAAGATCTATTTTCTGATGTTGCCAAAATTGTGACCGCATTTGATCCCATAGTCTAGAAGCCCAAGGATATGCAATATTATTTAACTGGCACATTCCAGTGCTATTGCCTTCAAATATCTGTTTAGCCTTATCTTGACCGTTGGGATTAAAAAGAATTGTATTTTTCATGGTTTCTTTGTTGTTCTTGATAAACCACCATATTTTCAAACAAGAGGTTTCTGTGCAAATAAAATATGGCGGCTTGAGCTAATACTTCGTGTGGATATTCTTGGTAATATTTGTCAACTGCCTTAAGGTGCAATTCCTGTTCAAACGTTAAATCTAATCGACTTTCAATCCTGTTTTGATTAACGTATGCCTGCCTTGCATTTTTGGCAATCATTTCAACTAACGTATATTTACTAAGCAATTGAGCCTGTTGTTTTAGCTTGATTATTTGTAATTCTTGGTGAGGTTCTAACGGGATAATTTTGGGTGGAAAGTTGTGCATTTTACTAAAAATCAATAAAGGTTTGAATCATCTCCCATATCCCCTAATTGTGCAAACAACGTGTCTAATTTATGAATCAATGCCGAAGATATTTTATAAGAAAATATATCTCCTTGATCTTCCATGGAAACTGCATCACTTAACAACAATTCTACCAAATTAATAATTTCATCTTTTAAAGCGTCAACTTGTCGAACACTGACATAATCAACGTTTTCTGGAGCTGCCAACAAAGCGTTTGTATCTTTTTCAAATTGTTTAAATTGATAGTCGATATAGGTTTTGATAGCAAAACCAAATAACAACCAAATTAAACTTGAAATACTATATAGTATGGTTTCGTTCATTAATTTGCACAAGCGCTACATTCAGCTTCAATAAAACTATCTTTTTGCACGGTTCGCACATAGTAAATAGCTTTTATTTTTTGTTGCCAAGCTGAGGTTAATATTCTAAATATATCCTTTCCAGTTAACCCGTGATTTAGGTTAAAAAGCAACTCCATAGAAATACCAGTATCTATCCATTTTTGGATATTAGCTACCGTATTAATTATTATCTGTTGGTCAAGATTACGGTTTTCCTCGTAATACCAAAAATATTCGTCGATAAAAGGTGGTGCTATTGGTAAATTACCTTTTGCTTTATCAAAGAAAAAGCGATTGTAGGTAGGTAAAATTGACGCTGTACAGCCTTGAATTAGTGAAGAGGAAGTATTGGGTGCAATTGCCAATAATTGACTATTTCTAATGCCATATTCTGCTAATTTTTCAAACAATCTACGCCAACGGTCTGGTTGATTTGAATTTTGCTCATACCAGCTGTAGGGTTTGCAGTTAATTAAATCCTTGTTGTATTCAGATTTTTTATAGGCGGCAAATGCTCCACGTTCTGAAGCTAGGTCTATTGACGTTTTGTAGGCAGCATAGGCAATATTTTCAAACAAATCATTGATTTCTTGTTGATTGTTTTTATAAGATAATTTGCGACTAGCCAACCAATCAGCTAGACCCATTGCTCCTACACCCAATACACGATATTTTTTATGATGTTTAGCGGCTTCTGGTATCGATGGGGTAGCAATATCTAAAGCGTTATCTAGCAATTCAACAGCAATAGCGGTGATTTCTTCTAGTTCGTCATCATATATGTTGGCTAGATTGAGCGAAACAAGATCGCAACAGTGAGCTTCAGTTACACTAACGTTGCTAAAGGATTCTGTACAGAGATTAACGCTAGGAATTGTACCTGAATCTTTGTTGGGATTGGCTTGGTTGATGGTATCTTTAAACGAAAGATAAGGCAGTCCAGTTTCAAGCTGGAGGCGCATGATTTCTTTAAATAATTCCTTAGCTTTTACGGTTTTATATAATTTAAGCTTGCTACCCAGATGCGCTTCAATTTCGTTATAAGCGTTTTGAAAACTCCAACCCCATAATCCTGCTAATTCAATTCCTAACTGGGTTTTAACCTCATGTGGATCTACTAGTGTCCAAGTATCGTTGTTAATTACCCTGGTCATGAACAGATCTGAACAAACTACTTGAGGGAAAATATCAAAAGCTTTTAACCTCTGGTCGCCATGCTCGGTTTGCATATCTAAAAACGCTGGCAGGTCTAAGTGCCAAGAATCTAAAGCGACAGTCATAGCTCCTGCTCTCTTGCCACCTTGGTTTACTGCCAAAACAATATCATTTAAAATCTTGATCCAAGGTACTACTCCACCCGAAGAATTAGGACGACCATTGACGGTAGAACCTACTGCTCTAATTTTGGATAGCCTAATTCCAATACCACCACCTTGGGCAGAAATTTTAGCACTTTGTGTCCAACTATAGGCAATGCTTTCTAAGCTATCGTCAGCGTCAATAATAAAACAACTGGTAACAGAAGTATTAGGACGGCGGAGATTTGCCAGCATTGGAGTTGCCAACGAGATTTTACGTTGAGCAATTGCTTGATAGATTTTTTTAGCAAAGACCAAGGGTTCTTTAGAATTACTAGCAGCAATCAGGGCTGATACTAAAAAAGCTTCTTGGGGTAGTTCGTTCGCTAATAAATAACGGTCATGCAATAGTTTAGCCCCAGCATAGTCGTAATCCTTATCTAGTTCCTGGTCAATCCAACCCACAGATTCTTGGATTTCATCTAGACTATAACCTTCTAACAAAACTGGAGAATAGATACCAGCTACAATTTTCCGTTTGATTTCAATAAAACTATTTTGATAAATATCTTCGTAGTTTTCCATCGAACGGGCTATTCTAACCTGTTTCCATAGATTCCAAATGTACAGCCTACCTGCGACATAACGCCAATTGGGTTCAGTAGGTGAGCATAATTCTAAGGCATGGTTAATCAAGTTTTCTTGAATTTGGTTGGTGCTGATTTCTCCTTTGAGTCTGGCAGAAAATACCGCTTCTAATTCCAAAGGGTTAATAGGCGTTAAACCAAAACAAGCCCAATCAACTACCTGTTTAATTCTGGAAATATCTACAGGCGTAATATTCCCGTCACGATGGATTACAGTGGTCATGCTAAATAAAAAATAATGGTGTGCGATAAAAAAAATCTTTACCAATTAGGTAAGATTCAAACCCAGCCCGATCTAAAATAACTTTCAAAAACCTTATCAGCTCTTGATTACATTCAAATCCTAATTTGTGGGCAAAAGAAGTTAATTTAAATTCTTTTTCTTCTTTAGCTTTTAGTACAATTGTCTCATATTTCAAGCTTGGGTTAAAGAAAATACGAGGATTATTGAGAGTAGTCCAATTCCATTCTTTTAGTTTGCCTGCCAAAAACGCTATGGTACGCTCGGCATCATAGGGGTCAATCATCGGTACAATTTCAGTTTCGCCTTCTAGATTTTCGTAAACTTGATGACAATGGGGAAACAGAAATTCATAGAGAGCAAAAGCTGTAATTGATGGTTTGCCTATTAAAAATTTGTTAGCTAATTCTTCCCAATAATCTGGGAATTCATCCAGAAGTTCGTTTTTATCCCAAGTTGAATTATTGTTAATTTTTAAATTGGCAATAGGTTTGCGGGTAACACTAACCTGGAGATAACGATGAAAGACGTCATTACCATATTGTTGTAACCTACTAGCTTCTTGTTGTTGTCCTATAGTCGACTTTGCTAATAGTTGTTTAATTGTCAGCAAATGCGGCCCAGGCTTGTTTGATTTTGGAAAGTTTTTTGGACGATCTACCAGCTGAATTCGTGAATTCTTCCTGCGACTGGGGATAGAACTCTCTAACGTAAAAAGGATTGGTTGTTGGATTGCAAGCATATTTTTGGTTGGGTAGTTTTCTTAAAATTGCAACGTGTAAATACCGATAGCCAACATCGATATCTACCGTAGTTGCATAGGTTTTCTGTAGATATTCGTATTGTTCTAATTGACTGGGAGTGGCTTTTTGTAATAATTCTTCTAAGCTGACCATGCTCTTACCTCGTCAATTGGAATATGCCGTTCCATACCGTTATTGATTTTTTTGTTGATTGGTACTATCCACAGATAACGTCCTTCTGCTACCGACCTTGGTACATCCTTGTCAGTCGGTTTTATATAGTTTTTCACATAGAATAGATTGTCGTTTTTATCTACAATCAACTCTCCAGCTTGATATGGACACCATTCAGGTCGGTTAAATGGAGGTAGCATTTTCAACTGTCCTACGTCTTCGCGCTGTATTAACGCTTTCAATCGTAAAATCACAAAGTCTGGTAGTCTTTGCCATGCTCTATGAGCTGCTGTTTCTTTAACAGGATCTCCAGAGCTTGCCCATCTATGCAAAAATTCCTTATATTCTTGGGCTGTAGTTAAACAATCCAAGTACTCATAAATTTCGTTTTCAAGTTCTTCATCAATCACTACAACCTGCTCTACAACTTGAGGTTCGGCTATAACTGCTGGTGCAATTTCTGGTTGAACTACTGTTACTGTTGGTTTTACTACAGGTTCAGGTTCAATTTTTTTTACTGGAGGTGGTGTGGGCTCGCGTTCAACCTCGAGTTCATCGTCAATAAAAATAGTGACACAACGATAGGCTTTGCGTTCTGGTTGAGGATTGCGTTCAGCTACATCTTTATCGTTTTGACGTATTTGCCATGCTTGCCATTCTCTTTGGTCTTTAGCAAAATGCTGAACATCACTAATACTGTTTCCAGATTGTTTTATTAGATTTAAAATTACTTTCTTGGAATAGGAAACATCAAAATTGTTAATTAAAATATTCCAGATAGATTCCAGCTTGAAAGAAACTGCTTTTTGCTTTACTCCTAAGTAATTATCTTTTTTAATAACTCGATAGTTCCAATCGCCAATTAGAGAACGGTTAGCTAGAATCTCTAATTTTTCTACTAGATCCAAATGCGAAGGTTTATTGGATTCAGATTGATTGGCTGCTGGACACAAGACATTGATTACATAATCCATAATCTGCTCGCAAGTTAAACCAGCATAGGGAGCAAGTTTGAGCGCATAGAAAGTAATTAAAGCTAAATTGTCCTGCGTTCTAGAATGTGATTTTTTTAATTCTGGTTTTAGTTTTAAAGCAAGATTGTTAACTTCTTCAGCATCAAAACCAAATCCTATAAGAGTACTAAAAGCAGCACTAGCGGTTTTTAAAGCAGTTTTTAGTTTTAATCTCAGGTTGTCGTTAATATCGTTGGTTTTAAAAAAGGAAATAGCAACTGAACGGGATTCTACTGCTGCTTTATCTTCTCCAATAAAATGATTAGAGGTAACAATTACACTACTCTGAGGGGTTTGGACGTTTCCACGTCTAATACGCGCTTCTCCAGAGGCAATTGATTTTAAGCATTCATCTAGGGTTTTATCTTTCTTGGGATCATCCCAATTCAAAGATATACCAGATAATATTTTCAACCTTTGCATAATGGCACTGTGGCTGGTATCCCCAAATCCAGCTTCATGCATACCTACCAAAGCCTGCGCTATACTGGCTGCTGTAGATTTTCCAGTACCAGGATCTCCAGTAGCATTGACAAAAGGGAAAATGGTATAGCCGTTATCTCTAATGGCGTGATAATGCACCCCCATAACTTGTCCAGCTATTACAAACAAGGTAGGAAAAATATTAGTATTCCCTACATACTCTCTAGCTAAGGTCAATACTTTGCCTAAAGCTTCTGGATTTGGTTTTAATATTTTAGGACTGGGTATGGCGTCCCCATCATCCTGCTGTGCATTAAAAACCATACCTGATTGCTCAGGTTTACAAACGTTCCCTAGCGCGTCAAATTGGATATCTTCAAATACCCAAAAGCCATTAGGTTGTCTACCTCTTAGTGGTGCTAGAAGATGACGTTCGCCTCCACGTTTAATGTAGGCTTCAATCTTGTCGCCAATAATCTGGTTGATTTGTCCAATCTTGAGATCTATTGCTAAGGTATAACCAAACTTGGTTCTAATTGCTGAGCAAAATTCGGCTAGTGATTTTAAATCCTTATCAAGAATTAATACTTTCCTGATATCGTCGTTGCCTACCTGCTTTACTTTAAGCAAAACTCCAGAATTGCCCAGACCATGAATATCGCCAAAAATATCAATAACATCAAAATCAAAATCAGTTAAAGGTTCAAAAAGTTCTTTATCTTCGTCTTCTTTTTTGCTTTTAAGTTTAATCTTTCTACCTAGCCTGCCATTAC
>Ga0316218_1002388_pt1 | contig 17422 bp, 16 predicted proteins | sample TBH18003metaG_FD_203634 | JGI IMG/M metagenome (GOLD analysis project Ga0316218, IMG submission 203634) | Freshwater microbial communities from Trout Bog Lake, Wisconsin, USA - TBH18003 | ecosystem: Environmental > Aquatic > Freshwater > Lake > Hypolimnion/Profundal zone | place: USA: Wisconsin...
GGGGTGGTTTGATGCCCCTTAATGCCAGCAAGGATGTCATGAGTCGTGCTGAAAAGATTCGACTTTTGATCTGCGATATCGACGGTGTAATGACCGATGGTCGCCTTTACTTCTTAGGCGATGGTACCGAATTTAAGAGCTTTCACGCCCGAGATGGACACGGCATTAAACTGCTCCGTCAATCAGGCGTTGAAACAGCTGTTATTTCGGGAAGAAATTCGCCCGCGGTTCAAAAAAGAATGGATAGTTTAGGGGTAAAGTACGTTTACCAAGGATTTGAGAATAAGCGTGAACCTTACGCGGAGCTCCTCTCAACACTGATGCTGACACCTGAACAAACCGCTTTCATTGGCGACGATGTGCTAGATCTACCCATTATGCGTCAGGTTGGACTTGCTATTGCCGTTTCAGATGCCCATTTCAGCCTTCATGATCACTCACATTGGGTCACCCATCAAAAAGGTGGGATGGGGGCTGTTCGTGAGGTCTGCGATCTCATCATGAATGCTCAAGATACCTTAAAGGCGATCATTGAAAGCTATTATTGAGTTCCTACAAAAACAGGAAAACCTCCGCTCTCGCGGTGCCCTTCTGCTGTTGACGCTCATCACCTGGTGGGGAGTGCATTACTATGGCTCTCCACCAGAGCCACCCAAAAAGCCATCTCCCGGCAAAATCGATTATTACGCCCGTGGCTTGCAACGTACGGTAATGGATGAGAAAGGCAAACCTAAAGAATTTCTAGTGGTTGATGAACAGGTTCATTATGAAGGGGATAACCACTCGGACTTGACCAATCCCGTCATGACAATCTACGTAGAACATGGACCACCTTGGGTGATTCACTCCCAGACGGCCACGGTCCCTGGAGAGGGAGACGAGGTATTCCTCCACGGAGACGTCCTCGTTACCCGAGATGAGGATGAAAGCGGCCGAACCATGCACATCGAGACGACGAATGCTCGTGTACAACCCGATCGAAGGTATGCTGAAACCGATGAACATATACTGGTGCTCAGTCCGCCCGACACCATGACAGGCGTAGGCGCCAAGGTAAATTTTGGGGATGTACTCCAATACACTATTATCTCTGAAGCTCACAGAAAACATGAAGTTGAGAGCGAATAACATGCAACACCCACCGATTCGACTGCTGTCCCTCATGGTCCTGATCATTGGCAGCGGGATCTGCACCGAGCTATCTGCACTGGAGAGTGATTCCAAGCAGCCCATGTATGTGGAATCCGATTCACTTGAATACGATGAAACAAAAGGTGAAACCATCTATATAGGCAACGTCAAAGGCACACAGGGCAGTATCGTAGTGACCGGTGAAAAAATGATTGTTAACCAGCAAAAAGATCAGGCAGATCAAATGATCTTGTTTGGTAAGCCCGCCACGATCAAACAATCCCCCGACGGTGGTGGCCCCGACAACCACGGTCTAGGGAATAGAGTCGATTACTTCCCAGACTCAGGCATCTTAATTCTCAACGAACATGCCATGACCTGGGAAGGGCCAGATCCTGCAAAAAGTGAGCACACGGTAAAAAGCGAACATATTGAATACGACACCAAAAATTCGATTTACAAAGCCGGATCGACAAAGTCATCCAATCGTCGAGTCCACACCACGATTCTCCCTAAAGAAGCTAGAGGAGAATAAGGATGGCCACACTGATAACGAAAAACATCGCCAAGCGGTATCACAAACGCAATGTGGTTGATGGCGTTTCCGTCAGGATCAATACCGGTGAAATTGTCGGATTGCTCGGACCTAATGGAGCGGGAAAGACCACCAGCTTCTACATGATCGTAGGTCTCGTAAACCCGGACGAAGGAGAAATATTGCTGGATGATCAAGACATCACCCATATGCCCATGCATGAGCGTGCGCGTCTCGGTATTGGGTATCTTCCTCAGGAACCTTCCATTTTCAGAAAGCTGACCGTTGCGGAAAACCTGATGGCCGTTCTAGAACTTAGAAAAGAACTCACTTATGGCCAACGGGAGTTGATCATCGAAGAACTCCTCGACGAGTTCAGCGTTGGTCACCTGCGCAACCAACCCGCCATGGGTCTCTCTGGTGGTGAAAGAAGACGTGTCGAGATTGCACGGGCACTCGCCTGCGAACCACGTTTTATGCTGCTGGACGAACCTTTTGCTGGCGTCGACCCAATCTCAATCATCGATATACAGAAAATCATTGTTCATCTAAGAGAGAGAGGCATTGGTATTTTGATTACGGAACATAATGTCCGTGAAACCTTGGGTACTTGTGATCGTGCTTATATTTTGGCTGGAGGAAAAGTCATTGCTGAAGGTACTGCACAAGAAATCGTGGATAACCCTAAAGTTCGCCAAGTGTACTTAGGCGAAAACTTCACCATGTAAATGTGAGTAAGACCCTGGTACCTATGATTTTCAAGACCACGAAAGCCATCAACGGCTGTTTAGCGAGACTTCGAGGTATTAAGCCTTGATGAAGCAATCTTTACAACTCAGAATGGGCCAGCAACTGGCCATGACGCCACAATTACAGCAGGCGATCAAGTTGTTGCAGCTATCTAGCCTAGATTTGCAGCAAGAAATACAGCAAGTCCTCGACTCCAACATGATGTTGGAGATTGATGATGAAGTGCCACAGATACCTTCCCGGGTTGAAAACCTAAGCGAGCCTCAGCAAGAGTCTACAGACAACTCATATCGAGAATTAGTGGACATGGATGCTCCTGGTGATATCCCACAGGAATTGGCTGTCGATATTTCTTGGGATGAGCTATACGATGCTCCGAACGCACTCGTCCAAAATAGTGGTGTCTCAAATTCAGAGTTCGATGATTATGCGGTGCAACGTGCGCCTGCTGCGACCCTTCATGACTCTCTATGTTGGCAAATGGAACTCACCCGCTTCAGCGAACGAGACTATGCCATTGCAACCACATTGATCGACAGCATCAATAACGATGGCTATCTGGCTTCTGATCTTGAAGAAATTCATCAAGGACTTTCGCTCCAGATCCCTACCCTAGAATTAGATGAAGTCACTGCCGTTCTGCACCGCATCCAGAACTTTGACCCGCCGGGTGTTGGCGCCCTTGATCTAGCTGACTGTCTCCGCATCCAGCTGAAACAGTTGAAGGATGACACGCCCTGGAAATTAGAGGCTCTAACACTCGTGACAGAGCATCTAGAGCTACTTGGAAAGAGAGATCTTGTCCGTTTGAAACGCATGATGAGTCTCAATGACGACGAGCTTTCGGCCGTGGTCACTCTCATTAGAACGCTCGAGCCCCGCCCAGGACAAACAGTGGCCTCTGAAGCGCCACAATATGTCACTCCCGACGTGTACGTAGTCCGACAAGGAGATCATTGGACGGTATCGCTCAATCCTGAGGTATCGCCCAAACTAAGGGTGAATCCTGTCTATTCAGGCATGGTTAAGCGAGCCGATGCGAGCAATGACAACACGGCCATGAGGAACCATCTTCAAGAAGCACGCTGGTTCATCAAGAGTCTTCAAAGCCGGAATGAGACCTTACTCCGAGTAGCTCGGAGTATTATCGACCGCCAACAGGAGTTTCTTGATAAAGGCGAAACGGCTATGAAGCCACTCGTTTTAAGAGATATCGCGGATGAAGTTGAAATGCATGAATCGACCATTTCAAGGGTGACCACCCAGAAGTACATGCATACACCCAATGGCATTTTTGAGTTCAAATACTTTTTTTCAAGCCATGTCTCCACTCAGGGAGGTGGTGAATGTTCAGCTACGGCTATCAAAGCGTATCTTAAGGAGATTATTGGCCAAGAAAATCATCACAAGCCTCTGAGTGATGACACCATTGCTAAGATGCTGCAAGAAAGAGGCATTAACGTGGCTAGACGCACCATTGCCAAATACCGAGAAGCTATGTCCATAGCCCCTTCAAGCGAACGCAAACAACTTTTTTAATTTTTAACTAAAAAACAATAGGAGCCATCATGCAACTCACCATAACGGGTCATCACATTGAAGTCACTGAAGCCCTAAGAAACCATGTCACCGAAAAATTCGCAAGAATCGCACGTCATTTCGACAAGGTGATGGAAGTACATGTGGTTCTAGAAGTTCAGAAACTGCAACAAAAGGCGGAAGCAACCGTTCATGTAAACGGCGCCAATCTTTTTGCAGAAGACACCCAAGAGGATCTTTATAGCGCTATTGATAATCTCATTGATAAGCTAGACCGACAGGTTCTGAAGCATAAGGAAAAGCATCTCAATCACTAATAGGTCAATTATGGCGGGTAATTTGTTATGCATTTGATCATTGTTAGCGGTCAGTCAGGATCGGGTAAGAGCATCGCTCTAGAAACCCTCGAGGATTCAGGCTACTACTGCATTGACAACTTACCCATCGGGCTTTTTGAATCTTTTATTCGTCAGGCTGTTACTGAAAATCAGCCGACGTTCCAGAAGGTCGCAATCAGCATCGATGCCCGAAACAGAAGCGATAGCCTAGAACAGTTTCCAAAAACGCTTGCACTCGCAAAACATTTGGGAATTTTTTGCCAAATCCTATTCTTAAAATCAGAGTTTGGCACGCTCCTCAAACGATTCAGCGAAACAAGAAGAAAGCACCCTCTTACCGACAGCACACACCCACTAACCGAAGCCATCAAGATGGAAAGCACCTTGCTTGAACCCATCGTCAGTAGGGCTCACCTGATCATTGATACCACGCACATCAACGTTCATCAGCTGAGAGAATTGATTCGTGAACGAATCGGTGCGAAACGTGAGCAGAAAATGTCCCTTTATTGTCTGTCTTTCGGATATAAGAATGGCATCCCGTATGACGCGGACTTCACCTTTGATGCACGATGTCTTCCAAACCCTCATTGGGATCCAGCCCTTAGACCCAAGACGGGACGTGATGCAGAAGTCAAAGCGTATCTAGATGCTATACCTGAAGTTCAGGAATTTCTTGTAGATGTGTGTCAGTTCGTTGAACGCTGGTCTCCCCGCTTCGCTGCAGAAAACAGGAGTTACCTAACTGTGGCCATCGGTTGTACCGGTGGTCAACATCGTTCCGTCTATCTCATTGAAGCTCTATATGCTCGACTGAATACCGGTGCCTATGATTTGCTGGTTCGCCATCGGGACCTTGATTAACCAATCTCAAGCAAAGCAAACCGAAATGCATCGATCACCAAGACCATCGCTTAAGAACCCTTTTATTTTTTTTATAGGGGTCATGTTGCTAACGTTGTTGGACACCACCCCCGCCTTAGCAGTCAAAACCAATCGAAAGGACGATGCTCCAACACACACGGTAACCATTCATAGCCTCAGCCTGGTTCTTATCAGACAAGAAGAATTGACTTCAAAAGCCCTACCCTTCTTCGACCCGGTGATCACCGATAATGGGATTAAGGGCGCGGAGCTCGGCATCCAAGATAACAATACGACCGGCCAATTCACCCATCAGAGTTTTATTCTCAAAGTCATAAGCTTACCGCCGGAAGCCGATACACAAGAAAGCTTCAAGAATTTGGTTTCGCAAGGCTTCCAACATTTTCTTTTAGAGATTCCACCGGAAAAGTTCGTTGAGATTTCAAAACTTAAAGAAGCAAATGACGTCCTTCTCTACGACATCGCTAACCGAGACGATCGTTTACGCGCGGCTGACTGCGCAATCAATACCCTGCACCTCATTCCTAATCGTCGTATGCGCTCAGATGCCATCGCACAGTATCTGAGCAAGAAACGCTGGAATAAGTGGTTCTTGGCTATTGGCCCAAGCAAGGACGATGCGCTTTATGCTGAAGCCATTCGCCAGTCGGCCAAAAAGTTTGGCGCAAAAATCATAGAAGAGCATTTGTGGCATTACGCGGCAGAGAATCGTCGAACACCAGAAGCTGAAATTCCCCTATTCACTCAAGACGGTGACTACGATGTCATGTTTGTTGTCGATGAAGAAGGTATCTTTGGTGAACTTATGGCCTACCGCACTTGGCTGCCTAGACCCATTGTCGGGACACAAGGTCTGATGGCGACCGCTTGGCATAAAACCCATGAAGCTTGGGGAGGACTGCAGCTACAAAATAGATTTAAGGCCTTGTCAGGTCGATGGATGACAGAAGAAGATTATGGAGCATGGCTCGCTATACGCTCCATTGGCGAGGCTGCGAGCCGGACACAATCACTGGACTTCGTGGAAATTAAGTCATATCTATTCGGCCCGGAATTTTCACTGGCGGGCTTTAAAGGGGTACCATTGTCATTTCGTTCATGGGATCACCAGCTGAGACAACCCATACTCTTAGTGGCAGACCGATCATGGATCGCCGCGGCGCCTATTGAGGGTTTTTTGCACCCGAAGAATGAATTGGACACATTAGGATTTGATGAACCAGAATCTACCTGTCATTTCAGAGAAAATCGAACGCCATGAGCCAGGAACGTCTTTTTACACCATTGCCCATGGCAATTTTGACTGTCTCTGATACTCGTACAGAAGACAATGATCTCTCAGGGAACGTACTCATTGAAAGAGCTCTTGCTGAAGGGCATACCGTTAAAGATAGAAAAATCGTTAAAGACAACATCTACGCAATACGGGCCATAGTATCTGACTGGATTGCTGATCCTAGTATCAGCGTTGTGATCACGACGGGTGGAACAGGTGTCACTGGTAGAGACGGAACCCCAGAAGCCATCTCCGTTCTATTTGACAAAAACCTGGAAGGTTTTGGGGAAATATTTCGATCGATTTCTTATGAAGAGATCGGCACATCGAGCTTACAGTCGAGAGCATTGGCTGGCGTTGCCAATGGAACCTACATATTTTGCCTACCCGGCTCATCCAATGCCTGTAGGACAGCTTGGGACAAAATCATCAAAGCCCAGCTCGACTACAGGACACGCCCCTGCAATTTAGCTCAATTGATGCCACGATTACTGGAAAAATAGTTTCCTCCGCATAAGTTACTTGTGGGGCATATTAATGCTTCGGAAATTAGCCGCCCGTAACACTCATATGTCGAAAGATGACAGGCTGTTCTTTGAGATCAAAGTGATGACGTTCCGGCTTCAAATTCATCGATTCAATCAAAATCCCCTTCAAAGCACCCAAGTTATGACCGTTTGATCTCAAAGATTGGCGAAGATCGACAGAGTGTTCATTGCCAAGGCAGAGCAAGAGACGACCTTCCGCCGTAACACGCACACGATTGCAGTCACCACAAAAATTGTGGCTATGAGGCGAGATAAAACCGACCCTGCTGGTGGTTTCTCCAACTTTGTAATACCGAGAAGGTCCGCCTGTTTTTTCCGCGAGCGGCGTAAGAACAAAGAAACGTTCAATATCCTGTTTCAATTCATCACTCGAATAGAATGCTTCGTAGCGATCATGCTCATCTATGTGACCTAAGGGCATCTCCTCTATAAAACTGATATCGATCCCCTTTCTGATAGCAAATTTAACTAAATCTAAGACTTCCTGATGATTACGATTTCGGAGCACAACAGTGTTAATTTTAATTCGCTGAAAACCCTTGGAGATAGCCGTATCGATTCCATTTAGAACCGTATCTAGATCACCGACCCGTGTCATTTCTTTGAAACGAACCTTGTCTAGACTATCGAGACTGACATTGATCCTTGAAACACCCGATTCTTTCAAAGATTCAGCATATTCGGCCAAATGACTGCCATTGGTTGTGATCAGTAACTCATCCAGCCCAGGAAGTTTTCCGATCTTGGCTAGAAGAGAGACCACACCTTTACGAACCAAAGGTTCGCCACCCGTGATCCTGATTCGGCTCACACCCAACTCAACGAACGCTTGAGTGATAATCTGAAGTTCTTCGAGGGACAGAATATCTGAACGAGGGAGAAACTCCATTCGTTCGCTCATACAGTAAACACAGCGATAGTCGCAGCGATCCGTCACCGAAATACGGACGTAATCCACGACACGCCCGAAACGGTCTTTAAGTTGTAATTTTGGTGGATTATTAGTCATTTGAACTTCTCTTGGTGACTTGATTTTCCCACGCTCAGGATCAATGAGCCAACTATTTAGTTGATTAATCGAAAAAATGTTACCCAGGGCTTATCAATCCGTTTCGACAATAACCTGCAATTTGTGATCTATTCGTGGATAATCAAACCAAAATACAACCACACAAAAGAACCTACTGTCAGTCTCTTTGTCGAAATTTGCAACGATCCTTCGGGATGGCAGGATAGATCAGTAGGCAAGCTCCGTATCATGAATAAACTTCTTAAACTGTTCGAAGGAACCACCGGTTTCGCTGAAGATAATCTGGGCTTCTTAGAAGACTTGTATCAGCGATATCTCAACGACCCACAGTCAGTTGACTCCAGTTGGCGTGAAAAATTCAAGTCGATACAGGATACTGATACTCAAGAAGCGTCGCCCAAGAAATCAAGACCTCGATCGGCAAACCTAGAAAGTGATGTTGAAACTACGCTTAGAAAACAAGCCGGTGTTGATCAACTCATCTATCACTACAGGACACGAGGTCATCAGGTTGCGAACAATAATCCTCTACGTGACTCAATACCTGAACTGATCCAAGACCTTGATGCAGCAGCACATGGACTTGGTGATGAAGATCTGGATCAGTACTTCTATGTCGATATTCTTCGCAATTCACGTCGTTTAAAGCTGCGCGACATTCTGTCATTGTTGACCCAGACCTATTGCGGCAGCATTGGTGCGGAATATATGCACATCGTTGATACTGAAATACGTCAATGGATACAGACACGTCTAGAGAATACAAGAAGTCGCGGTTTACCGAATCCTGAAGGCCAAAAAAACACTCTACGTGCCTTAACGGCAGCGGAGGGTATCGAACGATACCTGCATAGAAAATACGTAGGACAGAAGAGGTTTTCCCTCGAAGGTGCTGAAAGCCTAATACCTCTGCTCGATGAAGTGGTTGAGCGGGCCTGTGAACAAGGTACCCGTGAATTGATCATTGGTATGGCCCATCGCGGCCGGCTTAATGTCCTGACTAATGTCCTTGGAAAAAAACCCAGCACCCTTTTTCAAGAGTTTGAGGGTATCAGTCATGATGCGCCACTCGCCAGTGCTGGTGACGTCAAATACCACATGGGCTTTTCTTCTAATATAGAAACAAAACACGGACCCATTCATATAGCACTAGCCTTCAACCCATCTCATCTTGAGATCATAGGGCCTGTTGTTGAAGGTTCGGTTCGTGCCAGACAGGACCGACACACGGAAAGCCCTGAAGACGAGGTGATGGCAATTCTGATTCATGGTGATGCTGCCTTCGCGGGTCAGGGCGTAGTCATGGAAACCTTGAATATGGCTGAGACTCGGGCCTACACCACTGGAGGCACCATTCATGTCGTTGTAAACAATCAGATTGGATTTACAACCAGCAACCCCTTCGATGCAAGATCTACACTTTATTGCACTGATGTCGCCAACATGATTCAAGCGCCCGTTTTTCATGTGAATGGAGACGACCCAGAAGCCGTGCTTTTCATCACCCGTCTCGCTGTCGACTACCGGATGAAGTTTAATCGAGATGTCGTCATTGATCTAATATGCTATCGGCGTCATGGTCATAATGAAGCGGATGAGCCTGCGGTCACCCAACCGGCCATGTACCGCTATATTCGACAAAGGCCGAGTGTTCGACAGATTTACGCTGATGTTCTGGTCGACCAGAACATCATCAGCCGCAACGAAGAGCAGGCTATGGAGTCTGACTATCAGACGGCCCTCGGAAGAGGCGATATTGTTTCAAGACCCTTGGTTGATAGTGAAACGGTTTACCCAAAACCCTCTTGGGCTGCCTATATAGAAAACGATTGGACGGCGCCCTATCATTCTGCGGTTGATCGATCGACCCTGGATACTCTCGCTAGGGACATAGTAACCCTGCCAAAGGGATTCAAACTTCATCCTCGTACTCTGGCCATTTACGACAACCGTATCGCAATGGCTAAAGGTCTTCAGCCTATCGATTGGGGTTTTGCTGAAAATCTGGCTTATGCCACTGTATTGAATGATGGCTATCATATTCGGTTTAGCGGCCAGGATGTCGGTCGTGGCACCTTCTTTCATCGCCATTCGATCGTTTATGACCAAGATACGAGTGCAAGCTATATACCTTTACAGAATCTCTCAAAACCTGCAGCTAAATTCGAGATTTATGACTCGCTTTTGTCTGAAGAAGGCGTCCTTGGCTTCGAATATGGCTACTCAAGTTCCGCTCCAGAAGTAATGGTTCTATGGGAGGCACAATTTGGTGACTTTGCGAATAATGCTCAGGTCGTAATTGACCAGTTCATCGCTTCCGGGGAAACCAAGTGGGGACGACTTTGTGGACTAACCCTCCTTCTGCCCCACGGATATGAAGGGCAAGGGCCGGAACATTCTTCAGCCCGCCTGGAACGCTATTTACAACTGTGCGCAGAGCAGAACATCCAAGTATGCGTTCCCACCACACCTGCCCAGATCTTCCACTTGCTGCGACGACAAATACTCAGACCTTACCGAAAACCACTGATTGTCATGTCACCCAAGAGCCTGCTACGCCATAAGCTAGCCACTTCATCACTTGAGGACTTGATCGATGGTGAGTTTAAAAATGTCATCGGAGAAATTGACGCCGAAGATACAACAGCAATTACGCGAGTAGTGCTATGCTCTGGTAAAGTTTATTACGATCTTCTTGAAACAAGACGTAAGGATCAACTGGGACACGTATCCATCATCCGGATTGAACAGCTGTATCCCTTCCCGGATGAATCGTTCACGAAAGAGATATCGCGTTATCCCAACTTGCAAGAAATCGTCTGGTGTCAGGAAGAACCTGAAAACCAGGGAGCATGGCATCAGATCAAGCATCGATTCATGACTCTTCTGAAAGATGATCGGACATTAAGCTATGCCGGGCGCCCCATGTCGGCCGCACCGGCTGTTGGACAGTTCACACGTCATATTGAACAACAGAAAAAAGTTGTTGACGATGCGCTGTATGGAACAACGAATGCACATCCAACCATTGGAATAGTTCATGAGAATCGAAGTACAGGTACCTAACTTACCCGAATCCGTTAGCGATGCTACAGTGCTCAATTGGCACTTTGCTGCGGGTGATACCGTTTTGAAGGATAAGAGCCTCATAGATCTAGAAACAGATAAAGTCATTCTCGAGGTGCCAGTACCTGAAACGGGTGTGCTTTTGGAAATTCGTCGGAGTAAAGGGGACGTAGTCTCCAGCGGCGATCTCTTGGCTGTTATTGATACGGATACAGCATCTAATGCAGTCGCACGGAATACGGTAACGCCAAGCTTAGATAAAGCCTTGCTGACTTCACCATCAACACCTCTAACGATTAACCAAGCGGTTAGCCCGGCTGTTCGTCGTTTGTTAACTGAACATAACCTGAGCGTAAGCGATATTCCTGTAACAGGCCGTATCACAAAAGAGGATGTTCTGAATTATCTCTCAACTAAGGACACTTCTATAGTTAGCAACGCTAAAGACGAAGGCAGCTCCACTATCACTCAGTCAAGAAAGGGTGAACGTAGAATGCCCATGACACGACTTAGAGCTCGAATCGCTGAAAGAATGATTGAATCACAGCAAACGACAGCTACACTCACAACGTTCAGCGAAGTAAGTCTTCACAAAATTTTTGAACTTAGAAATCAGCATCGTGCTCGTTTTGAAAAAGAACACCAGGTCAAACTTGGCTTGATGTCTTTCTTTGTAAAAGCTTCTGTTGAAGCACTAAAACGCTTTCCGATCATTAATGCCTCCTTGGACGAATCGGATATTGTTTACCACGACTATTACGATATCGGGATCGCAGTCACGACTGAGCGAGGGCTCGTAGTACCTGTACTCAGAGATGCTGATCAGCTCGGATTTGCTGAAATTGAGAAAGCGATAAACGAATTCTCAGGACGGGCACGTGATGGCAAACTAAGTTTTGAAGAGTTAACCGGAGGTACTTTCACGATCACTAATGGCGGTATCTTCGGTTCAATGCTCTCGACACCCATTTTAAATCCACCACAAAGTGCCATACTTGGGATGCACGCAATCAAGGAACGACCTGTGGTCGAAGATGGCCAGATCGTGATACGGCCCATTATTTACCTTGCACTTTCATATGATCATAGAATCATCGATGGAAAAGAGGCGGTTTCTTTTCTCTTTACAGTGAAAGAACTTCTAGAAGACCCAACACGACTCCTCCTTCAGGTCTAAATGAAATCTTGACCCGATCTCTCAGTCAGGTCGGGTAATTTCTTCCAAATTTAATAGCCATCGCATCGCTTCTTCCGGCGTCTCACCGCACATTTCGATGTTTGGCTTTAGCCCACCGCAGCAGCTTGGTCTTTCTGGCTGACCGAAAATTTGACATCTGTTATCTAGTGTGAGCTGTATACAACGAACACCTGCAGGCTTTCCGTGAGGCATTCCAGGTATAGGGCTTGAAATCGATAGTGCAACACAACATGCGCCACATCCGTCACGACAATTCACAAGAACTCTAGTGTTAGGCCTAACAAGGCATTAAATCGGCCAAGCATAATGAACCTTTTCAACTTCTCTTGCGTGTATCTCTGAGGAGTAAAGAGGCCCCAAACCGGTCTTGGCCAGGCCGGATCTGATTCATACCGCACAATATGATGTATATGGAGTTGTGGAACGATGTTACCAATTGCAGCGATGTTGAGTTTATCTGGATGATAGTGAATCGATAGATGAGATGATAGCGCTGAAGATTCTAATAACAGTTGCTGCTGATCTTCTATCGAGAGTTCAAATATTTCAGACACCCCGCTTCTTCTCGGCACCAGAATGAACCAAGGGTAGCGACTCTCATTCATTAATATCAAATCACATAGCGCGAAACGTCCGATGTGATGTGTATCAGCTTGTAATCGTTCATGTAGAACAAATGAATCATCACGCATTGAGTTTCTATTTAGGCTGTCTTAGAACGAACATAGCATCACCGTAACTGAAAAAGCGATAACCCGATGAAATAGCATGACGATAAGCGCTCATAATCTCATCGTATCCTGAAAAAGCACAAACCAATGCCAGCAATGTAGATTCTGGCAAATGGAAATTGGTCAGTAAGGCATCCACACAATTGAAGGTGAAGCCAGGTCTTATAAAAATTGCCGTATCACCTGTAAAAGAAGAAATCTGACCTGATAAAGACGCTGTTTCAAGACTTCGGACGACAGTGGTGCCAATGGCAATGACTCGACCACCATTCGCTTTTGTGGCCTTGATTAACCGCACCGTTTGTTCAGAAACCTCACAGTACTCGGCGTGCATTTTGTGGTCATCAAGATTCTCTACACGTACCGGCTGAAACGTTCCGCTGCCGACATGAAGCGTGACATGAGTGATATCAATACCCTTGTCATTTATTTTGGTCAGCATCTTATCGTCAAAATGAAGACCTGCAGTTGGAGCAGCGACTGCACCTTCTGTCTTAGCAAAAACAGTCTGATACCTCTCATAATCCTCAATAGCATCTGGTCGAGTGATGTAAGGTGGTAGAGGAATATGGCCCACATCCTGTAAAACAAAGTGGACTGGAGTCTTATTCGGAAATACCAGATGGAAGAGGTTGTCCAATCTACCCACCACTCTCGCCTCATAACCGCCATCTATCTTCAGGTTCGTATTAGGTTTTGGCGACTTACTAGACTTGATGTGAGCTAATACCTCATGAGGAGACAAAACTCGCTCAATTAAGATTTCAATCTTGCCACCTGACTCTTTTGCTCCATAAAGTCTTGCGGGAATAACGCGGGTATCATTCAAAACTAACAGATCGCCAGGCTGAAGAAGATCAAGAAGGTCTCGGAATACTTTATCCTCGCACTGACCCTTACCATTCATATATAAAAGTCTTGACTCACCTCGTTTGACTGGAGGCTCCTGTGCAATCAAAGAATCGGGTAAATCATAATTAAAAAGACTTTTTAGCATTTGTGGATGGTATCAACTCATCGCACCATTTGCAGTAGCTTCTATCCAATAAGACTTTGAGCATGGAAATTAAGTCATCTCAAGAGTATAATTACAGGATGTGCGCCGGAGTGGCGAAACTGGTAGACGCGCCAGACTCAAAATCTGGTTTGGGAAACCAAGTGTCGGTTCGATTCCGACCTCCGGCACCACACAATCTTAAGTTTTTTTAATCTCTTCAGTTTTCCCTTGAACGTTTTGCCCATTTAGCGAGTTAAACATCGCTATAGTGAACATGAACCAGAGGAAAGAATCATAATTGAAGAGATGTGATCACTTGGGGGTGACATGGTTTCGACGTGGATCGCGAAACCCAAGGTGCATGCCGAGGTGCAGTTCCCCTCGTAAAACCATCTGCAATTAAAATAGTTGCAAACGACGACAACTACGCTCTAGCCGCTTAATCCGGCTGGCCTCCGACCAACGCCTGCTTATTGGACTTTGGTATCGGGGGTAACTTAATCATAAGCTCGCGATGCGGCAAGTCCGGAGCCAAGTCGCTAAAACTTACGGAATCGCTACATGTTTTCCCTGCCGATCGGGTAACAGGTAGTTAAATCAATAGATCCGGATAAGCATGTAGATCCGAAGGCAGAGGATTTGCGGACGCGGGTTCAATTCCCGCCACCTCCACCAATACGTAAAACCAGGAAGACCGACCAAGACCGTAAATACTTGATAAACAAGGATTACGGTCTTTTTTTATGTCCCAATAAGTCCGCTCAGTCCGTTGACAGCCGACACATTTTGGGGGCAACATTGGGGGCAACTGTTAACACCTAAAAGTGAGTTGCCCCCAAATGCCGCTTACAGACCTTAAAATCAAGCACTTAAAGCCAGAGACCAAGACCGTTCGCTATAGCGACGGGAGAGGCCTTTATTTGGAGATTTCTCCTACCGGCGGGAAGTGGTGGAGATTCAAATATAGGTTCGGTGGAAAGGAAAAAAGAATCTCATTAGGGGTTTATCCTGATATCAATTTGAAGGATGCAAGACTCCGCTGCGAGGACGCAAAACGGAAGATCAAGGAAGGTATTGACCCAAGTCTTGAAAGACAATCTCAAAGGGCCTGTCGGACTGTATCCGCGGAGAATTCTTTCGAAGCCATAGCAAGAGAATGGTTTTCCCACCGAGAAAAGGAAATCGCAGGCAACCATTCTGGCCGAATATTCTCACGGTTAGAACGTGACGTATTTCCTTGGATCGGGAGCCTTCCCATTGAACAGATCACTGCCCCTGTCGTGCTCAGCCTACTCCGGCGCATTGTTGCGCGCGGTGCAGTAGAGAGCGCACACCGCGCAAAAAGCAGTATTAGTCAGGTGATGCGCTATGCGATTACTACGGGAAGAGCTGAACGTGATCCGTGCCCGGACCTCAAGGGAGCCCTTCCCTCTCCACGCGTACAACACTTTTCTGCCATCATTGATCCAGGAAAGGTCGGACCTTTCCTGAATGCCCTCGATGAATACGAAGGTTCCTTCATCGTTAAATGCGCACTGAGACTGGCTCCACTCGTCTTTGTTCGTCCGGGGGAACTTCGGCAAGCGCAGTGGACAGAAATTAATTTTGATCGCGCAGAATGGCGTTTCTTTGTTTCTAAGACCAAAATCGATCACCTTGTGCCATTGAGCACCCAGGCCATTTCGATACTCAAGGAAATCAGACCCCTCACGGGAAATGGTAAGTATATTTTCCCCTCTCCCAGATCCCTCAATCGGCCCCTGAGTGACAATGGGATTTTGTCAGCACTCAGAAGAATGGGTTTTGAAAAAGATGAAATGTCTGGACATGGGTTCCGCGCAATGGCTAGAACGCTTTTAGCTGAAGAACTACACATACGCCCCGAAATCATCGAGCATCAACTGGCTCACAAGGTTCCAGATGCTCTTGGAGCCGCATACAACAGAACCCGCTTCATCAAAGAACGCGTTGTGATGATGCAGGACTGGGCGGATTATTTAGATAAGCTTAAATTGGATGCCCCATCGAGAGAGGGCCTAATTCGAATACCGTCGGGTCCAGACCACGAAGCGATAAGCTTAGAGGATTAAGATAGAGCCCTATCCAAGGTACCCACGGTTGTATTGGCAGGCACCGAGTATAGGCAATATTAAAGTCTATAGTGCGTCGTTAGCGGCCTCACCACGTGTTGCCACCACGCGCGCATACATCCAATTCTTTACCTCACTTTCTATCCACGCACTTTCTCGCATGCTCAGCTTCACGGGCCTCGGGAAGCTTGGATCGGCGTATACGGTGCTCTTAGATCGGCCCGTCAATGAAAGCACTTCTCTCAACCGAATGAAACGGTCGTTGTCCATAAAACTCAACGAATCAATATCCATGGTTTTCTCCCTATCAAACTAAATGGTCTGGGAGTCGTTTTGCTCGAACAAATCGGCTGGACTCCTTGGGTGGAAACTCTATCTAAGACTTCCAGCGTTGACTAATCGATAGTGTCGAGTGAATCGTATGAATGAAATGAATAGATAAAGTGGAAGCCCCCGAATTCCGCCAGTTAAAGCCTATTTCAAAACTATGGCCAACGCCCATGAAAAGGAAAGAGAGAGACTCGGCACAGTTGGTGTCATCCGTCACCCGTTTCCATCTGAAGGTCATGATCAAGGGCCACAGTCTGGTGACTCGAGCCTACAAACGGCTAGTAGCCTACCCTTTTTGCTAGGTGTCACAGTTCCTGCAGGCAGGGAATTGTTTTTTCTCAGTGGACATACCCCAACCTTAGTGGATGCTGATGCCCCATCCGATCGTCTTAAAGCGTTTGGTGATACTTACTCACAGACAGTGGGAGCTTTCCAAGAACTTGGCAGAACATTAGGACTACTAGGTCTCAATTTTAGTCATCTGATTCAGATACGAGCATTGCTTGTAGGAGATCCAACTCTGAATGGTCGAATGGATTGCGAAGGATATTCACGGGCCCATGCTGAATTCTTCGGAACGCCCGAACAGCCCAATTAGGTGGCTAGTGGAACTAGAATCTGTCGCGGTTCGCTAGCCAGAGACACTTGAAAAAAGCGGAAAATCGACCCTAAGCGGTCATCCGGATTTCCCCCTACCTTCGTAGCATTTGATGAAATAGTAGAGAAATAATTTTGAGTCAAACTCTATAATAGATGCCCATGTGATGCGATAATGCACCACAGCAACGATGCTAGCAGAGGTAAGCACCATGGCAAGGCAAAGCATTACATTTACCGCACCAAACGATCACTGGCTGAACTCATTGGTAGAGAGCGAAGAGTACAGCAGCAAAAGTGAAATCGTGAACGAGTTGATTAGGAGGGCAAGAGCCCAACAAAATGAGCTAGAACTTATCCGCGCTCGGTTGATCAAGGCGG